>Ga0181537_10000523_pt1 | contig 36057 bp, 32 predicted proteins | sample PEATcosm2014_Bin_39_FD_119765 | JGI IMG/M metagenome (GOLD analysis project Ga0181537, IMG submission 119765) | Peatland microbial communities from MTU Mesocosm Facility, Houghton, MI, USA - PEATcosm2014_Bin23_10_metaG | ecosystem: Environmental > Terrestrial > Soil > Wetlands > Peat | place... | reverse complement strand
CGGACACCCCGCAGACCAATCCGCCGCATCTGGTCCGGTTGGACACCCCGCAGACCAATCCGCCGCATCTGGTCCGGTTGGACACCCCGCAGACCAATCCGCCGCATCTGGTCCGGTTGGACACCCCGCAAACCAATCCGCCGCACCTGGCCCGGTTGGATACCCCGCAAACCAATCCGCCGCATCACATCTGATCCTAAGGGAGTCTCCAGCATGTACCGTCGAAAAGTGTTGCTGACAGCCACAGCGGTGTTTGCGATCGGCGTCGCATTTGCGGCTCAGCCGAAAATGCACGACTCGGACTGGCGCGAGAGTGCGTTGCGCCAGCGAACGCCGTGGGAGCCCGGCGCGTATTCAACGATGTCGGCACATGAACCGAGTGTTATGGCTGTGACCCCCCCTCGATAGATCTCGTCTCGATAGCTTTCGGCCGGCGAGGCTCCGTCACAACGGGGCCTCGCCGCGGCCTGTTCGCCGGTATCGGGGCGCGACGCATACGTCGCACAGGTCGGTACGGTAAGCTACGTCGAATGGTCGAGTACAACCCCCGTGGCTGAAGTCGCCGTCATCGCCCATCGGGGTGCGAGCGGCGAGCGGCCGGAACACACCCTCGAATCCTATCGGCTGGCGATCGAGGAGGGCGCGGATTTTATCGAGCCCGATTTGGTGATGACCCGCGATGGAGTGCTCGTGGCGCGGCATGAGAATGAAATCGGCGGTACGACCGACGTCGCGCAGCATCCGGCATTCGCGGATCGGCGCCGCACGCAGCTCATCGACGGCGAAACGTTGACGGGCTGGTTCACCGAGGACTTTACGCTGGCGGAGCTCAAAACCTTGCGGGCGCGCGAGCGGCTGCCGGATCTTCGACCCCTCAATCGGGCCTTCGACGGGCAGTTCACGGTTCCGACCTTCGATGAAATCATGCAGTTGGCGGCCGACGCCAATCGGAGGCGCGGCGGCCTCCCCAAGATCGGTGTGTATCCGGAGACCAAACACCCTGCGCATTTTGCCGGGATCGGTTTGCCGCTCGAAACCGCCGTCTTGGACACCTTGCGGCGCCACGATTATGGAGCGGTCGGCAGCCCGGTTTTCATCCAGTCCTTCGACCCGAGGAACCTGCGCCAATTGCGCGCCATGACCCGCTTGCCCCTGGTGCAGTTGCTCGAACACGAGCTGGGCGACCTGCGCGAGATTGCAACCTACGCCGACGCGATCGGTATCGCGAAGTCCCTCGCGACGCCCGAGGGGGTGCGTGCGGCGCATGCGGTGAATTTAAGGGTGCACGTGTGGACCTTTCGCGCCGAGAATGAATTTCTTCCCGACGATCTCAAGATCGGCCATCAGCCCTCCGCACACGGTGACCTGGAGGCGGAGATCCGGCGGTATCTGGACCGGGGCATCGACGGCTTTTTCATCGATTTCCCCGCGGTCGGCGTGCGCGTGCGCGACGCTTATATTTCGGCAGCCCAGGCCGTGCACCAGCCGCTCACCGACACCAGCTTGCCGGGAAAGACGCTGCAGGGACGATAGTTGTTGCCGGCGCTGCCCTGCAGCTGCAGGCAATTCTCGCAATTCGACCCCTTGGTGTAGTCCGGGTATTTCTTGACGTCCACGTCGGCGGCGTTCTCGACATAGCCCAAGGCCTTCGCGGCAGGGTCTTTCACGTCCAACCGCCCGGCAGACTCTGCACCCGCGCGCGCCGCGGGCAGGACGGCGGCAACGCAACCCGCGGCCAGCCCAAGTTGCTGCATCATCTTCCGGCGCGTGAGACCGGTGCGCCCCAAATTCCGATCAGTCATGAGCGTAGTGTAAAAATCCGCCGGCCGATCGGGCAAGTTATTTTTGCGGACAAGGACAAGGAGCCTGTCCGACCAATTCTCGCGACGGCGATCATTGGTCAGACAGGCTCCTGGCGCTAGAAGAACATCGATAGATAGATCTGATACACCGTGGCGTCAAATCCGTAGAGCGGTTCGGTGCCGGGCGCGTAACCTCCGCCGGCAGGCGTGTCGTTGTAGTCCTTGATGTCCCTGAAATCGCTGTATTTGAACCGGATGCGGCTCACGTCCCCGGTCACGGTGCCGCGCTTGAAGATCTTCCAGCCCTCGGGCAGGAATGCGTACGTGACCTTCGCGCCGACGGTCGTGTTGGTTGACGCGGCCAGATCCTTGTCCCGCCCCTCGAAATTCTGCGAACCGTTGAACGGAAATAGATCGCTGTAAAACGTGGCGTGATTCTGGCTGTAGTGGCGCACGCGCCCCTCGAAGATCCACAGGTTCGAGACAGGCTGCGTGTAGCCCACCTCGACGGTGTTGCCGCGGATTCCCCAGGTGTCGCTGTAATACCGGTAGGACACGGATGCCGCCGCGCGATACGGCAGATAGTACTTGGCGCGTCCCTCGACGGCGGTGCTGGTATGGGTGTTGGGGTAGATCTGCGTGCCAAGCGAGTACCCGAGCGGCACCGTCGGATCCAGATAGCGAATGGAGCGGTAAGGATTGCTCAAATAACCCTGGTCCGTGATCACCTCGAGCGAGGTGCTCGCGATCAAATTCTTGGTGAGCACCTGCGACAGGCCGGCCTCGTAGCTGCGGCTCTGCGCGTGCCCCAGCCAGGAGACGACCGGCTTGAAGGCGGTGCCGTTGTTCTCGCCGACCCCGTCGTCGCTATTGGTGAAGCCCAGAGTGATCGTGGTCAAATCCCCGAACATGTCCTGGCTCAGCGAGAAGTGGGTCGTATTGGACTTGTAGTCGCGCTCGGTGCTGTTGGTATAGGACAAATTGTATTGTGTCTTGTCGTGGATGTACTCGACCGAGATGCTCTTCTGCTTGCGCTCGTCCTTGATCACGCTGGCGTTGCTCAATACGTCGACGGAGGCGCCGCTGACCTTGTCGACGAAATAGTTGGCCTCCACCGCGAAATTTTCCGTGAACTTCTTGCGCACCAGCACCGACTCGCCGGTGATGTCCATGCCGCCGCCCTTGTAGCTGCTGTAAAAAATGTCGGCGCGATCGTCGGGCAACACCGCCGCCCCGGCAACGCAGACCACGAGCACGGTGGCGAGCGCTGCGAGGCGGCCAAAGGGGCGCGGTGAAGTCCTCATGCCTTGAGCGCGTTGCGGCCTAATTGCAGCCGCAGCCGCCGCCGGCGGTGCCGGTGGCGCCGCGCGACCCTTCGCGCGACTCGTAAATATGATCGAGATAGGCGCCGGAAATGGCGTCGCGATCCCAGGACATGATCGGGTCCGCCAGGCGATCGCGCTCATACGGCTTGACCCAGGGTTGGATGCTGCACGCGCCGAGCAGCACGGCCGCGCCGATCATGCACAGTGGCAGCGCTGCGCGCGTGCGGGTATGAGAGGGAGTGGCCATGGTCACTCGCGGATCAGCTGCCGGATGCGATCCTGGTACTCATTCTCGTCGCCCGGACGATAGCCGCGATGGATGTAGCGGATCTCGCCCTTGCGATCGATGATGACCGAGCTCGGCATTTCATCCACATGGTACGCCTTGCTCACCTGGTTCGCCGGGTCGAGCAGCACCGGAAAGCTCACGGGTTTACGCGCCAGCAACTCCTTGACCGCGGGCGCCTCCTTGTCGACGTTCACGCCGATGAGGGTGAAACCCGCCGGCTTGTACTTGCGGTACATCTGGTCGAGCAGCGGCATCTCCTGCTGGCACGGCCCGCACCAGGTGGCCCAGAAATTCACCATCACCACCTGGCCTTTGTATTGGCTGAGGGCGGATTGTTCGCCGGTGAGTGCGGTGAGTGTGAAGGCGGGCGCGGGTCCGGAGGCATCGCCGCTCGCCGCGAACGCGGTCCCGGCAACGACGATGGCCGCGAGCGCGCAACGTTTGAGCAAGATTGACGTGGAGCATTTCATGATCTGTCCTCTCTATATTGATTAAAAGCGGCGTCAGTAAAAGACGGTCAAGCCGAGCGTGGCTTCGAGGTTGTGCACATTCTTGGTCCGGCCGGTCAAATCCGTCTCGAACACGTGATCCCTCACGTCCATGTGCATGGCCAGCCAATCCGTGATCAACAAGCGTTCACCGACTCCAAAATTCAGCGCAAACTGGTCCTTATCGGCGAATTTCACGTCGCCCATGCCGACCGTCACATACAGGGCCGAATTGAAGGCATGTCCGCGTCCGAGAAAGATCTCGCCCGGCAGTACGTTGTAGCCCACGTCAAGATCGTAATACGTGAACCGTCTCCCAGAGTCGCTCACCACCGTGATGTCGGGAAATACGTCCTCGAGGCTGGTGGTGCCGGCCTTCGAGCGGGCCAGAAACGCTTCCAGGAAGATGTCTTCCGACACGTGGTACGCGGCGCGTACGCCGTAAATCGGATTGGTGCCGAAGTCCTGAATGCTGAGGGCGCCGAAGTAGCCGCCGAGTTCGAAGTCCTTGGCTTTGATTTTCGGTGTCTTCACCTCGCGGCGATTGACCTGGGGTTCGATGATCGACGGCTCCGCCTGAGGTTCGTCGGCAACGACTTGCGTCGGGGCCTTCTCGCCACGATGGAACCATCCGCAACCGGACAGCAGCGCCGTCGCTAGAAGAACACAGCTAAGCCGAATTTCCATTCTTCCGGTTCCTCGTTCTGATTTTGGTTGGTGAACGTGACGTACTTGCGCCAGTCCGCACGCCACATGAACCGCCTGGTGATGAAGCCGCGCGCGCCCAAGGATACGTAGGCCAGCTGATTGCTGGTCTGCAGCGGCTTCGGCGGTACCTTGTCGTCGATATACTGATAGGCGGTGCCGATGCCGGCGGTGGGCGAGAACCACTTCCATTCGGGGATGAACGTGTGCCGCATGCCGATGCTCGCGATATAGCGGTTGTCGATCGTGCCGAGCGCCTGCTGCAGGACGAATTCGACGTCGAGGCTGTCCGTGAGACCGAAGTCGCCCCACGTGGTGACCAGGTTCTGATGATTGAACACCCCGTATCCGGCGCCGATCTCCCATCGATGACTCGAGAATTGCGGATAGGGCGGTATGGGCGCCGGCTCTCCCGAGGCAAGCTTGGTGAGCGCCAAGTCGCTGCGGCGCACCCAGCCCTCCTGGCCGCGCGGCGCACGCACCTTGTACCACTCGGTGCGGCTGTAGAGGACGGTGACCACCTCATCGCGACCCACCGTGTATACCACGGGAAAGCCGCGGCCCGGGCCGCTGTGCATCTCCAGAAAGGGCTGCGCAACGACGACTTCGAGGAGGTGTTCCTTGGCATGGACCAGACCGATATTGAACGCCTGCAGCAGCAGTAGCGCGAGCAGACGTCGCACAGCTTCAGTTCGCGGCCGGCGCAACGAATGGATCGTTGTAATACTGCGCGCCAATATCCAGCCATTCTGAGATCAAACGCAACTCCGCCGTCGTTAGGAACCCCGTATGGTCGAGCACGGGATCGTGATACGTGCCGTCGAACATCCTCAAGAATTGTGCCTCCGAACCGTTTGCGCTGCCCGCCGCCATCGGCGGGGCCAGCGGCACCAACCCGGGATCCATCAGGGGCACCACCACGCCCATATTAAGCGTCTGCTCGTCATGTGCAAACAGCAGATCCTCGTATGACGTGACGACGGTAAGATCTACGCTCGAGGCACCGCTGGTCAAATCCAGTTGACCTGCCGGTACCTGCTGCAGGGCAGGGTTCGCTGCACTCACGATGGTGTGGCAGTTCACGCAGGTCGCGGCGCCCGTCACACCGGGTACGCCGTTGACCATTGCGGTGCGAGGCGACAGACTCCACATAGCTTGTATATAGGGCAGCGGTATCGCGGTCGTGGCCTGCGCATTCGCGTAATGGATCGTGATGCGGCACAGCGCAGTCCAGGGGAAGCAGTTCGGAGTGGTGATTGGGGACACTGGCGCCGGTGTCGTCAGATTCGCATACAGGTACGAGAAAGCGGCGTCCGGCGCACGCACGGCCGGATCGGTCCAGACGTCCGTGTATTTCACATCGGTGCTCGGTATCTGCGAACACCCGGCGGCAGGGGCACCGGTTTGGCAGGTATTCCAGACGCGCGTCTCCGCCATGGTGTCGCCGGCATTGGCGGCCGGCAAACTTGCCACGGTGTCTGGAAACGGTGCTCCCGCTGCTGCGGCTCCTGCCCACACCGATGTGGTGAGTCCTGAACGGCCGTGCGAGGGCGTGGTCTTGCTGCCCTCGGTGTGGCAGCCGTTGCAGGTTTTGGTTTCGCCCGGGATCAGTTGCAGCCAGCTGGTATGACGGGTGCTGATGCTGCGTGCGTTCGCATCGAGAATGTCGATGGTGAACGGCACGTTGGCCGGCAGCTGCAGCTTCACCGAGCCGTCCGGTTCCACGGGCGCGTAGCCCAATATCTCGCGCATGCCCAATCCCGCGGGGCCAAAGGCCGAGGCGTTGATCTTGCGCACGGTCTTGTCGGGAATCTCGACAGCCTTGACGATTCTGATGAAGCGGGCGGGGCGCTGTGCCGCGGTGGCCTGCTTGGGGTCGGCGATTGCCGCGATGTTCGGCAGCGCACCGCCCGTGTCGACCGACACCGCGTCGACTCCGTCGACATCGTAGACGCTGCGGATGTCGAGAATACCCATCCCGCCGCCGGCGAGCGTCGCGGCCTCGCCGGTCGGCACGACATCGGGGATGAAGGTCGGCACGGGCGTACGCTTCTGCATGATCACCGGTTCGACGATGACGGTGTTCGCTTCCGCCCCGAGAATCGGGCTCAAGGTGCCGGCGTTTACGTCGTACAGCCAGATCGTGTACTGCGGCGGCGCCAATGTCACGGTGGCGCCGCTCGTATTGCTCGCCGTGCAAACGCTGGTCGTGTTCGGGGTCACAGTCGTATCGAGCACCAGGCACGGAGCCCAGCTGACCAGCATTCGATTGGTGCCGTCGTACAAAGGATATGCGGAGAAGAACCGGCCGCCGAGCGAGGGTTTGTCGGCATCGGTGGTGACGCCGAGGGTGGTCGCGCTCGATTGCGCGGGCGTTCCGCCGTAGGGAATGGGCGTCGCCGGTTGATTGATCTCGACGAAATTCTCGGCGTCGATCTGCACGATATCTCCGCCCTGCTGCGTACCCAGGAACGGCCGCACGATGGCGATCAATTTGCCGTCGGCCCGTTGCCTGGCGTTCAGGAACTGGATGACGTTATTGCCGGTGCCGGCGATATTGGCGCCGGTGGCATGGCTGTTCTCGCCGTAGAGAAGTTCCAAACCGGTGCCGTCCGGATTGGTCCGGTACAGGCTGATCTGATCGCCGTTGATGGACTCATAGCGGGAAAAAACGATCTGGCCGTTGGCGAGCACGGAGGGCGCGAAATCATGATTGGTGTTCATGCTGATCTGATGAATGTCGGTGCCGTCGGCATTCATGACGTGCAGTAGAAAGATCGCCTGCTTGCGGTCATCGGTCTGTGCCGGATATTGCGGCCGGCCCTCGTCGATCAGGATGGCCTGGGTCGCCGCCTGGCGGGTCGACGCGAAGACGATGCGTCCGTCCGGCAGGTAATGGGCACCCACGTCGTGGCCCGCGGTCGTATTGTCGTTCGTGAGCTGGGTCACGACCTTGGTGAGCGCGTCGTATTGGTAAATCTTCCAGGTCGGCTGCGAATCGTCCGTGTTGGGCTTCTTGGGGTTGAGCGGCAACCGCAGCGAAAACACCAGCTTCGTGCCGTCGGGCGACACGTCGAGGTCGCGTACGTCGCCCATGCCGTTCGTGATCGATTTCGTGACATTCGTTTCGGGTGAGCCGGCGCTCGCCTGTTCACGGATGTACAGATCCCCGCCGGTGGTCGAGGTGATCAGGTCGCGCACGTCGATGTCCGCCGCCGGCGTCGACGCGGGCGGCGGGCGCTTCACATAGGCCAGCGGAAAGTTCAGGGTTCCCGGGTCCTGGGTCTCCTCGCCGGCGAGGCCGGGCGCGTGGCCGCTGACGCCGCTCTCGCAAGCTGCCATCAGTAAAGCCGGAAGCAGCACCCCGGCGATTTTCCAGCAGCCGTGACGCAGATCACGCGAGAGTAAAGTGTTCATGATTTCGAATACCTGTCTTCAAACATCGGTTCAGTGATTCAGTGTGCGCGTTCGCGGGAGATCATTGAACTTAATTGGTCTCAATACGGCATCTTCGTTCGATGTGCCTGCGCGTTCTGTTAACGCACTCACAGAAGAACTTCGCAACATCCGTTTCTCTGTGCGCCGTGGAGCGAACCTCTGCAAATTACGGCTCAGGATATAGGCGGCAAGCACCTCGTCGATATGTCGCGAAAAGCCGACGTCGTTTCGGTGAGACATTACTTGGCGGGATTTGCGACCGGTATATTTGCGCCACGTTGAAATCACAACTCACGCGAGTGGATGTGCACATGAAGAATGGGATGGCAAAGCCAGACATGAACGGTACGCACGAGGTGCGCGGTGCGCATGATGTGCGGCGGTGTATTCGAGGCGCAATCGCCACGGCGGTTGCCGGCGCGTTCGCTCTGCTGGGCGCGAACGCACTCGCCGCCGGCCCGAACGCCGACCAGGCGACGCGCATGTACAATCGAATTGCCGGCGTCCCGCCGTCCTCCACGGTGCTCGCCAACATGATGGCCACCGACCCGGTGAGCGCGGCATTGCTCGCCACCAACGATCCCGCCTTCTACAACAACACGATCCGCAACCTGGCGGCGCCGTGGACCAATCGGGATCAGTCGGTGTTTGTGCCGCTCAACGATTACACCGCGACGGTGGTCGGCATGGTGCGCGACAACGTGCCGTTCAACACCCTGCTGAGCGCGGACCTCGTGTACATCGCGGGCTCCGCCGCCGGCGTGCCCGCTTATTCGCCGGCGAACAACAACATGTATCAGGCGCTCGATGACAACAACGTCGACTTGAGCAACAAGGCCAACTTGGTGTCGAGCACCCAATCGGCGCTGACCGGCATCCCCTCGGCGGCGACCGCCGGCGTATGGACCACCCGCGGCGGCGCGAGTGCCTTCTTCATCAACGGGACCAACCGGGCCCAGTTCCGCTTCACGATGCTCAATCACCTCTGCAACGACATGCAGCTCGTCATGGACATCACCCGGCCGCCGGACCGCATCCGCCAGGACGTGACGCGCAGCCCGGGCGGCGTCAGCACCTTGTTCTTGACCAACTGCATCGGCTGCCACAGCGGCATGGACCCCATGGCCCAGGCGTTTGCGTATTACGACTTCAGCCACAACGCCACCACGGACCCGACCGGCGCGGCCGGCCAGCTGGTCTACACGGCGGGTCAGGTACAACCCAAGTATCACATCAACAACACCAATTTCCCGCAAGGCTTCAATACGCTCGATGATAGCTGGAGCAATCGCTGGCGCACCGGACCCAACGAGATTCTGGGTTGGAGCGCGTCGCTGACGGGCTCGGGCAACGGGGCGAAATCTTTGGGTCAGGAACTCGAGAACAGCGCGGCATTCGCCAGCTGCCAGGTCACGCGGGTATTCAAGGATGTGTGTCTGCGTGCGCCGAACACGACGGCCGACGCGACGCAGATCACCTCGATGATCGCCTCGTTCCAAGCGCATTCATATTCGTTGCGGCAGCCGTTCGCCGAGGCCGCCGCCTACTGCATGGGGAATTGAGCATGAACGTCACACGCATAACCGGTTTGCTCGCCCTGGCCGCGGCCTTGGGTTTAAGCGCCTGCAGCGGCGGCGGCGCGCCGACGACGGCCTCTGCGGCCTCGGCGCCCACGAGTTCGGCCGCTGCCTACACCGGTCCCGCGCCGGCCACGGCCGACGTTCAGGCCTTCGACATCAATTTCTGGACCAACATTCGCGGCCAGAATCGCTGCGGCCAGTGCCACAACTCGACCACGCCCGCGCAGATGCCGAACTTCGCGCGCAGCGACGATGTGAATCTCGCCTATGCGCAGGCCAATACCGTGGTCAACCTGGCCCAGCCCGCCTCGTCGCTGATCGTCACCAAGGTGAGCGGCGGCCACAACTGCTGGCTGGCCGACCCGCAAGCCTGCGGATCGATCCTGACGACCTGGATCAGCAATTGGGCGAATGCCACCGGCGCGGGCTCCGCGACGCAGGTGCAGTTGGTGGCGCCGCCGATCCAAACCGTCGGGCAGAGCCTGAACTTCCCGTCGTCCTACACCGAATACCAGAACACTGTGTACACGCTCACCAGCAAGTACTGCGTGCGCTGCCATTCGACCACCGCGAGCTCGGCCACCGAACAATCGCCGTATTTCGCCGATCCCACACTCGCGATCGCCTATCCGGCGGCGATTCCGAAAATCGACTTCACGGGATGCGTACCGTTCAGCGCGACGACCTGCGGCACGAACTCGCGCTTCTATCAGCGCCTGCTCACGGACAACCATAACTGCTGGGATAATTGCGCCTCCGACGCGGCGCAGATGCTGACGGAGATCCAGACGTTCGCTCAATCGTTGACGCCGAGCAGCATCGACCCGACCTTGGTCGTCAGCAAGGCGCTGACGCTGGCGAACGGCACGATCGCGAGCGGCGCCAATCGCTACGACGCCGACACGATCGCGAAATACGAGTTCCAGACCGGCAGCGGCTACACCGCCTACGACACCAGCGGCATCGATCCGGCGGCCGACCTCACCATCTCCGGCAGCGTGCTCTGGGCCGGTGGCTGGGGCGTCACGGTCGGCGCGGGCGGCAAGTTGCAGGCGAGCACTTCCTCGAGCTCGAAGATCTACAACCTGATCCAGGCCACCGGCGAGTTTTCGGTCGAAGCCTGGGTGGCGCCCGCACTCGTGGCGGTCGACAAGTCCTATATGGTCAGTTATTCGGGCGGCGACACGTTGCGCAACTTCACGCTCGGTCAGACCAACCAAGACTACGACTTCATGCTGCGCAGCTCGAACTCGGTGTTGGACGGCACGCCGCAGCTGCAGACGCCGGATGCGGCCACGCTGCTGCAGGCTTCGTTGCAGCACGTCGTGCTCACCTACGATCCCATCAACGGCCGGCAAATCTACGTCAATGGCGTCAATGCCAACGTGCCGGACCCGCAGAAGGGCGGAACGATCTCCAACTGGGACAACACCTTCGCGCTGGTGCTCGGCAACGAAGTGTCCGGCGATCGCTCCTGGCAGGGACTGATCAAGTTCGTCGCCATCCACAGCCGTGCGATGTCGGCCGCGCAGGTGCTGCAGAACTACAACGCCGGCGTCGGTGAGCGCTACTACATGCTGTTCAATGTGGCGGATGTGACCGGCGTGTCGCAGGCGTACGTGATGTTCACGGTCAGCCAGTACGACAGCTACAGCTATCTGTTCTACCAGCCGACCTTCATTTCGCTCGACTCCACGGTCAAGCCGGACAACATCCCGGTGCGCGGCATCCGCATCGGCATCAACGGCACGATTCCGCAGGTGGGTCAGGCCTACATACCGCTCAATACGACGGTCACGGCGGCGGGCTACACGGCGCAGGGTGAGGTGCTCTCGACCGTCGGCACGGTGATCGGCTTGCAGAGCGGACCCTTGACCGACCAGTTCTTCCTGACCTTCGACCAGCTCGGCAGCCACACCAATGTGGTCGTGGAACCGACGCCCACGCCGCCGCCGTTCGCGCCGGGGCCGCTGGTGGCGGACATCGGAGTGCGCACCTTTGCCGAGGTCAATGCGACTCTGTCGCAGCTCACCGGGGTCCCGACGACCAACAGCGCCGTCAATGCCACGTATCTTGCCGTGCAGCAGCAGTTGCCGGCGGGTCCGACGCTCGAGGCATTCTCCTCGTCGAACCAGATCGGCATCGCGCAGCTCGCGATTCAGTACTGCAACGCGGTGGTCAATACGCCGGCGCTGCAACCGGCGGTGTTTGGGTCGACGCTCAGCGCCGGTGTCTTCGGGACACCGTCGGGGGTCAGTGCGGTGACGAGCGCGCTGGCGAGCCGTGTGCTGGGCACGGGTCTGCAGAGTCAGCCGGCCGCCTCGACCGTCACGAGCGAACTCACCACTCTCATCGGCGAGCTTTGCACGGACAATTCGTGCAGCACGGCTGCGGGAACGAATGCGGTGGCCGCCGCTGCCTGCGCGACCGCCTTCGGCAGCGCCGACATGTTGATCAAATAGCCCAAGATGAATCGAAGAGGTTTGAATATGCGCAAGAAGTCAAAGGCTCTGGGATTGCACGAACCGCTCCGCCATCAGGATCATCCGCGGCCGCGCACGCGCCGCGAATTCCTGGCGCAGAGTTTCATGACGGGCTCGGCCACGGTGATCGGCTCCTCGCTGCTCGGTCTGCTTCCGCACAAGGCGCGGGCGAGTCTGGCTCCCGACATTTCTGCCTTGCTTGCCGGATGCAGCATCACCACGGGCGCCGGCAAGATTCCGTTCATCTGTTTCGATCTCGCCGGCGGCGGCAATATCGCGGGCTCGAACGTGCTGGTGGGTGGCCCCAAGGGCCAGTTGGATTTTCTCTCGGTCGCCGGGTACAACAAACTCGGGCTGCCGGGCACCATGGTGCCGAATTCGAGCACGACGGGAAGTTTCGTCGACAGCACTTTCGGATTGCGCTTTCATTCGGACAGCGCGCACCTGCGCGGCATCAAGGCGCGGGTGAAGACCGCATCGGCCATGACCAATACCTCGGGCACCGTCATTCCGGCCTTGTCGCAGAACGATACGAATACGAATCCGCACAATCCGATGTACGCCATTTACCAGTACGGCGCGCGCGGCGGCTTGCTCAATTTGATCGGCTCGGAGAGTTCGGTGTCGGGCGGCAATTCAATGAACCCGCCGACCATGATCATCCCGGCGGCCCAGCCCACCAAAGTCTCCAGTCCCGCCGATACTCAAGGGTTGGTGAGCACCGGTCAGCTCAGCACGTTGCTGCCGAATGCGGCCGATGTCACCAACGTGTTGGAATCGATGAAGCGCATCAGCGACGCCAAGTACGGCGTGGTGACCGCTTATCCGACCAATGCGGCGTTGAACACCACGGCACTCGGGACGGGCGCCTCAGCTCCCGGGATCACAGGGTGCGGCTACACCAAGGCGGCGTACACCGTCGATAAATACAACAACCCAGGTTCGGTCAACCCGAGCCTTGATCCGAATGTGGTGGGCACCAGCGGTATTTTCACGGCGGCCGAGTTCGCGGCCAATTCGGATTATCAGAAGACCGCGTCGGTCATGAAACTCGTCATCGACGGCAACGCCGCGGCGGGGACCATCGAAATGGACGGTTTCGATTACCACACGGGTGATCGGGCCACGGGCGAAGCGCGCGACCTGAACCTCGGCAACTGCATCGGCGCGGTATTGGAATACGCGGCGCGCGTCGGCAAGCCCGTCATGATTTACGTTTTCAGCGACGGCTCGCTCGCCAGCAACGGCATGATCGACAATTCGGTGGGCGGCCGCGGCAAGGGCGTGTGGACCGCCGACAACCAAAGCGTCGCGGCGACTTATTTCCTGGTCTACAACCCGAACGGCAAACCGGTTCCTGCGCAGAGCAATCCGGAAATGAGCTTGCAGATCGGCAACTTCAATTCCGATGGATCGATCAACACCTCCGGCAGTCCCGCGGGCAACAACGTCCCCAATCTGGTGCAAATGGTGGTGCTCAACTACATGGCGCTGCACGGCGATGCGATCAACGGATTCATGCTGAACGGCACGGCCGTACCGAGCTTTGCAAACCTGTATCCGGCGCCAAACTTGAACAACACGCTGGGGACGGGCACGGCGCTCGAACCGCTGATCGCCTTCAATCCGATCGTGAACGGAGCGGTCGTCGCGTGACGCACGAGGATCCGGCCGCGAGGCCGGATCCCTGTCTCAATCCACAGACATTGCGGCGGTCCGCGGACGATCGCGGCGCGGCGCCTGCGCGCCTCGACTGCGTCCGCACTGCGTCCGCATCCAATCCCGTGTAATGTGCGCCACGTCATACAGAAACTAAGGTCTGCGCGGGCTGGCGCGTTGACACTGCGGCTCGCATTGTGCGATTTTGCATAACCTCCGATCACGGCAGGTGAGGCCGTTACAGCATGCGTAGAGATTGGCTTATGAGCGTGCTTCTCGGCGCACTCGCCGCATTGTCCCCGGTTGGACCGTCTTGGGCGGCCCCGCCCACCTTGGTGGGCAAGGACGCGCCGGATTTCGCGCTGAAGGGATTGGACGGCCGCAATCTGCGCATGTCGGAATTTCGCGGTCAGGTGGTATTGGTGAATTTCTGGGCGCGCTGGGCGGGGGATTCGCGACAGGAGATGCCGGCTCTCGACCGCATCAACACGACGTACAACCGGGCGGGCCTCGTCGTGCTCGGCGTGTCCGTCGATGAGGATCTGAAGCGCGCGCGCGAATTTGCGGACTCCATGCACGTGTCGTATCCGATCCTGTTCGACACCGGCTCTGACATCGGCAGGGACTACTTTCTCGAGAGAATGCCGGTGACCGTCCTGGTGGATCGCGCCGGCGTCGTGCGTTATTCGAGTGTCGGCTTCAAGCGCGGCGACGAACGCGCGTTTCTTGACCACATTCGCGAACTGCTGCGCGAATAAACGATAGGTTTTAGCTATGAATTTCAAGTATCGAGTTGTATCGATCGTCGTGTGCGGAGTATTGCTGGGCTGGTGCAGGGCGGCGGCGGCATCCGACACGCCGCCGGCCGCGGCCGCTGCGGCACCCGCCAACGCGACCGCACCGGCTCCGGCCGCACCCGCCGACACGGCACCTGCGGCGCCGGCCACCGATGCGCCGCCGTCGGACTTCAAGACCCTGGATCAAGAAGTGCAAGGCCTGAAGAAGGACGTCATCGACCTGAACAAGGATCTGTTCGTGCTCGAGGAGGAGCTCCTGTTCCCCGCGAACACCCAGGTCGCCTTGTTCGTCTCGATGGACGTCGGCACCTTCTTCGCCCTGGATTCGGTGACCATCAAGATCGACAACAAGGAAGTGAAAAATTATCTGTACACCGCGCGTGAAGCGGACGCCCTGCTCAAGGGCGGCGTGCAGCAGATCTATCTGGGCAATTTGAAAGTCGGCAAGCACGAATTGGTGGCGTTCTTTTCGGGCAAGGGTCCGATCGAGCGCGACTACAAGCGCGGCGCCACCATCACCTTCGACAAGGGCGTCGGCGCGAAATACCTGGAACTCAAGATCACCGACCGGGTGGCCAAACACCAGCCAGAGTTCACGATCAAAGACTGGGAATGATGCGTGCAGCGCGTGATTAACAGCCTTCGGCCGCTCATACTCGGCGGGTTGCTGCTGGCGCTGCTGCCGGCTGCACCGCAGGCGAAGAACATCAAGCCCGACCCGAACGGCTTGCCCCCGCAGGATGTGAGGGATCTGCACTACGGCGATGTGCTGTTCTATTTTTATCAGGACGACTATTTCGATTCGATCACGCGCCTGCTCGCGGCCAAGCAGCTCGACCGGATTCCACACACCCAGGGTGAGGCCGAGCTGCTGCTCGGGGGCTTGTATCTGTCGCTCGGCGAACATGTCGAGGCCGGCAGGATATTCGAGGCGCTGCTGAACCAGAATACCTCCGTGGCGGTTCGGAATCGCGCGTGGTTCTATCTCGGAAAAGTGTGGTATCAGCGCGGCTATCTCGAGGAATCCGAGCGCGCGCTGCACGAGGTGTCGGACAAGATCGATCAGCGCATCAATGCCGAGCGCTACATGCTGCTCGCGCAGCTCATGATGCGGCAGGGCCGCTATGACGACGCCATCGCGGCCTTGAGCAATTGGCACGGCTCTCCCGAATGGACCGCGTATGCGCAGTTCAATCTGGGGGTCGCGCTGGTGCGAACCGAGCGGCTCGCCGAGGCCACCACCTATCTCGATCGAGTGGGGCGGATGGAGACGCAGAACGCCGAGTTGCTGGCGCTCAAGGACAAGGCGAATCTGGCGTTGGGATTCGCCCTGCTGCAGGCGCAGCGCGCGGCGGACGCCCGGCCCATCCTGCAGCGGGTGCGTCTCGAGGGTCCGTTCTCCAGCAAGGCGCTGCTCGGCGCCGGCTGGGCGGATGCCGCGCTGGGAGAATTCAAGCGGGCCCTGGTGCCGTGGCTCGCGCTGCGCAGCCGCAACATGCTCGACTCCGCGGTTCAAGAGGCCTTTCTCACCGTTCCTTACGCCTACGGCCAATTGAACGCCATGGGCAAGGCGGCCGAATATTACAACTCGGCCATCGAGTCCTTCGATGCCGAGTCGAAGCGCATCGACGATTCGATCGAGGAGATCCGCAGCGGCAATCTGCTCGATCGCCTGCTGGATGACGATAAAAAGGACACGCTCACCTGGTACTGGCAGCTGAAGACCCTGCCCGATGCGCCCGAATCGCGCTATCTGTATCAATTGCTGGCCAGCAACGAGTTCCAGGAGGGCCTGAAGAATTATCGCGAGCTCAATTTCATGAGCCGGAATTTGGACGATTGGCGCGAGGATGTGGCGGCCTTCGACAACATGCTCGACACGCGGCAGGAAGCGTACAACGAACGCGTGCCGAAGGCCGACGCCGTGATGGCCGCGACCGATCTCGATGCTCTGACCCAGCGGCGCGTCGACTTCGAATCGCGCATCAACGAAATCGAGAAATCGAGCGACGTGGCGGCCTTGGGCACACCGGAGGAACAGAAAACCTGGCAGCGCTTGAGGCGCATCGAGGATTTCCTCGCCGCCCACCCGGATGATCCGGATCTTGCCGAAATGCGGGAAAAACTCCGCCTCATGAAAGGCGTCATGTATTGGAAGCTGTCGGGCAGCTTCAAGGCGCGCCTGTGGAACGAGCGCCGATCGGTCAAGGAACTCGAAGCGGAACTCAAGGAGACGCAGAAGCGCGCGGTGCTGGTTGCCCAGGCGCGCGCCGGCATACCCGTCAATACCGGCGCCTATGGCGCGCGGGTCACCGCCGTGCGCACGCGCATGGATCAATTGCAGCAACGCCTGGCGGACGTATCGGCCCAGCAGAACCGCTTCCTGCAGGCGCTCGCCATCCGCGAACTCGAGGGCCAGAAGCAGCGAATCTTGACCTATCAGATTCAGGCTCGTTACGAGTTGGCGGCGATCTATGACCGCGCCTCGAGCGACAAGCCGAAGGCGGCAAAGCCATGACGCGCGCGAATTCGCCCCAGGGGAATTCGATCATGGCGAGATTGCCCGCGTCCGGGTCAATTGGCGCGCTGGCTCTGGCCGCGGTGTTGTCGGCGCCGGCCGGCCACGCCGCGAACAAGCCGCCCCCGACCATCAAGGACTTGGACTCCCAGCAGGTCGAGGTCAATACCGATCCGCCGCAGAATGTGGATGCGAACAAGACCATGGACAGCTACAAGCGCTTCCTGGACTTGAACGCCGGGGATGCGGCGCTGCGCGCCGAAGCCTTGCGGCGCCTCGGCGACTTGAATCTCGAGAGCTCCGAATCCGAGCGCATCGAGCACGAACTCGCAACCAACGAGGGATTGCGCGCCACCGAAGCCATTCACCTGTATTCGGCGCTGCTCAAGACCTATCCGAAGTATGAGCGCAACGACTCGGTGCTCTATCAGCTGGCGCGCGCCTACGAATTGAATGCGCAGCCCGACAAGGCGCTCGCCACCATGGACCAGCTGGTGGCGGCGTATCCGAACAGCCACTACATCGACGAAACGCAGTTTCGGCGCGGTGAATTGCTGTTCGCGGAAAAGGCCTACCCCAAGGCCCAGGCGGCCTACGAGTCGGTCATCAAGGTGGGCTCTTCGTCCGCGTTCTACAACCAGAGCCTCTACAAGCATGGCTGGTCGCTGTTCAAACAGGGTGAGAACGAGCGCAGCCTGGAATCCTTCTCGGGCGTGCTCGACTCGGTGCTGGTGTCCAAGCGCGATCCGTCCGAGTTGATCGAGATCGACACCTTGAGCCGCGCCAATCGCGAACTGGTCGAGGACACCTTTCGGGTGATGTCCATCACCTTCTCCTACCTGGAGGGACCGAAGACGATCGACGAGTTCGTCAAGCACCACAAACAGCGGCCCTATTCGTATCTGCTCTACGCGCGGTTGGGCGATCTGTACATGGAGAAGGAGCGCTATACGGACGCGGCCGACAGCTATCGAGCCTTCGTCTCCCAGGACCGCAACAACGAGAAGGCGCCGCTGCTGGAGATGCAGGCGATCGAGGCGTATTCGAAGGGCGGCTTCCCGCAGCTCGTGCTGCAGGGAAAGAAGGAATTCGTGGAGAACTACACCATCGGTACGGCGTACTGGCAGCACCGCGACCCGAAGAACGAGCCCGCGGTGTTCGCCGCGCTCAAGACGAACCTCAAGGACGTGGCGCAGTACTATCATGCGCAGGCCCAGCGCACCAAGGACGTGGCGGATTATCAAGAGGCGGCGAAATGGTACCGCGGCTACCTGACTTCCTTCCCCCAGGACCCGGACTCGGCCGTCACCAATTACCTGCTCGCCGATACCTTGTTCGACAGCAGGCAATATCTCGATGCCGCCAAAGAGTACGAGAAGACCGCGTACGGCTACGGCAATCATGAGAAAGCCGCGGCGGCCGGCTACGCGGCGGTGGTCGCCTACGGCAAGCAAGAGGAGACGATGAGCGGCGAGTCGAAGGCCGCGGTGCACAGCCAGGGCGTCGACAGTTCGCTGAAATTCGCCGCGACCTTCCCCTCCCATCCGGAGAGCGCGCAGGTGCTCACGCGCGCCGCCACCGATCTGTATGCCGTGAAGGATTATCCCCGGGCCATCGCCGCGGGTGAGGCGCTGCTGGCGCGCCAGCCGCCGGTCGATTCAGGCAAGCAGCGCATCGCCTGGACCGTGATCGGCAACTCGAACTTCGATCAGGGAGTGTTCGACAAGGCCGAAGCGGCTTACAACCATGCGCAGACGCTGATGCCCGCCAACGACCCGGAGCGGCCGGTGATCGTCGAGCGGCTGGCGGCGTCGATCTACAAGCAGGGCGAGTTGCGGGCGAAGTCGGGCGACAACGCGGCGGCGGTGGACGATTTCCTGCGCGTGGCGGCGTTGGCGCCGACCTCGAAGGTTCGCGCCAATGCCGACTTCGATGCGGCGGCGCTCTTGATCAAGGACAAGCAATGGGACCGCGCCATCGTCGTGCTCGAGGGTTTCCGCCGCAACTTTCCGCAAAGTCCCTTGCAGGCGGACGTCACCCGCAATCTCGCGGTGGCCTACACCGAATCGAATCACCCGGCCCAGGCCGCGGTGGAATTTGAGCAGATTGCGCAGTCGCCCGGCGAGTCGGCCGATGTGCAGCGCGAGGCCACGCTGCAGGCGGCCGATCTGTATGACAAGGCGGGAAACACGGCGAAATCGCGCGCCATGCTCGAGGCGTTCGTGAAGCACTTTCCCCAACCGCTCAATCCGGCGATGGAGGCGCGCAACAAGCTCAGCGTGATTGCAACGAAGTTGGGCGATACTGGCGCCCGCGACTACTGGCTCAAGGACATCATCGGCGCCGACCGCGCGGCGGGCGCGGCGCGCACCGATCGCAGCCGCGCACTCGCGGCCAAGGCGACCTTGACGCTGGCGAGTCCGGCGCGCGAGGAATTCCTGCGCATCAAACTCGTCGCGCCGCTGAAGAAATCGCTGGCCGAGAAACGCAAGGCCATGGAGGCCGCACTCAAGGCCTATGAACAGGCGGCCGACTATCAAGTCGCGGACGTCACGACGGCGGCGACCTTCGAGAGCGCCGAGCTGTACCGCCAGCTGGGCAAGGATTTGATGAGCTCGGAGCGGCCGAAGAATCTGTCCAAGGACGAACTGGAACAGTACGACGTCTTGCTCGAGGAGCAGGCGTTCCCGTTCGAGGAGAAGGCGATCAAATTGCACGAAGTCAACGCGGCGCGAACCAAGGACGGTACCTACGATGAGTGGGTGCAGAAAAGCTTTACCGCGCTGGCACAACTCAATCCAGGCCGTTACGGCAAGGTGGAAATCGGTGAGCAGCAGGTCGACTCGATTCGTTAGCGTGAGCGCGCTCGTGAGCGCGTTCGTGTCGCTCGCCGCGTGTCACAGCGCGCCGCCGCGCGCGCCCATTGCGCCTGCGCCTGCTCCGGCGGCAGGTGCAAGCGCTGCCGCGCCCCCGGGCGCGCCCGCGGGCACACCGGGCGCAACGGGCGCCCCCAGCGCCGAGCCGCTGCCCGTTCCGCCGCGTGCGGCGGAGCAATATGCGCAGGCGCTGCAACACATGAAGGCAGGCCGCGGCACCGACGCCGAACTCGAGTTCAAGCAGCTGTCGATCGCCTATCCGCAATTTGCGGGGCCGCAGGTGAATCTCGGACTCTTGTACCTGCGAGAATCGCGGCTGCCGGAGGCCGAGACCGCGCTCAAGGCCGCCCTCGAACGCAGCCCGACCAATTCGGTGGCCGGGAATGAGCTGGGGATCGTCGAGCGCAAGCTCGGCAAATTTGCGGAAGCGGAGGCCGCCTATCAGCGTACGATAGCCGCGGAGCCGAATTACGCTCCCGCGCACCTGAATCTGGGCGTGCTCTACGATTTGTACCTGGCGCAGCCGCAGAAGGCGCTCGATGAGTTTCAGCGCTACCTGGAGATCGCCGGCGAGAACAAACTGGTCGCCGGTTGGGTCGTTGAATTGCGCAAACGCGTCGGCGCCCCTGCGGCGCCCAAAAAGGAGCCCGCATGAATACCGTACTCAAGAACGTGACTTTGATGGCCCTGTGCGGCGCGATTCCGGGTATCGCTGCGGCGCAACAGGCGTCGCCGCCCGCCGGCCCCGCCAGTACGCCCCCGAATGCGACCGCGCAGTCGGAAGCCGGGGAGCCGCGCGCAGACACCGGGGGCGTGCCCGCGGCGGCGCCCGCCGCTTCGCCGGCAGCCCATCCGGCACCCGCCGCGGCGGCTGCGGGCCGACCGGCCGGCGCGGGACACCCGGCCGCCGGACCCGCTCAGAAGCCCGCCAATTCCGCCGATCGGCTCGAATTGGGTACGGCCACCGTCACCGGCAGCCAGGAACAGCCCAAGGTCATGTATATCGTCCCCTGGAAGCGATCCGACATCGGCGACTTGGCCGGCAAGCCCATGAACAGCCTGGTCGATGAGATTCTGGCGCCGGTGGATCGGGAAGTGTTCAAACGAGAAGTCGTGTATTACCAGGTCGTGCAAGCAGACGCGTCTCAAAAGGGCGCGTCGTCCAAGCCGCCGCCGCAGGGTGAGAAGTGAGTCATAGCCGATTTTACCGAATCTGATTGAATCGCAGTTTGAGAGCGACAGGGCATCATTTAGGAGCGCGCAGATGAATTTCATGAATTCTTTCGTCAATTTCTTCAAGGACGGCGGGGTCTTCCTGTATCCGCTGGCCTTGATATTCGTGGTCGGCGTATCGATCGCCATCGAGCGATACGTGTATCTGACGCGCGAGACCCTTCGCAACCGCACTCTGTGGGACGAGCTGGTGCCCGCCTTGAGCGCCGGGAACTTCAAACAAGTGGTGGCCCTCACGCAGAACTCGAAGGCCTCCATTGCCACGATACTGAATTACGGTGTGGCCCGGGTCGCGAGCGCGCGCCGCCGCGACGACATCGAAAAGGCCATGGACGAGAGTCTGCTCGAAGTCATCCCGCGCATCGAGAAGCGCACCCACTATTTGTCGTCTCTGGCGAACGTCGGCCTGTTGATCGGTTTGCTCGGCACCATCACCGGCCTGATCGGCGCCTTCAGCGCCGTGGCGACGGCGAACCCGGCGGAGAAGGCGAGCCTGCTCGCCGCGGCCATCTCGGTGGCCATGAACAACACCGCGTCCGGTTTGGCGGTCGCGATCACTCTGCTGCTCGCGCACATGTTTCTCGAATCGAAGACCACCTCGCTGATCGACAGCCTGGAAATCGCGTCGGTGAAATTCTTGAATTCCATCACCGAGCGGCAGACCGATCGTCCGGCCCACGAGCCGCAGAGCGCCGCCCCGGTACCTGCCGGACGGACTCCGGCCGCGGCTCGCGGCAGCATTTGAACTCCAAGGCCCGCCTTCCCGAGAGGGTGCTCCACTCATGAAGTCAAAGTCCCAGCGCCTGGTCCGACGGAATCACGCCCGCTATCATCAGGGGCGCGATGACCTCAACATCGTGCCGATGATCGACATGATGGTGATCCTGGTGTTCTTTCTGATATTCACGGCGGTGTTTTCCAAGACGAATATTCTTCAGCTGAATCTGCCCGCGAACGGTACGCCGGCGGTGGAATTGCCGAAAGGCCTCAAGCTCGAAGTGATCATTCGTCCCGACGATCTCGTGGTCAACGACCGCAATTCGGGTCCGCTCAAGACCATCGCCAATACCGGGAGCGGTTATGATCTCGACCATCTGTCGGAGTTCATGCGCCAGGTGAAATCGCAATTTCCGGAAATGACCGACGCGACGATACTGCCCGGACCGGCGGTGTCCTACGATACTTTGGTGCAGGTCATGGATGCGGTTCGCGTCTATCAACTGCCGGTGGCGCCGTTTTCCAAGGCGGAACTGTTCCCCGACATCGCCATCGCGGATGCGCCCATATGACTTCCTATCGAATCAAGCGGCACCGTAAACGCATCCACGGCGCGAATCATTTCGCGCTGATTCCGTTCATCGACATGATGACCATCCTCGTGGTGTTCCTGCTCGCGCACACGGCGGATGTGGACATCCTGCCGAACACCAAGAATATTTCGATTCCGCAGTCCCTCTCCGACCGCAAGCCGAGCGCAGCCGTGGTCGTCATGATCACCAAGGACTCGGTGTTCGTGGACGGTCAATTGGTGGGCTCGGTCGACGATGTGGTCGCGAATCAGGGCCCGTTCTTCGCACCGCTCAAGAATGCGCTGGTGGCGCAAAACGACAAGAGTCTGAACACTGCGGACAAAACCGACGCCTCCAAGCGCGAAGTCACGATCATGGGCGACAAGAGCACTCCGTACAGCGTGCTGAAGAAGATCATGTTGACGTGCAGCGAAGCCGAGTACGGCAAGGTTTCCTTTGCCGTGGTCGAACGCGAACGGGCGGCGACTTAAATGGCCGCCGCCAATCCCGCACAACGCACTCCCACAGGACTCGCGCCTTACTATCGGCGCTATGAATTGCCGTGGTCGCCGTCCGAGGAGATGGAGCGGCGCTTTCGCGTCATATTGCGCAATCTGGCGATCGTGTTCGCGATCATCGCGGTCATCATGCCGTTTCTGCCCCGGCACGAACCCGTCGTGAACACCGATTCTCTGCCCGAGCGGGTCGTGCAATTGGTGATGGAGCCTCCGCCGCCCCCGCCGCCACCGCCGCCGCCGAAGCCGGAGAAGCCGCAGGAGAAACTGCCGGTGAGCGCCAAGCCGACGCCGCCCGTGGACGCGCGCGTGAAGGCGTCGAAGAGCGGCCTGCTCGCGAACCTCGACGACCTCGCGGCCCTGCGCGATCAGGTCGACCTGGATAAATTCACCAAGAACCAGCCCAAGACCGTCGATCCGGGCGACGTGAGCGTCGTGCAGCGAAATATCATCACCGCGAAGACCGGCGGAACCAGCGGCGGCATCAGCGCCCCGACCAGCAGCGGACTCGCCGCGGGTTCCGGTTCCCTGCGCGGCATCTACACGACGCAGGTCAAGGACCCCAATCTCGGCACGTCCGGTCAGGCGGCCACGCGCGCCGGCGGCAGCGGCAAGGCTTCGCGCAGCGCCGATGAAATAGCGCTGGTGTTCACCAGGAACAAGGGCGCCATCGACGCGATGTATGCGCGGGCGCTGCGCGACAATCCGGCGTTGCAAGGCAAGGTCGTGATCGAGCTGACCATTTCGCCGGCCGGCGACGTCACCGGCGCGCGCATCGTGTCGACCGAGCTCAACGATGCCGAATTCGAAACCAAACTGCTCGCGCGAGTCCGTCTGTTCAAATTCGATGCGAAGGATGTGGCGACGCTGACGGCCACCAAACCCATTGATTTCTTCCCCGCCGGATGAACGTCCAATCCGAAATTGAGTTCTTCAGCGACTTGGGGCTCGTCGACAAGGCGCGCTTCGTCACGCGTTTGATCGTCGAAATCGCCGAAGAGGCCAAGATCGGCGCGGGCGACGGCAACGATGCGGTTCGCCTGCGCTTCGCCAACGAAATGTGCCAGCGATTGGCGCGCTTCAGCTATCAGCTGCTCGGCGAGGATCCGTCGCGCCCCCAGGACGACGTGGTGGTTCGAATGCTGCTCGGTACGCGCGCCGACAAGAACGCGGAACGCATCACGCATAACGCCTACCGCAGGGTGCTCACTTCGTTCGAAAGTTTCGACACCACCGTATTGCTCAATTCGCGCTGAACAGCCGCGGCGGCCCGCCCGGCCCACATCGGTCGGACGGTCTCTTCATCGGCTTTTCGCAGTCTTGAACCCGGCCCCCGGTTTTTCCTCCGGCTGGTCCATGTCGGCCTCGAACAAATGCAGCAGCTGCTCGGCCGATTCACGCGTGGTCTGCAGAAACTTGTTCTCGTCATCCTTGACGGCCTGCTGCTTCGCCATCGTCGCCTCATCGTGCGTGCGAAATCGGCGCACGGTTTCAACCGCCCTGGCCTTCGACAGCCCGAGCGTCTCGAGCACCTTCTCCGACATTTCCAGGCTCGATACGAAGGTTTCGCGAATCGTGTAGCGCACTTCGAGATCCATCAATCGAAAGGCGTGCTGGCGATTGCGCGCCCGCGCGAATATCTTCAAATGCGGGAAATGCTTGCGGATCAATTCCGCGGTTCGCACCGAGGCTTCCACGTCGTCGATGGCGAGCACGAATATTTCCGCATTTTCCGCGTGCGCCGCCCGCAACAATTCCAGCCGCGAGGCGTCTCCATAAAATACCTGGTTGCCGAAACGGCGTAGAAAGTCGACCTGGGTCTGGCTCGCCTCGAGCGCGGTGAAGGCGATCTTCCGCGCGCGCAGAATGCGGCCGACGATCTGCCCGAAGCGCCCGAAGCCCGCGATGATCACCTTGGGGTACAACTCCTCCGGCGTGTCGAACGGACGCTCTTCGAACTCCTTGGGCTTGAACAGCGTGTCGTGCAGGAGCAGCAGCAGCGGGCTCAAAATCATGGAGGCGGTGACGGCGAGCACCAGAAGCTCGGCGCTCTCCGTGTCCATGATGCCGAGCGTCGCCGCGAGGCCGAACAGGACGAACGCAAATTCACCGCCCGACGGCAGACTCAACGCCAGCCCGCGGCTCGCACCGGGCGAGAGCCCCCCGAGCCGCCCGATCGACCACAAGACGCCGATTTTGAGCAGCATGAATCCGAGGGTGATGCCGATCAGGGCCAGCGGCTTGTCGCGGACCAGGTCGAGGTTCGCCGACATGCCGACGGTGATGAAGAAAAGGCCCAGCAACAGCCCTTTGAAGGGCTCGATGTCGGCCTCGAGTTCGTGGCGAAATTCACTGTCGGCGAGCAGCACACCCGCCAAAAAGGCGCCGAGCGACAGTGACAAGCCCACCTGATTGACGAGCAGCGCCGTGCCGATGACGATCAAGAGCCCCGCCGCCGTGAACGCCTCCGCGACGCGCGTGGCGGCGACGATCCGGAGCATGGGACGCAGCACATAGCGCCCGCCCAGGATGACCGTGCCGAGCACGGCGAGCAGTTTGAGCACGAGCCATCCGTTGGGGCCGCCGGTTCTTGCCGCCGCGACGCCCAATAGCGGAATCAATGCGAGCGCGGGCAGCACCGCGATGTCCTGAAACAGCAGGATGCTGAACGCGGAGCGGCCGTATTGAGAATTGAGCTGTCCGCGCTCCGCCAGCAATTGCAGCACCAGGGCGGTGGAGGACATCGAGAGGCCGAAGCCGATCACCAGCGCCGAGCCCTTGGGTTGCTCGAATCCGAAATAGGCGCACGCACCGATCGCGACGGTCGTCACCGCGATTTGCGCAAACCCGAAACCGAATATCGGCTTGCGCAGCACCCACAGCCGGGAGGGTTGCAGTTCGAGCCCGATGACGAACATGAGCAGCACGATGCCGAATTCCGCAATATTCTGCGTGGCATCGACCCTGCTGATGAGCCCCAGGCAGGCAGGCCCGATAATGATGCCGGCTGTCAAGTAGCCGAGCACCGAGCCCAGTTTAAAATAACGGAATATCGGGATCGCGATGACCGCCGCGGCGAGAAATATGGCGATCTGCGCCAACAAGCTCATACTATTTCTCCATCAAATCCGTCAGAGCCTAGCACTATGTATCGTCAAAGCATCCAATTTCCGGTCAAGGACGCGGCGCTGCGCGAGGACGTGCACGCCTTGGGATCCTTGATCGGCGAGACGCTTCGCGACCAGGGGGGCGAGGAATTCTTCAAGGTGGTCGAAGGCGACCGCATCGCTGCGATCAGCCGGCGCGAGGGCGAGGCCGCGGGCGAATCCGATTTGCAGGAGCGCACCGAAGGGCGGTCACCGTCCGCGGCGACCGATCTGACGCGCGCGTTTTCGATCTGGTTCCAGGCGGTGAACACCGCCGAGAAAGTGCACCGGGTGCGCAGGCGCCGCGAGTATCTCAACGATTCGAGCACCTCGCAGCCCGGCGGCATCGCGGACAGCATCTCGCGGCTGCAGCGGGAAGGGGTGTCCTTGGCACAGGCGCTGGAATTGATCGCCTCGATGAGCATCGAGCCGGTATTCACCGGCCACCCCACCGAATCGACACGCCGCACCATCCTGCGCAAGCAGCAGCACATCGCCCAGGACCTGCTCGACCGGCTCAATCCGGCCTCGACCCCCGCCGAGCTCACGACGCTCTGGGCGCGCGTACGGCTCGAGATCACCAGCATCTGGCAAACCGAAGAGCATCCCCGCGAGGGCCTGACGGTGGTCGATGAACGTGAGCACGTGCTGTTTTACCTGCTCGAAATCCTCTACCGCGTCGTGCCCCTGTTCTACGAAGAGATCGAGGCGGCGCTCGCCCGGGCCTACGATGTCCGCGCCGAAACGCTCGATGTGCCGAGCATCCTGCATTTCGGCTCCTGGGTGGGCGGGGACATGGACGGCAACCCGGACGTGCACGGCAAGACCATTCGCGAGACCTTGCATCGGCATCAACAGCTGATCGTATCGACGTATTTCAGCGAATGCGGAATGCTCGCCGAAACCTTGAGCCAGAGCGCGAACCGCGTCGGCATCAGCGGCGCGCTCGCGGTGCGCATCGACGCCTACGCGGCCATATTGCCGGGCGCGCAGGCGCTGGCGCCGGCGCGCCACGACCGCATGCCGTACCGCGTGTTCTTCGGCCAGATCGGCGAACGCCTCAAGGCGACTTATGAGGGCCGCCCCAACGCCTACCAGGATCCCGATGAATTGCTGGCCGACATACAACTCGCCGCCGATAGTTTGGTCGCGAATCGCGGCCGCCACGCCGGGTATTTCCTGGTACGCCGGTTCATGCGCCGGGTACGCACCTTCGGCTTTCATCTCGCCACGCTCGATGTCACGCAGCACGCGCACGTTCACGACCAGGTGATCGCGCAGGGACTTGGGCAAGCCGATTGGCCCATGCTCTCGCCCGAGGAGAGATTGCGGCAATTGCGGGATCTACTGGCCAGGGACCAGGGACCGACGTCATCCTTCGATGCCATGGGCCGGCGCAGCCTGTGGGTGTTCGAAGCCATCGCCCAGGCGCGGCATAAGTTCGGCGGCCGCGCGATCGGCGAGTACATCGTGAGCGGCGCGCGCGGGCCGCAAGACGTGCTCGCCGTGCTGCTGCTCGCGCGATGGGCCGACATCACCGACAAGCGCACGGGCGAGTCGCCGCTCGATGTCGCGCCGCTGCTCGAGTGCATCGCGTCGCTGGAAAATGCCGGCGATGTATTGAGCGCGCTCTACCGCGAACCCGCGTACCGGCGCCATCTCGCCTCGCGCGGCAACCGCCAGATGGTGGTCATCGGATATTCCGATACCAACAAAGAGGGCGGCATCGCGGCGTCGCGCTGGGCGCTGCAGGTGGCGCAGGTCAAGCTGCTCGAGGCGGCGCGCGAGTCGGGCATCAATCTGTTGATTTTCCATGGTCGCGGCGGCACGCCCGCGCGCGGCGGCGGGCGCACCGAAAACCTCGTCGAAGCGGTGCCGGGCGGCGCGATCCGCGGGGTGCTGCGTTTGACCGAGCAGGGCGAGGTGGTCAACCAGAGCTATGGCTTGCGGCCGATCGCGATGCGCACACTCGAGCGGACATTCGCGGCGGTGGCGCTCGCGACGGCGCATGCCGGGCGCACGCCGCCCACTCCGCCGGCGCAGCTCGCGGCCATGCAAACCATCGCCGCCACGAGCCTTGCCGTCTATCGCGCCCTCGCGTTCGGCGGTCCGCAGTTCTTCGAATACTTTCGCGCGGCCACCCCGCTCGATGTCATCGAACGCATGCACATCGGCTCGCGCCCGGCGGTGCGTGCGGATGGCAACGGAGTCGAGGCGCTGCGCGCCATCCCGTGGGTGTTCGCCTGGACCCAAAGCCGCCACATGCTGCCCGGGTGGTACGGATTCGGCAGCGGGCTGCAAGCGGCGATCGAGGAGCACGGTGATGCGGTCATCGGGCAGATGGTCGCGCATTGGCCGTTCTTCGGACACCTGCTCGATGACGTGGAGGCGATGCTGGCGCGTACCGATCTGGAAATCGCGAGTCACTATGATGCGCTGGCCGGCGATGCCCTGCGGGCACAGGCCGACCCCATCGCCGCAGAATACGACTTGACCGTGGCGCACGTGCTCAGGCTGCGCGGCAGCTCACGCCTGCTCGACAGCGACCCGACGCTGCAGCGCTCGATCAAGCTGCGCAATCCCTACATCGACCCGATGCACCTGATGCAAGTGGACCTGTTGCAGCGCTGGCGCAAAACCGGGCGCGAGGACCGTGCGCTCTTCGCCGCGCTGCGGGCGACCATCAGCGGCATCGCCCAGGGCCTGCAAGCCACCGGCTGATCCCCGTCATGGGTCGGGCGCGTCAGCATCCAGACTGCGCACCTGCGCCAGGTAGGCTTCACTGAATGCGGCACCGAACAGGCGCTGGAAATCCTGCTGCGCCTCACCGCGCAGCGAGCGATAGTGCTCCACATACAATTCCCACAAGCGCGCGCGACGATGCGCCGGCAGCACCGAATCGAACATCGAACGCGTCGCCAGCTGCGCCTCGAGTTTCTCCGGGGCAAAGCGATCCAGTACGGCTTCGACGGCGGCGCGCATGCCGGCCACGACTCCCACCTCGTGCGACTGCACGTCGACCAGAGCCGCGTGCAGCGCCGCCGGCCCGTCCAGAAAGCCGCGCGCCGGCGGCTGCAGCAGCATTTTCAGCGCGACCTTGGCATCCGGCGCGAATTTCAAGGGATTGTTGCCGCGCACGCTGATCATGGTCATGGCGGCCTGCATCTGATCCTTGGCGGCGGCGCGCATCGCGACCAGATTGTGAATGCCCTCGACCGCGACCCGCAGCATGGCGCCGATGGCAGCCATCTGTTCCGGTGACGGGCCGTTGGCGGCGGCGTTTTCCGCACCCGCCCCCTCGAGAAAGCTACGCCACAGCGCCGCTGCGTCGGGTTGGTGGGCGGGTTGGTGGGCGGGCTGCGGGGCGGGCTGCGCGTCCGGTGGTCGCGGCGGCGCCTTGTCCGGCGCGCGGCCTGGCTCGACGTGCATGACCAGGGTGCGCCCGCGCAGGATGGTGGCGGCGGTGGCATCGTCTTCATAATCTGCCTGCAGCGTGTAGCCGCCGATCCTCAGGTCATCGCCGGCCCGCAGGGCCACACGCATGCCGGCGCTCAACGGCCGGCCATTGTGGAGAATTGCGGTTGCGGCGCTGATGTTCTCGATCCAATAGACGTCGTCGACGTACACCACCTGGGCCTGGATACGGGAAATGCTCCGCTCGGGATCCGGCAGCGTGAATGTGGCGCTGTCCGAACGCCCCAGGGTGCCGCCGCGCTCGTCGAATCGGCCGATCAACGGCTGACTCATCGGTTCGTCGTTGAGTGCCGTGCCCTGCAAGACGAGGTTCATATCCATTGGATCTGACCATGCCGGCCGGGGGCAGGGCAAATGACTAAGGTCATATTGACTCGGATCGAGGCATTTCGGGCGGGCGCCTGTTGCCGCACCCGCGCTCCGCCACTGCAGCTTTTCAGCCTTGGCCGCCGAGGGACGTCAGCAGCACCGCGTTGTTGGTGGAATTGGCACCCGAATTGGTGATGTCCACGGTGGTGGTCTGATTGACCATCTTGCCGATGTAGGTGTTGTTGTTGGTGATCTGCTGGAAGAGGTTGAACACCTCGGTGGTCCCGGCGAGGGGGATCGGGGGTGCGTAAAGCGGGAAAGCCCCGAGGACCCAATTGCCTTCGCCGACCGCACCTCGCAGCGACTGCATCGCCTCGCGGTCGAGGTCCTCGCTCAGGGCGAGGTCGTTGAGCGTGATTAGAGCCATGTTGATTCTCCTCAATCAGCGGCCGAGCCGCTGCCATGATGTCGTTTAAGTTGCGCCGGATCTTGCGAGTCGCGCCGCCGGGGATCGAATGCTTCGATCCCCGGGCAGCGCTGCCTCACTCCGCTTAATTCTGGAACGCAGAATTTTGGAACGCAGAGCCGACGGACTCCAAGGTCTTCGTCAGCGTGATCGTGTTCAGGTCCACGCTCACCGGGGCGTAGGTCTGTGTCACGGTCGGGCCGATCTGGACGTTGGTCTCGGGGCCGAAGGCGATGCCGCCACCGCTGCTGTTGCTGGCGTTCTGGCCACCGATGAGGAGGGCGTTGCCCGCACCACCGCGCACCGCGCGCTCTTCGTGGCTCAGGTCTTTGCTCAGGTCTTGGATCTTCATGTCATTTCTCCTAAAAAGTTAAAGTTAAAAAAAGTTGAGTTGGTTACACGTTTGAGCATCTGCTCGATGAGTAACAATGCGAGCCCCGTGCCAACCGTGCCAACGCTGTGCAGGGCTGTCGCAACCGATTGATGAAGAAGAGAAAATATTTTTCGCTGCGGGTTCACGAAGATCCCGCGAAGATCTGGGGGTCTCGCGATTGATGGATGTCCGCCAACACTGCGCACGGTATCTGTTGGGCGGGCGGCGACACTCGAACGTATCGGAGGGCGCTTCGTATCGCCGTCTTGCAGAAGAAGTGCTTCTCCCTTGAGGGCGAGGAGGATGTCAACGGCGCAGATGCTTGACCAGGCGCACCAGCTGGCGCGGCTGCAAGGGTTTGTGCAAAACCACCAAGCCGCTTTCATGAGCGAGCTTCAGCAAGTCGGTCGAGGTATCGCCCGTCACCAGAATGGCCGGCGTCGACTCCCCGCACACGGCGCGCACGGCGCGGACCGCATCGACGCCGTTCTGCGTGCCGCTCAAGCGCCAATCGGAGAGAATCAGGTCGATCGGCGCGCGCGAGGCGGCCGCCAGCTGCACCGCTTCGGCAATGTTGGCCGCGGCGATCACCTCGACCTGCATCGGCCGCAGCAGCTCGCGCGTCGCCTCGCGGATGGCGCGCTCGTCATCGATGAGCAAGACCGTGACCGTGCCGGTCGAGCGCGGCGGCAAGGTATCGGCTTCGGTCGTCGGCACATCGATGGCATCGACCTCCCCGGCGGGCACGATGACGCGAAATACGCTGCCGCGGCCCGGTGTCGAACGCAACTGAAGGCGATGCTCGAGCAAATTGCACAGCCGCCGCACGATGGACAGACCCATGCCGAGTCCGCGACCGCGGTCGCGCTCGGGGTTGTCGATCTGATAGAACTCGCGAAAGATCATTTCCTGCTTGTCGTCGGGGATCCCCAGGCCCGTGTCCCAGACCTCCAGGGCGACACCCTCGGGATGCCGGCGCGCCGCCAGCAGCACCCCGCCTTGGCGGGTGTAGCGCAGCCCGTTTTGCACCAGATTCGCCAGCACGCGTTCGAGCAGCAGCGGATCGCTGCGCACGATGCGTCCCGAAGCACGGAAGCGCAGCGCCAGGTTGCGCGCCTCGGCGTCGCCGCCGAATTGCTGGTAGAGCCGGCGAAACAGATCGCGCACCGGAAAGGTCTGCAAGACGGTCTGGACCACGCCGGCATCGAGCCGCGAGACATCCAGCATCGCACCGAAGGAGTCCTCCAAAGACTCGATGGCGCTCATCATGTTGCGAACGAGCGGCTTCTCCGGGGTGTCGGACAAGCGCTGCTGCAACGTCGCGCAGAACATGCCGAGGGCATGCAGCGGCTGCCGCAGGTCGTGCGCGGCCGACGCTAAAAAACGGGTCTTCTCCTGATTGGCACGCGCCGCCACGTCGATCTGCGACCGCAGCTGCTGCACCAGGTCTTCGTTGTGAAAGCGGACCGCCAGCAGCAACGCCAGCGAATCGTTTTGCGCCATCGTCAACCGTTCCAACACCAGCAGGAACGCGGCTGCGAGCACGGCCAGCAACAAGGGATTGACGGATGGCGGCCGCATGCCCGTCAGCGGCTGCAGCGCCAGCGTCGCCAGCAACGGCAGCAATGCGGGCAGCAGCGACAGATGCACCGCCGGGCGCCAGGCGGCGAGCAGCGGTGCCGACAGGCCCGCCGCCGCTAAGAAGAAGCCGGCGAGCCAGGCATCGGCGGACGGATTGTCGAGCAACAGCAGCGGTGCCCCCGCGCCCCAGGCGATGGATGCGAGGAACACCAAGGCCAGCCAGCTCTTGCGGTGCGACAGCCCCGGTGCCGGCGCCCCGTCTGCGGAGCGGGCGCCGTTGAAAAACAGCCGCGAGCAAGCGAGCGCCATGCAGGGCAGCCACCACAACCATACCCGGTGCGAATTGTTCTGCTGCTCGACCAGGGAGGCCACGAAGGTCGCGCCGAGTACCGTGATCGCCACCACCCGGCGGTCGCCGGCGAGCGCCGTGCGATAGAGCACCTCCGCGACGCGCGGATCGGCCCGAGCCCCGCGCGCGTCCGGAATTTCGCTGCCGGGCGTGGCGGTGGCAACGTTCATGCTACGAGGCTGTGTGACTAATGGGCGCCGTCATCAATCAAACAGGCTCTTAACTAGTGAAACAGGCTGATCAGATGGGAGCGCGATTGCACATCGAGGGCCAACAAGATGGCGGACACATAGTTCTTCACCGTGCCCAGCGACAATTCCGTCGCCTTGCTGATCTCTTGATTGCTGCAACCCTCGAGGATCAGCTCCATGATTTGCAGATGACGCGCGCCGAGTTCGGCGACGCGATCGTAGTGCGAGCTGCCGGCGAGGCGCGGAAAGCGCTCGGACATCCTGGCGGTGGGCCCGGCGGCCGGCCCCGCGGCCGGACGCAGCAGCGATTGCAGGGCCTGCTTGAGCCGATCGGGGGTCCAGGACTTGAGCAGGTAGCCCACCGCGCCCATCGCCATCGCCTGGCGCACCACGAATTCATCCTGAGTGCCGGTGAGCATGGCGAACGTCGCCTTCGGAAACTCATCGAGCAAGGTGCGCAGACCCTGCAGACCCTTGGCATCGGGCAGGTTGAGATCCAACAGCACCAAGTCGAACAAACCCTGATCGCGTAGGGCGGTGCGCGCGTCGTCGATCGAACGGCACGGCGTGATCGTGCATCGCACGTCCTCGAGCGACTCGAGCAGCATGCTGGTGCCGTAGCGCACCAGATCGTGATCATCCACCAGCAGTATCTTCTTGTTTTCGTCCATCGGCGTTTACCTCAGAGCGCGTGCCGAGACTAGCGTTGCCATGCGGACGGTGTCCAGTTCGATGCGCCGGACTGTCGCGGTCGGCCCAACAGATACCGTGCGCAGTGTTGGCGGACATCCATCAATCGTGAGCCCCGCAAGATCTGCGTGAGATCTTCGCGAAATCGCCAGGGAAACTATTTTCTCTTTTCTCTCAAGCAGTTGCGACAGCTCCGCACTCGGTTGGCACGGTTGGCACGCGGCTCGCATTGTTACTCATCGAGCAGATGCTCAAACGTGTTACCAACTCAACTTTTTTTAACTTTAACTTTTAAGGAGAATTGACATGAAAATCCAAGACCTGAGCAAAGACCTGAGCCACGAAGAGCGCGCGGTGCGCGGTGGTGCCGGCAACGTCGCCCTCATCGGTGGCCAGAACGCCAGCAACAGCAGCGGTGGTGGCATCGCCTTCGGCCCCGAGACCAATGTCCAGATCGGCCCGACCGTGACACAGACCTACACCCCGGTGAACGTGGATCTGAACACGATCACGCTGACGAAGACCTTCGAGACCCTCGACTCTGCCTTCCAGAATTCTGCTGTGCAGATGTAAGTGGGTGAGGCCGCGCTGCCCGGGGATCGAACGATTCGATCCCCGGCGGTGCGACTCTCTGACGATCCAAGCGCAACCTAAACGACATCATGGCAGCGGCTCGGCCGCCAATTTTGGAGAATCACATGGCTTCCATCACGCTCAACGACCTCGCCCAGAGCGAGGACCTCGACCGCGAGGCGATGCAGTCGCTTCGAGGTGCGGTCGGCGAAGGCAATTGGGTCCTCGGGGCTTTCCCCGCTTACGCCCCACCGATCCCCTTCGCCGGGACCACTGAGGTGTTCAACCTCTTCCAGCAGATCACCAACAACAACACCTACATCGGCAAGATGGTCAATCAGACCACCACCGTGGACATCACCAACTCGGGTGCCAATTCCACCAACAACGCGGTGCTGTTGACGTCTCTGACCGGCTCCGCCGCGACATCGTAGTCGCGGCTCACTGGTCATTCCTCAACTCGCCTTGTCCGCGCGGCTGCCCGCGCGGAAATCCTTGCGACCCATTTTGCCCAGCTCGTCGTTGACAATACGACAATACTCGTAATACCGTATGTGCCATGAAAACCCCCGCAGTAATCGGCGCCTTGAGTGCCCTCGCGCACGAGCATCGCCTGAGGATTTATCGACTTCTGGTCGAGCAAGGCCCTGACGGGCTTGCTGCGGGCACTATCGGCGAGAAAATCGGCCTATTACCCTCGTCGCTGACCTTCCATCTGCAGAATTTACAGCGCGCTGGTCTGATCCTGCAGCAGCGAGTGAGCCGGCAGCTGATCTACAGCGCGGACTTTGAGGTGATGAACGGACTCATCGGCTATCTCACGGAGAATTGCTGTTCGGGAAGCGGGAACTCGTGCGGCGAAACGTGCGAACCCATTCGTCCGAAGAAAGGTGCGAAGCGCACAGCCAAAGTCGCATGACGGGCCTCGCGCAAACCATCAGTGCGGGTACAGTACCCAAAGTGGCGCTGGTTGGTCTTCAGATCTACGGAGCCGAGGCATTACTTCGCTCGCTGGTAATCGATGCCACCATCCGCTCGATGAAACGACTCCACGTTCACGTCAGCGTAAAGGACCTTGGCGAGTCGAGTGTTCCGATCGAGAAATCCACAGCTCAATGTTGCGTGCCCGCGCAGAGGACCGCGCCGCCTGCGGCTAGCTGCTGCGCCAAATGACGGAGCGGATCTACAACGTCCTCTTTTTATGCACGGGCAACTCGGCTCGTAGCGTCCTCGCCGAGTCTCTCTTAAATCACTGGGGTCACGGTAGGTTCCGCGGCTTCAGCGCGGGCAGCTTCCCGAAGGGCCAGGTCCATCCCTTCGCGGTGGATCTCCTTAAGCGTATGGCTCTGCCGGCGGAGAACCTTCGAAGCAAGAGCTGGGATGAGTTCGCCGCGCCCGGTGCGCCGCCGATCGACTTCATCTTCACGGTCTGCGACAACGCCGCGGGCGAGGTCTGCCCTGTGTGGCCGGGAAAGCCAATGACGGCCCACTGGGGTGTTGCCGACCCTGCTGCAGTGGAAGGCACCGATATGGAGAAGGCGACCGCCTTCCGCAAGGCGTACAAGGAGCTGGAAACTCGAATCAAGCTCTTTACGAGCCTCCCTATCGCCTCGCTCGATAGCATGACGCTCGAGGCGAAGCTTCGCGAGATCGGTAATAGCGAAGGCGCGACCAGGCCGTCCTGATGCGCCGCGCGCTTCTCGCCGAAGGCTTGGGTGCGATGCTGCTCACTGCCACTGTCATAGGCTCCGGCATCATGGCCGAGCGGCTCGCCGGCGGGAATCTCGCCGTCGCCCTCATCGCCAACACGGGAGCCACGGTGGCCGTGCTCGCCACGTTGATCGCGCTCTTCGGTCCCATCAGTGGCGCACATTTTAATCCCGCCGTGTCGTTCATCGAGGCATTGCG
>Ga0181537_10000520_pt1 | contig 36190 bp, 38 predicted proteins | sample PEATcosm2014_Bin_39_FD_119765 | JGI IMG/M metagenome (GOLD analysis project Ga0181537, IMG submission 119765) | Peatland microbial communities from MTU Mesocosm Facility, Houghton, MI, USA - PEATcosm2014_Bin23_10_metaG | ecosystem: Environmental > Terrestrial > Soil > Wetlands > Peat | place... | reverse complement strand
TTATCACGGCGAAGTGCTGAGCGTCGATGCCAGCGGCACCGAGCACATCGTGCCCGGGCTGATGGCCGTGGGCGAGGCCGCGTGTGTCTCGGTGCACGGCGCCAACCGCTTAGTCTCCAACTCGCTGCTCGATCTGGTGATCTTCGGTCGCGAGGCCGCCCGTCACTGCGCCGAGCAGCTGCGGCCGGGCGCCGCACAGCAGCCGCTCGCGCCCAGCGCCACCGAAGCTGCGATCGCGCACCTCGACAAGCTGCGTCACGCCAGCGGCCCGCGCCCGACCGCCCAGGTCCGGCTCGAGATGCAGCGGATCATGCAGGCCGATGCCGCGGTGTTCCGCACCGGGCAGTCGCTCGAGGAGGGCTCGATCAAGCTGGCCGCAACGCTCGGCTCGATGGCCGACATCGGCATCCAGGATCGGAGCCTGATCTGGAACACGGATCTGATCGAGACCCTGGAGCTGGAGAACCTGCTGCTGCAGGCGACCGCGACGATCCGCTCGGCGGCCAATCGCACCGAGAGCCGCGGGGCCCAGGCGCGCGAGGACTTCCCGCAGCGCAACGATGTCGAGTGGCTCAAGCACACGCTGTGCTGGGTCGATGCGGACGGTGCCACGCGCTTTAACTACCGGCCGGTGCACCTGCAGCCGCTGACCGATGAAGTGGCTGCGGTCCCTCCCAAGGCGCGGACCTACTAGCACCCGGCATGCAAAGAACAAGGCGGTAACAGGACCATGGTTGAGATACTGCTCCCCCCGGACTCGCGCATCGACAAGCGCGCTGGCAAACACTTCAAGGCCCCGAGCGGCGCCCGCCAGGTGCGCACGTTCCGGATCTATCGCTTCGATCCCGACTCGGGTGCCAGGCCGCGCATGGATGCCTACGAGCTTGACATGGCCGCGTGCGGACCGATGGTGCTCGATGCGCTGCTGAAGATTAAGAACGAGCTCGACTCGACCCTGGCGCTGCGCCGCTCCTGCCGCGAGGGCATCTGCGGCTCGTGCGCGATGAACATCAATGGTGTGAATACGCTCGCCTGCACGCGCTCGTGCGAGGAGCTTGGCAGTGGCGATGTGCGCATCTATCCGCTGCCGCACATGCCGGTGCTCAAGGACCTGGTGACCGACCTGACCAACTTCTACGCCCAGTACGCGGCCGTGAAGCCGTGGCTGCAGACGCGCACTGCCCCGCCGCCGGATCGCGAGCGACTGCAATCCAAGGAAGACCAGGAGAGGATCGATCGGCCCTCGGCCTGCATCCTGTGCGCCTGCTGCTCGACCTCCTGCCCGAGCTACTGGTGGAATTCCGAGCGCTACCTCGGACCGGCAGCGCTGCTGGCCGCCTACCGCTGGATCGTGGATTCGCGCGATGAGGCGACCGGCGAGCGGCTCGATGCCCTGGATGACGCGTTCCGGCTCTACCGCTGCCACACGATCATGAACTGCACCGAGGCCTGCCCGAAGGATCTGAACCCGGCGCGGGCCATCGGCCAGATCAAGCAGCTGCTGGCCGAGCGCCAGTACTAGAGAGGCTCAGCGCCGTGGGCAAGGTGAGGGTTTCGGCAGGACAACTGGCCTGGCGCTGCCGCCGTGGCATGCGCGAACTCGATGAACTGCTCAGCGGCTGGTTGCGCGAGCGCTACAGCGACGCCGGTAGCGCCATCCAGGCCGATTTCCGCTCCTTCCTTGAGCTGCCGGATCCCGAGATTGCCGCCTACCTGCTGGGTCGCGCTGAGCCGGCCGAAGAGCGCCTGCGGGCGCTGGTGGGACAGATCCGCGAGCAGCGGCCGCATTCTGGCTGAATCGGGGCGACGGCGCCTCGCTCCGGCGCAGCGCCGGGGGGCTTATGTCAAGGAGCGGCCCGTGCTCCCGGCAGCGGATGCGGCGCCTGGAGCCTGTCGAAATTGCGACCTGGGTCGGGAACCTTCCGCCGCGCGCATTGCTCCAATCGTGCAGTGAGCGGCGCCCCGCCTGCCCGACCGGAGCCCTCAGGTATCCATGAGCGATTTCGCTGCTAGACTGGCCAGGAAGCAACCCCTACACGGAGTGATCGGCTCCCTCGGACCTATTCCCATGGCGAAAACTGAGCCGCCCGCTGACCCGCGCGAGAGTGCCAAGGCCCCCGCGGTGGCCGAATCAGTCATCGCCGAGCCTACCGGGGCCGATGTCGGGGACCTGAGCCTGGTACGACGCGTCCAGGCCGGCGAGCGCAGCGCCTATGACCTGCTGGTCCTCAAGTACCAGCACAAGATCGTCAAACTGGTGATGCGCTACGTCCGTGACGTTGCCGATGCCCAGGACGTCGCCCAGGAAGTATTCATCAAGGCCTACCGGGCCCTGCCACAGTTTCGCGGCGAATCGGCCTTCTACACCTGGCTCTATCGCATCGCCATCAATACGGCCAAGAACGCCCTGGCCGCGCGCGATCGCAATCCGGCCGGCTACGAGCTCGATGCGCAGCATTCCGATGAGTGGCCGGATCTGGCCGGCAAGCTGCGCGATCCGGATACGCCCGAGGGCCTGGCACTGACCGAGGAGATCCGCAATTCGGTGACCCAGGCGATCGAGGCGCTGCCCGAGGATCTGCGCACGGCGATCGTGCTGCGCGAACTCGATGGCATGAGTTACGAGGAGATCGCCGCTGCGATGGACTGCCCGGTCGGCACCGTGCGCTCGCGCATCTTCCGGGCGCGCGAGGCGATCGATCGGCGGTTGCGACTGGTGTTTGACGGTGGCCTGGGTCGAGCAGAGGACGTGGTGCAATGAACGAGGAACGTGATAGCCAGCTCTCGGCGATGTTCGACGGCGAGCTGCCCGCAACCGAATGCGAGCTGCTCTCGCGCCGGCTCGGCCGCGATGAGCTGCTGCGCGCGCGCTGGTCGCGCTACGCCGCGATCGGCGCGGTGCTGCGTGCCGATCCGACGGTCGTGGTGCATGGCAACCTGGCCCGCCGCGTCTCGGCCGCGCTGGTGGCCGAGACCGCCACGGCCACGCGTCGCCAGCGGGCGCTGTGGCAGACGCTGGCCGGCTCCGGCGTTGCCGCCGCCGTGGCCGGGGTTGCGATCCTGCTGTTGCGCACCGGCGTGGCGCGCCAGGAGGTCGCGCTGAGCGCCTTTACGCCCAGTGTGCAGCGGCTCGAGGCGCCGCAGTGGGCAGCGCCGCCGGCGCTGCGGCCGCAAAGCCCGGTGAATCTTGCCACGCGCACGACGATCGCCGCGCCCAGCTATGTGGTGCCGCCGGTGGCCACGGGCAGCGATGGCGCACCGGTGCCGATGTCGGCGGCGCTCGCCAACTATGTGGTCGCCCACAGCGAGTATTCCTCGCCGCTCTCGCGCCCGCACCTGCTCTCGGCGCTGGTGGCCAGTGATCTGGCGCAGGCTGATGCTCCAGGCCCGCTAAACACTGCGGCCGGTCCGTCCGGCGATGCGCCTCGCTAGCCGTCGGATCGGATTCTCGCTCGCGCTGTTCATCGCCGGAGCGGCGCTGGCCGCAACCGATGAGCCCCAGACGTGGCTCGATCGGATGAATCACGCACTGGCCACGCGCAACTACCAGGCGCTGTTCATGCACCAGCATGGCGGACAGAGCGAGACCCTGCGCATCACGCACCGTGTCAATGGCAGCGATGTCGCCGAGCGCATCGTCTCGCTCGATGGCTCGGGGCGCGAGTTCATCCGCCACGGCAGCCAGCTGTACTGCTACCTGCCCGACCAGCACCTGGTGCTGGTCGAGCAGAGCCCGCCCGAGGGACTGCTGCTCTCGGGCCTGCGCGATCCGGATGTCTCGGCCAGCGGCCAGTACACGCTGCGCCAGCTCGGTGAAGAGCGCATCAGCGGCCGCACCGCCCGCATCATCGCGCTCGAACCGCGCGATGCCTTCCGCTATGGCTACCGCCTGTGGATCGATGAGGCCAGCGCGATGCCACTGAAGACCCAGCTGATGACCGCCGCTGGCCAGGTGGTCGAACAGATCGTGTTTGCCCAGCTCGCGCTCCCGGATCACATCGCCGATGCGGCCCTCGAGCCGCAGGTCGACGTGCGCGGTTTTCGCTGGCTGCGCCGCGGCAGCGTGACGCTGAGCGCGACGATCGAGGCGAGCGGCGCGGCTGCCGGGTGGGATGCGCGCACGCTGCCGCCCGGGTTCCAGCTGACCGCGCGCTCGGTGCGCCTGCTGCCGGGTCAGAAAGCTCCGGTGACGCAGCTGGTGTTCAGCGATGGCCTGGCCTCGGTATCGGTGTTTGTCGAGGACGATGGCTCGCAGCCGGCCGCAGCGGCCGCCGAGGGCGGGGAGCCGGCGATGCAGGTGAGTACCGTCGGCTCGGCCTCGACGGTCTCGACCGTGATCGAGGGGCACCGGGTCACGGCGATCGGTGAGGCCCCGGCCGATACCGTGCGGGCGATTGCCGGCTCCGTGGCAAGCTCCACCGCGCAGACCGCGACGATCCCGGCCTGGAGCGCCGGGCGGGCGCATTGAAGCCGCCCGCGCCGCCCGCTCGCCTGCGGCTGCTCACGCGTCCTGACTGCGGGCTGTGCGAGGAGTTTGCTGCGGCCTACCACGCCCTGGCGCGCCGCCAGCCGCTGCCGGCGCTGGAACTGACCGATGTGGACTCGGATGCGAGGCTGGCACGGCGCTGGGGCCTCAAAATTCCGGTCTTGTTGCTCGATGAGACCCTCATCTGCCACACGCGGCTCGATGCCACGGAACTGAGCCGACTGTTGAGGCTATAATCCGCGCGCCCCGGCGCCGGGGAGCCCCGGTTGTCCCCCTTGATGCAACGCATACGAAACTTCTCCATCATCGCTCATGTTGATCACGGTAAATCAACGCTGGCCGACCGCCTGATCCAGCTGTGCGGTGGCCTCGCCGAGCGCGAAATGCAGGCCCAGGTGCTCGATTCGATGGATCTGGAGCGCGAGCGCGGCATCACGATCAAGGCCCAGAGCGTCACGCTCTACTACAACGCCCAGGACGGTGAGCGCTACCAGCTGAACCTGATCGACACGCCCGGGCACGTGGATTTCTCCTATGAAGTATCCCGCAGCCTCGCGGCCTGCGATGGGGCGCTGCTGGTGGTCGATGCCTCCCAGGGCGTGGAGGCCCAGAGCGTCGCCAACTGCTACACGGCGACCGAGCTCGGGTTGGAAGTGCTGCCGGTGATCAACAAGATCGACCTGGCCTCGGCCGATCCGGTGCGCGTGATGCAGGAGATCGAGGAGATCATCGGCATCGATGCCCAGGATGCCGAGCTGGTCAGTGCCAAGACCGGGCAGGGGGTCGCCGAGCTGCTCGAGGCGATCGTCAGGCGCATTCCGCCCCCCAAAGGTGATCCGACCGCACCGCTGCAGGCGCTGATCATCGACTCGTGGTTCGACAACTACATGGGGGTCGTCTCGCTGGTGCGGGTCGTCAACGGCGGCCTGAAGGTCGGGGACAAGATCCGCGTGATGTCCACCGGGCGCAGCCATCAGGTCGATCGCCTCGGGCGCTTCACCCCGAAACCGCTGGGCGCCGAAGCCCTCGGCGCCGGCGAGGTCGGCTTCATTGTCGCCGGCGTCAAGGAAATCGATGGCGCACCGGTCGGCGACACGATCACGCTCGAGGCCCGCCCGTGCGCGGCACCGCTCCCGGGCTTCAAGCAGGTCCAGCCGCGCGTCTTCGCCGGCGTGTTCCCGATCAATTCAGAAGACTATGAGAACTTCCGCGACGCGCTCGCCAAGCTCAAGCTCAATGACTCGGCGCTGCACTACGAGCCGGAAGTGTCGACCGCGCTGGGGTTTGGCTTCCGCTGCGGCTTCCTCGGGCTGCTGCACATGGACATCGTGCAGGAGCGGCTCGAGCGCGAGTACCACCTGGAACTGATCACCAGTGCCCCGACCGTGATCTACGAGGTGCAGCTGACCGACGGCTCGATCCAGCACGTGGACAGTCCGGCCAAGCTGCCGCCGCCGGACAAGATCGCCGAGATCCGCGAACCGATCATCACCGCCAACATCCTCGTGCCCCCCGACCATGTCGGCGCGGTGCTCGGCCTGTGCGAGGAGAAGCGCGGCGTGCAGCGCAAGATGCAGTTCCTCGCCACCCAGGTCGCGCTGCAGTACGAACTGCCGCTGGCCGAGGTGGTGCTCGATTTCTTCGACCGCCTGAAGTCGGCCAGCCGTGGCTACGCCTCCTTCGACTATGAATTCAGCCATTTCCAGAACGCGCCGCTGCAGAAACTCGATATCCTGATCAATGGCGACAAGGTCGATGCGCTCGCCCTGATCGTGCACCGGGACAGCAGCTACCAGCGCGGCCGCGAGCTCGTGGACAAGATGCAGGAGCTGATCCCGCGCCAGATGTTCGAGGTGGCGGTGCAGGCGGCGATCGGCTCGCATGTGATCGCGCGCGCCACGGTCAAGGCGCTGCGCAAGAACGTACTGGCCAAGTGCTACGGTGGCGACATCTCGCGCAAGCGCAAACTCCTTGAGAAGCAAAAGGAGGGCAAGAAGCGCATGAAGCAGGTCGGCCAGGTCGAGATTCCCCAGGAGGCATTCCTGGCGGTGCTGAAGGTCGGACGCAAATGAGAGCTGGCAGGCCACGCCTGTGGCGCCCGCTTCGCTAACGGAGAGTTGTTATCCATGTTGCAGACGCTGATGCCCCTGATAAACATTCTGGCGTTGCTCGCCGCGCCACTGACAGCGCTGGCGATCATCGATGACTGGTTCGTGCGGCCGGTGCGCCGCCTGCACGCGCTGCCCGAGGTGGCTGCGGACCCGGCCTGGGCCACGACGCTCTACTACCTGGTGCCGGTGCTGATCATCTGCGGGATCATCCGTCTGCTGCAGTCCGAGCGGCTCGATTTCAGCCTGGTGCTGGTGCTCGTGACCGTGATCTCGGGCGTGGTCTGGGCCCTCGACCGCTGGCTGCTGGCGCCGCGGCGCGAGCGCGCCGCCGACCTGCAGGGCAAGCATGCCGGTTCGGTCCCGCTGCCGGTCACGGTCGACTACGCGCGCAGCTTCCTGCCCGTCGCGGCGCTGGTGCTGGTGATCCGCGCCTTCATCTTCGAGCCATTTCGCATCCCTTCGGACTCGATGATGCCGACCTTGCTCGATGGGGATTTCATCGTCGTCAACAAGTTTGCCTATGGCCTGCGCCTGCCGGTGCTCAACAGCAAGATCCTCGCGGTCGGTGAGCCGCAGCGCGGCGATGTGGTCGTGTTCCGCTATCCGCCTGATCCGGCGATCAACTACATCAAGCGCCTCGTGGGCCTGCCCGGTGACACGGTGCGCATCAAGGATGATCAGCTGATCATCAATGGCAAGCCGGTGCCGGCCTTCGATATCGCACGCTACAATGATGGCTGCTACAACAACTTCCGCCTGATGAGCGAGACCCTGGGCAGCCATACGCACCAGATTCTCTCCTGCCGCACCCCGGACAGCATCGGGGCCCAGGCCTCGCCAGCGTGCAACCGGCACTGGGATCACAGCTACCTGTGTGTCGAACCGCCGGCGGGCGGCGCCCCCGATCACGGGGACAGCGATGAGTTTCTGGTGCCGGCGGGCAAGTACATGATGATTGGCGATAATCGGGACAACAGCGAGGACTCGCGCTGGTGGGGCTTCGTGCCCGAGCAGAACCTGGTCGGCAAAGCGTCCCGAATCTGGTTCAATTGGGACTTGAACCGCAGCGGCGCTCCGGTCTGGAGCCGGATTGGGCACCGCATCGAGTGAGCGGCTGACGGGCCCATCCTAAGCATGAGGTAAGCAGGCTATGCGTAACAGGCAACGTGGTGTGACCTTCATCGGCTGGCTGGTGCTGCTGGCGCCGATGGCCATCATGGTCTACGTCGGCATCCGGGTCGCGCCGATCTACCTGAACTACTACCGCGTCACCCAGGCGCTGAAGGAAGTGGCCAGCGACTTCAAGGGCTCGAGCGGCCCGATCGATCGGGCGCGCCTGAAGGAGCAGCTCGAGAAGCGCTTTGATATCGAGAGCATCGAGAACCCCAAGCCGGGCGATATCCAGCTGCACCGCGAGGGCGATGGCTGGGCGGCCGAGAGCGCCTATGACGAGACCGTGCCGCTGATGGGCAATGTCTCGCTGCTGATCAGCTTCGACTACACGGTGCAGCTCGATTGACCGCAGCGGCGGGCCCGGGATGACAGCGCTCGAGAAGCTGCGCGCCTGGCTTTCCGAGCGGCTCGGTTACCAGCCCGTCGATAGCGCACTGTTCCTGATGGCGGTGACCCACCGCAGCGCCGACAGCCGCAACAACGAGCGGCTCGAATTCCTTGGCGACAGCGTCCTGAACCTGGTGGTCGCGCAGCAGCTGTTCGAGCGCTTTCCGCAGGCCCCGGAAGGGGACTTGAGCCGCCTGCGCTCGCGCCTGGTCAGCGGCGCCTCGCTGGCGGCCACTGCCGCAGAGCTGGAGCTTGGGGGTATCCTGCAGCTCGGGGCCGGGGAACTGAAGAGCGGCGGATTCCGGCGCGAGTCGATTCTGGCCGATGCGCTCGAGGCGCTGATGGGGGCGCTGTATCTGGAAGCGGGGCTCGATCTCACGCGCGCGGTGCTGCTGCGGTTGCTGGCGGCGCAGCTCGATTCGCTCGAGACGCCCGAGCAGCTCAAGGACCCCAAGACGCGGCTGCAGGAGTGGCTGCAGGCGCGCGGCATGCCGCTGCCGCGCTACACGATCGATGCCGTAGAGGGCGATCTGCATGCACAGGTTTTTCATGTCACCTGCGAAGTGGGGCAACTGGCGGCACGCGCCCAGGGCGAAGGCTTGAGCCGTCGCCGCGCCGAACAGGTGGCCGCGCAGCTCGTGCTCGAGCAGCTGAACCCATGAGCGCTTTCCGCAGTGGCTTCGTGGCGCTGGTCGGGCGGCCGAATGTCGGCAAGTCCACGCTGCTGAATGCGCTGATCGGCCAGCAGCTCTCGATCGTGACCCCGCGGCCCCAGACCACGCGCGATCGGGTCGTGGGCATCAGCAATTTTCCCGATGGACAGATCGCCTTCGTCGACACCCCGGGCCTGCACGAGGGTGCGCGCCGCGCGCTCAACCGCGCCATGAACCGCACTGCCGGCTCGGCGCTGGCCGATGCGGATCTGGTCGTGATGGTGATCGATGCGCTGAAGTGGACCGATGAGGATGAGCTGGTGCTCCAGCGCATCAAGGAGGCGCGGCGCCCGGCGTTCGCTGCCCTCAACAAGATCGATCGCCTGCGCGATCGCGCCCGGGTGCTGCCGCAGCTCGGGAGGCTCGCGGGCTTCGGCCTGTTCAGCGAGATCGTGCCGATCTCGGCACTGCGCGCCGATAACCTCGCCACCCTCCAGCGGCTGATCCTGGCGGCGCTGCCCGAAGCCCCGGCGATGTTCCCGCCCGATCAGCTGACCGATCGCAGCCAGCGCTTCCGCATCGGGGAGATCATCCGCGAGCAGCTGACCCTCGAGCTGCACGATGAAGTGCCCTATGGCATCGCGATCGAGATCGAGAGCTTCGAGCACACGCCCGGCACGAGTCCGGGCAGCGCCGCGGTGGCCGCCTCAGCCGCGAGTGAAACGCCGGCTGCCGGCGGACCGGCGCAGCGGCGGCGCGATCGCGGCACGCAGCATGCACCACCGCCGGTGACGGGCAGCGGTCGCAGCGAGGTCGGCGCGGTCATCTGGGTCGATCGGGAAGGGCAGAAGCCCATTGTCATTGGTGCCGGCGGCGAGCGGCTCAAGCGCGTCGGGCGCGCCGCGCGCCTGAAGATGAACCAGCAGTTTGGCGGACGCTTCCACCTGACGCTGTGGGTCAAGGTGCGCGAAGACTGGGCCGATGATGCCCGTGCGCTGGCGCAGCTGGGCGTGACATGAGCCGCAGCCAGCGTCGCGTGGAACTGACGCCGGGTTACCTGCTGCACCGGCGCTCGTTTCGCGACACGAGCCTGATCATCGAGTTCTTCAGCCGCGAGCACGGTCGCCTGACCTGCTTCGCGCGCGGCGCGCGCGGCCCCAGGCCGCGCTTCTTTGGCCTGCAGCCCTTCGAGCCGCTGCTGCTCTCCTGGGTCGGGCGCGGCGAGGCACCGCAGCTGAGCGGTGCCGAGCCGGCCGGTTTTGCCGCTGCCCTGCCGCCGGCGAGCCTGATGAGCGGCTTCTACCTCAATGAACTGATGATTAAACTCACGCACCAGCACGATCCGCACCCCGAGCTCTATGAGCTCTACGATGCGACTCTAGGGGAGCTGCGCGCGGGGGGCAGTCCGGATCCGGTGCTGCGCCGCTTCGAGAAGCGCCTGCTCGATCTGCTGGGCTACGGCATGGAGCTGGCCGCGGAAGTCGCGAGCCAGGCCCCGGTGCAGGCCGAAGGTTTCTATCGCTGCGAGCCGGGGCGCGGCGTGCAGCGCGCCGAAGGCGGCAGCCCCGGCGCGGTCAGCGGGCGGGTGCTGCTGTCACTGGCCGCAGGGGAAGTGCCGCACGCCCCGGCCGATGCGCGCGCCGCGCGCCTGCTGATGCGCGCAGCACTGGATCATTGCCTGGATGGGCGCGAACTGAAGAGCCGCGTGGTGGCCCGCGCCGTGGCCAAACTGGAGCGATCAGCCTGATGATGGATGCGAGCATTGCCCTGGGCGTCAATATCGATCACGTGGCGACGCTGCGCCAGGTGCGCGGCACGCTGTATCCGGATCCGGTGTACGCAGCGCTGGTGGCCGAGCGGGCCGGGGCCGATAACATCACGCTGCACCTGCGCGAGGATCGGCGCCATATCCAGGAGCGCGACGTGCGCAAGCTCGCCGGGCTGCTCGCGACGCGCATGAACCTGGAAATCGCCGCGACTCCCGAGATGATCGCACTGGCCTGCGAGATCCAGCCGGCCGACTGCTGCCTGGTACCCGAGAAGCGCTCCGAACTGACGACCGAGGGCGGCCTCGATGTGCGTGGCGCACTCCCGCAGCTGCGCGAGCAGGTCGCGCGCCTGAGCGGCGCCGGTATCCGCGTGGCGCTGTTCATCGATGCCGATCCGGCGCAGATCGAGGCTTCGGCACAGGCCGGCGCACCGATCATCGAACTGCACACCGGCGAATATGCCGAGGCGAGCGGCGCGCACCAGGCGCAGGAACTGGAGCGGCTGCGCCAGGCGGCGCGGCAGGCATCGCAGCTGCGCCTCGAGGTGCATGCCGGCCACGGACTGCACTACCGCAACGTCCAGCCGGTGGCCGCGATCCGCGAGATCGTCGAGCTCAACATCGGGCACGCGATCATCGCGCAGTCGATCTTCGACGGGCTCGCCCCGGCAGTGCGCGCCATGGCCGCACTGATGCGCGAGGCCCGCCGCTGAAGGCGGCGCGCTCTTTGGGCTCAAGGTCGCAGGGCCGCACGATGATCTTTGGCATTGGCGTCGACGTGCTGAGCGCCGATCGCATGCGCAAGACCTTCGAGCGCTTTGGCGAGCGCATCGTCGAGCGGCTGCTGATGCCGATCGAGCGCGAGCAGCTCAAGCGCACCCAGCGCATCGAGCGCTTCCTCGCGATGCGCTTCGCCGCCAAGGAGGCGATCGTCAAGGCGATGGGCACGGGCTTCGCGCACGGCATCTGGATCCGCGATGTCGGCATCGTGCAGAACGCCTGGGGCAAGCCCGAAGTGATCTATTCGGCGCGCGGTGAACGCGTGCGGCGCAAACTCGGGATCGGGCAGGGACACGTGACGCTGACGGACGAGGCCGGGCTCGTGGTGGCCGTTGCCGTGCTGCTCAGCGCCCCGCCTGCCAGGCGCAGGCGCAAGCCGCGCGCGCGCCCTAAAGCCAAGACCCGGACCAAGACCAGGACCAGGACCGAGGCCAGGGCGAAGTCGAAAGCCGCCCGCAAACCGATCGGGCGCGCGCGATGAGCTGGCTGGTCTTTGATATCGAGACCGTCCCGGACGTGGCGCTCGGGCGGCGCATGCTCGGCCTGCAGGACTTGAGCGATGGGCAGGTGGCCAAGGCCATGTTCTCGCTCGCCCGCCAGCACAGCGGCAGTGACTTCCTGCCGCTCGAGCAGCACCGCATCGTCGCGATCTCCTGCGCGCTGCGGCAGAAGGATCAGTTGACGGCGTGGAGCCTCGGGGACCTGGACTCGAGCGAAGCCGAGCTGATCCGCCGCTTCTACGATGGCATCGATCGCTACACCCCGAACCTTGTCTCCTGGAACGGCGGCGGCTTTGATCTGCCGGTGCTGCACTACCGGGCACTCGCGGCCGGCATCCAGGCAGCGCGCTACTGGGAAACCGGGGATGAGGACACGAGCTTTCGCTACAACAATTACCTCAGCCGCTACCACTGGCGGCACCTGGATCTGATGGATGTGCTCTCGGGACACCAGGGGCGGGCACGCGCGTCGCTCTCGGACATGGCCCACCTGCTGGGCCTGCCGGGCAAGCTTGGCTTCTCGGGCGATCAGGTGTGGGATGCCTACCAGGAAGGCCAGCTGGTTCAGATCCGTCGCTACTGCGAGACCGATGTGCTCAACACCTACCTGATCCTGCTGCGCTTCGAGCTGATGCGCGGGCGGCTCGATGCGGCCGGCTACGAGAGCGAGCTCGAGCGTGTGCGGGCGCTGTTGCGCGCCTCGGGCGAGCCGCACCACGCCGAGTTCCTGCGTGCCTGGGCAGCGAGCGCTTGAGGCAGCGGCCGGCGCGCGCCAGCGAGAGTGGCGTGGTCACAGCACTATCCCACGATGCTGAAGGGATCGTCCCGGCGGGCAAGACCGCGTTTGTTGCCGGCGCCTTGCCCGGTGAGCGGGTGCAGTTCCTGCGCCGCCGCCGTCATGCCCACCACGATGAGGCCGAACTTCAGGCGGTGCTCGAGCCCTCGGCGCTGCGCATCACGCCACGCTGTGCGCATTTTGGCGTGTGCGGCGGCTGTGCACTGCAGCACCTGGATGGCGCGGCGCAGATCAGTGCCAAGCAGCAGCAGGTGCGCGAAGCGCTCGAGCGCATCGGCAAGGTCACGCCCGAGCAATGGCTTGAGCCCATCACCGCTGCGCTGTGGGCTTACCGGCGCCGCGCGCGCCTCGGCGCGCGCTTTGTTACCAAGAAGGATTTTGCGGCGCTCGGTTTTCGCGAGCGCTATTCGAGCATGGTGGCACGCATCGGCAGCTGTGCGGTGCTGGGCGCGCCGGTCGGAAATCTGATCGAACCGCTCGCCGCGCTGATCAAGTCGCTCTCGATCCGTGAACGCCTGCCGCAGATCGAAGTGGCGATCGGCGAGGACGCCGTGGTGCTGGTGGTGCGGGTCCTGAGCCCACCCACTGTGGAGGATCACTCCAAGTTGCTGGCCTTCGAGCAGGCGCATGGCGTGCGCCTGTATCTGCAGCCCGGCAACCTGAGCACGGTGCGGCCGCTGGCCGGGGAGCCGGCGAGGCTTGAGTACACCCTGCCGGAATTCGATGTGCGCATCGCCTTCGAGCCGACCGACTTCGTGCAGGTGCATGCCGAGGTCAACCGCGCGCTCGTCAGCCGCGTGGTGAGTCTGCTGCAACTGGATCGGGACTCGCAGGTGCTCGATCTGTATTGCGGGCTGGGCAACTTCTCGCTGCCCCTTGCGCGCCGCGCGGCGACAGTCGTTGGCGTCGAAGGCGACGCGCAGCTGATCGAGCGGGCCCGGGCCAATGCGCTGCGCAATGGGCTCACGAACACCCGGTTCCTGGCCGCCGACCTGAGCCTCGCGACCGCCCAAGCCCCGTGGCCGCAGGCTGCCTATACCCAGGTACTGCTCGATCCGCCCCGGGCCGGAGCGCTCAACGTGCTCCCGGCGCTGGCGGCGATCGGCCCGAAACGGCTGCTCTACGTCTCCTGCCACCCCGGGACACTGGCGCGGGACCTGGCGGTGCTGGTGCACCAGCATGGATTCCGGCTGCTTGCAGCCGGCGTCGCTGATATGTTCCCGCATACGGCCCACGTCGAGTCGGTGGCGGTGCTGGCGAGCGATTGAACGCCATCCGAAAAAGAGCTCGTTTAGGGGTGTCATGGCGATCGAGATTGAACGGAAATTTCTGCTCCGGAACGAGGGCTGGCGCACCATGGTCCAGCAGCGGACACTGCTGCGCCAGGGGTATCTGGCCAACACCACGCGCTGCTCGGTGCGGGTCCGCCTGGCCGGCGATGCCGGGTGGCTGTCGGTGAAGGCGATGACCCCGGGCATTGCCCGGGCCGAGTACGAGGTGGCGATCAGTGCGGCCGATGCCGGCGCCATGCTCGAGCAGCTATGCGAGGGAGCACTGATCGAAAAGTGGCGCCATCTGGTGGTATATGAGAACCATCAATGGGACATAGATGAGTTTCTGGGTGAAAATGCCGGTCTGGTCGTCGCGGAAATAGAATTAGCATCGGAAAAGGACCAGTTCGCCAGGCCCGCCTGGCTCGGGGCGGAGGTCACCGCAGACGTGCGCTATTACAACTTCAGGCTGGCTGCCGAGCCCTACCGCCAGTGGCGGTCTGACACCGCGGGCGCGCCATGAGCCTGGGACCCCTGATGGTCGATATCGCCGGGACCGACCTCGAGGCCGAGGATCTGGAGGTCCTGGCCCATCCGCTGGTCGGCAGCGTGATCCTCTTCACCCGCAATTACCGCAGCCCGGCCCAGCTCGAGCAGCTGACGGCACGGATCCAGAGCTTACGCACTCCGGCGCTGCTGATCGCGGTGGACCAGGAGGGCGGGCGCGTGCAGCGCTTCCGCGAGGGCTTCACGCGCCTGCCGGCGCTGCGCCGCATCGGTCAGCTCTACGACCAGGATCCCGAGGCCGGTCTCACGCTGGCGCGCCACCATGGCTGGCTGATGGCGGCCGAGCTGATCAGCCACGGCGTCGACTTCTCCTTTGCCCCGTGCGTGGATCTGGACTACGGCCTCTCCGAAGTCATCGGGGACCGGGCCTTCCATGCCCGCGCCAGCGTGGTCTCGCAGCTGGCGATCGCCTACAGCCATGGCATGCGCGATGCCGGCATGAGCGCCACCGCGAAACATTTTCCCGGACACGGTGCGGTCGTTGCCGATTCGCACCACTCCCTGCCCGTGGATCGGCGCGAGCTCGTGGACCTGGATCAGGAGCTGATGCCCTACCGGCGCCTGATCGACAACGGCCTGCCGGCGATCATGGTGGCGCACGTGCAGTTCCCGGCCGTCGATGCGCGCCCGGCGAGCCTCTCGCAGCGCTGGGTCAGCGGCGTGCTGCGCGGCGCCATGAATTTCCAGGGTGCGATATTTGCCGATGACCTCTCGATGGGTGGCGCCGCCGGGTTCGGCGACATCACGGCGCGCGCCGAGCAGGCGCTGGCCGCGGGGTGCGATGTGCTGCCGGTGTGCAACGACCGCCCCTCGGTGCGCCAGCTGCTGCGCGAGCTCAAACGCGCACCGGATGCGGCGGCGGGCCTGCGCCAGGTGCGCATGCGCGCGCGTCGCAGCGGCAGCCGTACGGCACTTGCCGCCTCGAGCGAATGGCAGCGCTGCCTCGAGTCCATTGAACGCTGCATGGCCACACCGGAGCTGCAGCTATGAGTGCCTTCCTGCCGATGCGCTGGACCGCTGGGGCCACGATGAGCGGCTGGAACGTCGAGTTCTTTCGCAGCATCGTCGACTCGGCCCCGGAGGGGATCGTGATCTGCGAGCATCAGGGCAAGGATTATCCTGTGGTCTACGCCAACGCGGCCTTCGAGCGCCTGAGCGGCTACAGCCTTGCCGAGCTCATCGGCGCCGACCTGCGCCGCCTGCAGGGCAATGATCGCGAGCAGCATGGCCGCCAGCGCCTGCGCCGCTCGCTCGAGAAGGGCGAGAGCGCCCGGGCGCTGCTGCGTAACTATCGCAAGGACGGCACGCAGTTCTGGAACGAGATTTTTATCGAACCGCTGCGCGATGCGAGCGGGGCGATCACGCACGTGGTCGGATTTCATCGCGATATCGGCGAGCGCGCCCGCGATCCGGTCGAGCGCGTGCGCGAAGAGAAGCCCAAGCCGGGCCTGCCCAGCTGGATGCGCGAGGATCGGACCTCGGGTCTCTACACACGGGCCTATTTCGAGGAACTGCTGCAGCATGACTGGCGTATCGCGCAGCGCGAGGCGCGCGTGCTGACGATGCTGATGTTCGATATCGATGCGCTCGCGGCCTACAACGACACCTTTGGCCGGGTGGCGGGGGATGCCTGCATCCGCCGCGTCGCGAGTGTGATTGCCGGCGGCTTCCGGCGCGGCTCGGATGTGGTGGCACGCTGGGAGGGTGGCAGCTACTGCGCACTGGTGCGCGCTGCCGACGCGGCCCAGGGCGCGGCCTACGCGGCGAGCGTGAGCCAGCGCGTGCTTGAGCAGCACATCCACCATCCGCGCGCAACGCGCTCGCGCTTCGTGACCGTGAGTGCGAGCCTTGCGAGCCTCGTGCCGCTGGCCGATCAGCCGTGCGAGGTGCTGGTGCTGGCGGCTACCCGCGCCTTGAAGCGCTCACAGGCGGAGGCCGGCCATATCGCCGTGGCCACCGCAGAGGATTATCGTGCGCCGGACTGAGCGGCGCGGCCTGAATAACAACCACCGGGGGTATCGAGAATGATCACTGCTGCGAATGCGAAAATCTGGCGGATCGGTGCCGGCTTGGCCTTGCTGCTAGCGTTCGCGGCCGCGGCCGTGGCGGCCGACTCGCCGGTGCTGGGCATCTGGATGACCGAGCCCAAGGATGGCCTGGTGCAGATCAGTGTCGGCGCGAACGGAGTGATCGAAGGACGCATCGTCGGCGGCGCCCATCCGGCGCGCAAGGATGAGAAGAATCCGGATCCGGGCAAGCGCGATCAGCTGCTGCGCGGTCAGCTGATTCTGCAGGACATGCACGCCGATGATGACTCGCACTGGAGCAACGGCACGATCTACGATCCGGACAGTGGCCGCACCTACAGTGCCAAGGTGCAGCTGCTGGATCCCGAGCATCTGAAGGTCCGTGGTTTTATCGGCTTCTCGCTGCTGGGTCGCACGCAGGTGTGGACGCGCTATCACGGCAGCTCGATGGATCTGCCGATCCCGTGACGCTGCGCTCGCCAGCTGCGCGTGACGACTCTGGCGGCGAGGACCAGGAGCGCCGGGTAATCGCCGGAGTCTTAGCGGACGCAATGACATGACGCCCGCAGATCGGAACACTGGCCGCGATTGCGATCGCCCGAACGGGATTGCGAGTCGCGCCGTGCGCAGAGACCTCTTCTTGAGTGTCCCGGCGGCTTTGGCCTCGCTACTGATCGGATTGGGCTTCGGCCTCGGCCACGCCGGCGATCTGATCGTTGTGATTGCCGACCGCGCCGGAAAACCGCTGCCCGAGGTTGTGGTTACCGCCGCAGCGCTGATGCCACGGCCGGGCGCGCGCGGGACGACTCCCGAGCCTGCGATCATGGATCAGCGCCACCTGGCCTTCGTGCCGCAACTGCTGGTGGTCGGCGTCGGTGCCGAGGTGCAGTTTCCGAACAATGACACGGTCAGCCACCAGGTGTACTCGTTTTCTCCGGCCAAGCGCTTCCAGCTGCCGCTCTACAAGGGCGCCCAGCATCGCCCGGTAACCTTCGACAAACCCGGGCTCGTGGTGCTTGGCTGCAATATTCACGACCAGATGGTCGGCTATATCTACGTGACCGATGCCGGCTACTACGGCAAGAGTGATGCGCAGGGCACGCTGCATTTGAATAACCTCCCCGCCGGCGACTACACGCTCACCTGGTGGAGCCCGTATATTGCGGACCCGCCCGAGAAGATGACGAGCACGCTCCACGTGGCCGAGCACGATCCGGTGACGATCCATGTGCAGCTGAGCCGCGAACTGCGCGCGCGGCCGGAACCCGGAGCGCGCCAGAGCGACTGGAGTTACTGATGGGCCGCCCGGGCGCGTGCGCACTCGTGTCCGGCCTGCTGTGGATCACGAGCGCAAGCGCCCAGGATCGCCTCGACCTGACCGGCGAGGCCGACGTGCGCTGGGTGGCGGCCAGCGGCGCGCCCTCCTACCTCAACGGCGGCGAAGGTCTGCTGCGCTTTGATCCCGGGCACGAGCAGCTGCGCCTGGGCTATGTGCTGCTGGCCTCGCGCCTGCGGATCACCGATACCTTAAGTGCGCATGTGGTGGCAGATGCCTATGGCGATCATGACCGGAATTTCATCGATCTGAGCGAAGCCTATCTCGAGGCGCGGCCATTTCCGAGCAATGCCATCCGCTGGAGCGCCAAGGCCGGCGCGTTCTTCATGCCGGTGTCGCTCGAGAATCGGGGTCCGGGCTGGACCGATGTCTACACGATCACGCCCTCGGCGCTGAACAGCTGGATCGGCGAGGAATTTCGCACGATCGGCACGCAGCTCGAGGCCCGCTGGCTCGGCGCGAGCCAGGGGTACCTGGGCGATGTGGCGCTGGTGGGCGCGATCTATGGCTGGAATGATCCGGCCGGTGAGCTGCTTGCCGACCGCGGCTTCGGCCTCACCGATCGGCCCTCGACACTCTTTGGTGGCCTGGGCCAGCCGCCCCAGGAGGCCTACCACGAGGTCGATCGCAAGCCGGGTTACTACGGGGGTCTGATGTGGCGGCACCACGACTGGCTCGAGCTGCGGGCGTTGCGCTATGACAATCGCGCCGATCCGTATGCCGCAACCAGCACCGCGTATGCCTGGCACACGCGCTTTTCGACGCTCGGCGCGCGGCTCGAACCCACGGAGCACTGGACCTTCATCGCCCAGTACCTCGATGGTACGACGACAACGGCGGCCGATAGCCTCACCGAGTCGCTGTTCGTCATGAACTATCGCACCGCCTTCGCGCTGGCAAGCTACAAGCAACATCGCGAGCGCTTCACCGTGCGCTACGATGATTTCCAGACTCACCAGGTCGCCGGCTACTACGGTCTGCCGCCCAATGAAGTGGGCCATGCCTGGACGCTCGGGTGGATGCACGAGTTCGGTGGCGGCTGGACGACGGCTCTTGAATGGATCCGCGTCACGAGCGAATTTCCACCGCGCGAGGAATACGCGGAAGCCGACGGGCTGATCGAATCGCAACTGCAGCTGGCCGTGCGCTATCGCATGCACGCGGCGCTGTAGTGCCGCAGGGCGCTAGGCGCTGTCCATCCCGAAGCGCCGCTTGATCGGCGCCACGGCGGGCGAAGCCAGAAACTGTAGCAGCGCGCGCGCCGCATCCGGATCGGCCGACTGGGCTGACACGCCACCGGAAAATACCGTGATCAGCTGGATGGACGGCGGCAGCGCACCCAGGATTTCGATGCCGGCCAGGCTCTGCAATTCGCTGCGTTGCTGGAACCCCAGTTCAACTGTGCCGGCGGCCAGCAGCGAGCCGACCGGGACGCCCGGCGGTGGAACCACGATGCGCGCGCGGATCTGCTGCAGGATGCCCCAGCGCTCGAACAGCTTCTCCAGATACACACCACTTGGGCCGGTCGAGAAGCTCAAGCTCCTGGCCGCCAGCACGGCCTGACACACCGCAGCCTCATCGGCAATCGATGGCTTCGCCGCGCCAGCGCGCACCGCGACTGCGATCCCTGAACGCACCAGATCCAGCCGGCTGCCCGGCAGCAGCCGGCCCTCAGCGAGCAGCTTGTCGATCACGTTCGCGGCCAGCACCACAACGTCGGCGGCTTGCCCGCTCTGGATTCGCTGCAAGACCAGGAGGCCACCGCCGGCCTCGGCCTGCACCTCGATGCCGGCGTGGCGCTGGTACTGCGCGGCGAGTTCGCCCAGCAGTTCGGCGGTCGCCATCGAGGAAATTAGTTTGAGAGCAGGTTTGGTCACGCGGTTCCCAGGGCTGTCGCTGCAGCGGCACTGTGGCAAATTCGAGTTCGATTCAGGCTCCACAACCTCTAAACATGCGGCCAAAGTTCAGCCTGCCCCAAGCGGCAGGTAAAGCTGCCGGTATTGCGCATTACACAACCTGAAGCCGTACTTGCGATAGAACCCTTCAGCCGCAACGTCCTTGGCCTCGACGACGACAGCAAAGATCCCGAGCGCGCTCCGCGATTGAAGGATTCGCACGATGGCATTCTGAAGCAGCAGCTCGCCAAGCAGCTTCCCGCGCACAGACCTCGCGGCCGCCAGCCGACGGATGCGAACCGCCGGGATGGGGTAAGCGGGCAGCCCCTTGCGGTCAGTCTCAGTCAGGCTCTCAAACGACAGCGCGGCAGCGCTCAGCGCGTAGTACCCCAGGATCTGCGCCGGCTGATCCGAATCGACCAATACGAAAGTGGTGGCGATGCCTTTGGCACGATGCTGCGTCGCGAGAGCCTTAAGGTAGCGATTGAGCGGCTCGACCCCGCAATCGAATCCGGCGCGATCGTGCAGCCGTCCGTCAAGCTCCAGGACCTGGAGCGCCACCTTAGTTCCCGAGCGACTTGCCCTTCGCGAGCGCCATGCGCAAGGCGGCGTTCGGCAAGAACGGCTTGCTCAAGGCTGCGAGGAATCGTTTGGACTCGGATGGGGACAGAGTCGCCAGCGACTCGGCGGCCACGGTCCGATCGGCCTCGCGCAGTACTGCCGTACGGACAAAGGCCGCCAGCGGCAATCCGGCCAGGGTGGCGGCGCGGTCGATGCGCTCGCGGTCTCGTGCTGATAGACGAAGATCCAAGCGTGCAGTAGCGGACACGGGTAGACTCCCGACTTAACCGTGTACGGTAAGATACCGTACACAATGCAATCTGGCAAATCGCGGGAGAATCTTCCGCTCGTTACCCACGACCGGAGCCCCAGTCACTGCAACTGCACAGGGGGCGATTGCCCTCACTTTCCAGGCATCGGATTACAAGAACTATTTCTTGAAATCAGCGATGCCCATCAACCGACAGACAGTTGATTTCTATAAACCACTCTCTTGGAATCAATTCACTGCAACCCATTGAAATATAGCCAGATATCGCCACGCCCTGAGATTAGCGGCGCGATAGATGGAACCTATGGAAACTATAGTATCAATTCACTTCAGTAATTTGTCGCCGGACCGCAAACTCCTCCCCAGTTTCAACGACAGCTCTACAGGAGCCCAGCACATGTCCCTGATCAATACTGAAATCAAACCCTTCAAGGCAACCGCCTACCACAACGGCAAGTTCATCCCGATAACCGACGAGGCACTCAAGGGCCAGTGGTCGGTGGTGGTGTTCTATCCGGCCGACTTCACGTTCGTGTGCCCGACCGAACTCGGTGACCTCGCTGATCACTACGCGGAGTTCGAGAAGCTCGGTGTGGAGATCTACGGCGTATCAACCGACACGCACTTCACGCACAAGGCCTGGCATGACACCTCCGACACCATCGGCAAGGTGCAGTACCCGCTGATCGGCGATCCGACCGGAGCGCTGGCGCGCAACTTCCAGGTCATGATCGAAGAGGAGGGCCTGGCGCTGCGCGGCACCTTCGTGATCAATCCGGCTGGCAGGATCAAGGTGCTCGAGGTCCACGACAACGGTATCGGCCGCGATGCCAAGGAGCTGCTGCGCAAGGTGCAGGCAGCCCAGTACGTCGACTCGCACCCGGGTGAAGTGTGCCCGGCCAAGTGGACCCCCGGCGCGAAGACGCTGGCGCCATCGCTCGATCTGGTGGGCAAGATCTGAGGTTCTGCTCACAGGACAACAATCCGACCCAGCCGCTCCCCACACGCTTTGGATACAACGTACATGCTAGATGCCAATCTGAAGACCCAGCTCAAGGCCTACCTGGAGCGCATCAGGGCGCCGGTCGTCATCAGCGCGACACTGGGCACTGACGCGGCATCCCAGGAGCTGCAGGCGCTGCTTGAGGAGATCACCGGGCTCTCGGCCCAGCTCAGCCTGGTACTGGAACCCGATGCTGCGGTCCGCAGCCCTTCGTTTGCACTGGCGCAAGCCGGTGAGGGGGCACGCGTGCGTTTCGCCGGCATACCGCTGGGGCATGAGTTCACATCGCTGGTGCTCGCGCTGCTGCAGGCCGGTGGCTATCCGCCCAAGGCGGAGGCGGCACTGCTCGAGCAGGTGCGCGCCCTGGAAGGCGATTTCGAATTCGAAACCTTCATCTCACTGAGCTGCCAGAACTGCCCGGACGTCGTGCAGGCGCTGAACCTGATGGCGGTGCTCAATCCCCGAATCCGCCACACGATGGTTGACGGGGCGCTGTCCCAGGGCGAGGTCGAACAGCGCCAGATCATGGCCGTGCCGGCGGTGTACCTGAACGGCGAGCCCTTTGGACAGGGACGCATGACACTGGAGGAGATTGTAACCAAGCTTGACGATGGCGCAGCGAAACGCACTGTTACGGCCCTGAACGCGCAGGCACCGTTTGATGTGCTGGTCATCGGCGCCGGACCCGCGGGCGCTGCTGCAGCGATCTACGCGGCCCGCAAGGGCATCCGCACGGGCATGGTCGGCGAGCGCCTGGGTGGGCAGCTGCACGATACCGTCGGCATCGAGAATTTCATCTCCGTGACCCGTACCGAAGGCCCGCAGCTTGCCGGAGGGCTCGAGCAGCATGTCAGCATCTACGAGGTCGAAACGATTGGCCAGCAACGTGCCGAAGTGCTGATCCCGGGTGAGCTGATCGAAGTGCGACTCGCCAGCGGTGCCGCGCTCAAGGCGCGCTCGGTGGTGCTCGCCACCGGCGCACGCTGGCGCGAGATCAACGTGCCGGGCGAGCGCGAGTATCGCAACCGCGGTGTGGCCTACTGTCCGCACTGCGATGGGCCGCTGTTCAAGGGCAAGCCGGTCGCCGTGATCGGCGGCGGTAATTCAGGCGTCGAGGCGGCGATTGATCTTGCCGGCCTCGTCAGTCACGTGACGCTGATCGAATATGACGCGGCGCTGCGTGCAGACGCGGTACTGACGCGCAAGCTCAGGAGCCTACCCAACGTCTCGATCATCACCGGCGCCCAGACCACCGAAGTCAAAGGCGATGGCCTGCGCGTAACGGCACTCACTTACAAGGATCGAGCAAGCGGTGAACTCCGTACGGTGGAGTTGGCTGGTGTGTTCGTGCAGATCGGCCTGGTGCCCAACACCGACTGGCTCAAGGGGACGGTTAAGCTGTCAGCTCGTGGGGAAATCGAGATCGATGCGCGCGGGCAGACCAGTGTCAGCGGAGTTTTCGCCGCCGGCGATTGCACTACGGTGCCGTATAAGCAGATTGTCGTTGCGGTCGGCGAAGGCGCCAAGGCTTCTCTAAGCGCCTTTGATCACCTGATCCGCACGCCGCTGTCCGCAGCGGCATAGTCGGGCGGATGTTCAGCTGGCCTGCGCTGCGAGCTCCTCGCGTAGCAGCCGCTGCCATTGCGCATAGCTGTCCGACGGCGGAGCCCGGGAGGCTTCGCTTATGATCTCGTCCATCCACGCCCGGTACTCGACACCGTATTGCGATTCGGCCAGGCGCCATCCGGCGCGCATGGCGGGGTGTTGCATGAACTGGCGCAGACCCGCGGCATAGCTCTTGAATGCCGTATCATCGAGCGCACCGGAGCGGTGCTGCAGGAACGAGTCTTCGCCGCTGATAAAGGCCACGCGCCACAGCAATATCATCTGCGGGAGTTCCTCGCGTGTGAATTCCGGATTCGCTGAAAAGACCCGGGTCCACAGTGCCGTAAGCTGCGGCGAAGAGGCGAAGGCAACAGTGGTCCGGCTGACCCGATCGGCGCGCCCCTGCTGCATGATCGCGCGTTGGTTGCGTTCGGTGTCACGGATCTGGACCCCGAGATAAATCAGCGTGCCGATTACCGCGATCGAGGCCACCGACTGGCTGAGATAGAAAATCTGTTCGAGCGACATGGGAGACTCCGCGCGAGTGATATCAGGATCGGGCTTCGGGACTCTAGCATTTGCCCGTTACTCATCGATTCTACCTAAGACAGTCGGTCTCCCGGGTTCCCGGCATCCGTGCTTATGGGCTTTACTGGGTGTCGGCGTCGGCGGCTGCCGCGGCGCTGGCCGGATTGACCAGTGCGATCACGCCAATGGCTGGGTGATCGAAGTAATGCTTCTCATTGAACTTGATACGGCGCAGTTCGCTCAACGTATAGGTGTGGCCGTTGTTATTGTCGTAGGTCAGGTTGAACCCCAGGTGCAGCAGCTGGCCACGCTCCAGGTACACCGAGCCGGCAAGCCCCGGCACATCGACACCTGCCATGGCGAGCGGCAGGCCCGAGTGGCGATTCCAGGCGGTGGCGGTCTGGATCCAGCCGGCGTGCGCGATGACGCGGTAGTTGCCACTGCTGCGCAGTTTAGAAGCGAGACCACCCATCTGCAGCTGTCCCGCGGTCAGCGTCTTCAGGACCTTGGGCGGCGGATCGGCGCTCTGATAAACCCCGGAGAATCCGCGCCCTTCGGCCGGCGCGCTCAGGTCCTCATCACCACTCGGATTGACGAGCTGAAATACGATGATCTCGACCTGATAGCTGCCGCCAGCGGTGGCGGCGGCACCGTTGGTCATGGCCGGCGCGAGCGCCAGTGCGGCGGCGAAGGTGGCAGCGAGAGTTTTGAGAAGCATGCGAGGTTTCATGTTGGCTATGGTAACAGGCGAGCCCACTCAGCCGCCCGCCGGCGCCAGCCGCTCAAGCAGCTTGGCCGCATAGTCAAAGCGTTCGGCTGCCTGGGGCAGCGCACGGCTCACCCGCAGTTTGCTCGGGCCGTCCATGCGAAATTCCTTCGACTGGCGCTGAATCAGGGCGATGACGGCACCCGGATCGACGCGGTGCTGGGCCTCAAAGGCAATGCTGCCACCCTCGGGTCCCAGATCCAGGCGCCGCAGGCCGAGCTGGCGTGCCGTAAGGCGCAGCGCCGCCAGCTTGAGCAGGTAGCCGGCCGCGTCCGGCAGCGGCCCGAAGCGATCGATCAGTTCCCCGCCCATGTCCTGCAGGCTGACCGCATCCGCCGCTGCAAGCCGCTGATACAGCGCCAGGCGCAGGTGCACATCGGGCACGAAGTCGGCGGGCAGGAAGGCGGGCACATGCAGCTCCACTTCGGTCGCCGCGGCGAGCGGCCGCTCGAGTGCCGGCTCGCGCCCGCTGCGCAGCGCCCCGACCGCCTGCTCGAGCATGTCGAGGTACATCGTCAGCCCGACCTCGGTGAGCTCGCCGCTTTGCTTCTCGCCGAGGAACTCGCCGGCGCCGCGGATCTCCAGATCATGTGTCGCCAGCACGAACCCGGCCCCGAGATCCTCCATCGACTCGATCGCCTCGAGCCGCTTGCTGGCATCGGCCGTCAGGCCCCTGCGCGAGGGCACGATCAGATAGGCATAGGCCCGGTGGTGTGAGCGGCCGACACGGCCGCGCAGCTGGTGCAGCTGGGCGAGCCCGAGGCGGTCGGCGCGGTTGATCAGGATCGTATTGGCGGTCGGCACGTCGATGCCGCTCTCGATAATGGTCGTGCAGGCGAGCACGTTGAAGCGGCGGTGGTAGAAATCTACCATCAGCTGCTCAAGATTGCGCTCGCGCATCTGGCCGTGGCCAACGCGCACCTCGCACTCCGGCACCAGCGTCGCAAAGTCCCGTGCCGCCTGTTCGATGGTCTGCACTTCGTTGTGCACGAAGTAGATCTGGCCGCCGCGGCGCAGTTCGCGCAAGGCCGCTTCGCGAATCGTTGGCGCATGCCACTCGGTGACGAAGGTCTTGATGGCGAGCCGTGCGGCCGGTGGCGTCGTGATCAGCGACAGCTCGCGCAGGCCCCCGAGCGCCATGTTGAGCGTGCGCGGAATCGGCGTCGCGGTGAGCGTGAGCACGTGCACTTCGGCGCGCAGCGTCTTGAGCCGCTCCTTGTCGCGCACGCCGAAACGGTGCTCCTCATCGACGATGATCAGGCCGAGGTTCGCGAAGCGCGGTGCCGCATGCAGCAGCCGGTGCGTCGCGACCACGATGTCGACCTTGCCCTGTTCCAGACCCTCGAGGACCGCATCGGTCTCCTTGCCGGAGCGGAAGCGCGACAGGCCCTCGATGCGCACCGGCCAGTCGGCAAAGCGGTCGCGAAAGCTCTGCACATGCTGCTCGGCCAGCAGCGTCGTCGGCACCAGCACCGCAACCTGGCGGCCCGATTGCACCGCGACGAACGCGGCCCGCATGGCGACCTCGGTCTTGCCGAACCCGACATCGCCGCAGACGATGCGATCCATCGGCTGCGTGCCCTTGAGGTCGGCCAGCACCCGCACGATGGCCTCGGCCTGGTCGGCCGTTTCCTCGAATGGAAAACCATTGGCGAAAGTCTGGTAGTCGAGCTCGCCGGCGACCAGCGGCTGGGTGTGCTGCGCGCGGCGGCGCGCGTGCAGGTCCAGCAGTTCGGCGGCGATATCGCGCACGGCCTCGGCGGCGCGGCGCTTGGCCTTGGCCCAGGTGTCGGTCCCGAGCCGGTGCAGCGGGGCATGCTCGGGATCGGCCCCAGTGTAGCGGTTGATCAGGTGCAGGGCATGCACCGGGACGTAGATGCGATCGCCCTCCTGGTACTCGAGCAGCAGGAATTCGCCCACCTGGCCGCCGATCTCCATGATCTCAAGGCCCCGATAGCGGCCGATGCCATAGGTCTCGTGCACGACCGGCGCGCCCGGCTCCAGGCTCTGCAGGTCGCGCAGGATCGCGGCCGGGTCCGATTGCACGCGTCGCCGCCGCCGCTCCTGGCGCGCGCGCGTGCCAAAGAGCTGCGATTCGCTCAGCAGCGCGAGCGGCGGCTGCGTCAGTTCAGTACCGGCCAGATCCTCGGCAATGGTCACGGCGAGCTGTGCATCGCCGGCAGCGAACTGCGCCCAGTCGGCGACGATGCGCGGTGACTTGCCGTGCGCGGCGAGCATCTCGGAGATGACTTCGCGGCGGCCGGCCGAATCGGCCGCGATCAGCACCCGGCCGGGAAAGCGCGTCAGGAAGTCGGTCAGCGGTGCGAGTGGCTTGCTCGAGCGCGCATCGAGGCGAAACGCGGGTGCGGCGCGGCTTGGAAAATCATGCGCGGTGCTGTCGGGAGCCGGCGGCGCGTCGCTGGCTGAAACCGCGCGGAAGCGCTCGATCTCGACCTGGCTGCGTTGTGCGAGCAACGGCAACACCTCGCGCGGCGGCACGAACGCCTCCTCCGGCGCGAGCAGCGGGCGCTCGATGTCGTGGCGCCGCTCCTCGTGGCGCTCGGCGATGTTCTGCCACGTGGCGCCGAGCGACGCCCCGATTTCGATGTCGGAGGCCATGACCATGTCTTTGGGCAGGTAGTCGCTGAGCGAAGCGGGCGCATCGAAGAACAGCGGCAGGTAGAACTCGATGCCCGGGGGCGCCATGCCTTCGCTGACGCCACGGTAAATACCCTGGCGCGTGACATCGCCTTCGAAGCGCGCACGATAGCGACGCCGGAACCCGCGCACGGCCTCGGCATCGAGCGGGATCTCGCGCGCCGGCAGCAGGCGCACCGACTCGCGGGTCGCGAGCGAACGCTGCGTGTCGGCATCGAAGTCACGGATCGATTCGATCTGTTCATCGAACAGATCCACGCGCAGCGGGATCGTCGTGCCGGTCGGCCAGACATCGAACAGCGAGCCGCGCAGCGCATACTCGCCCGGGCCGCGCACCTGGCTGACACTCACGTAGCCCGAATCGATCAATCGCAGGCGCAGCGGCTCGATCGAGAGCGCCGCGCCGCGCCGAAGCTCAAAGGAGCGCGCCTGCACGTAGCTGACCGGCGGCAGGCGCGTCAGCAGCGCATCGGCACTGAAGAGCACGATGCCGCCCTTGAGCTCACTCAGGCGCGCGAGCGTGCGCAGCCGCTCCGAGACGATATCCGGGTGCGGCGAGAACACATCGTAGGGCAGTACTTCCCAGTCCGGGAAACTCAAGACCTCGAGCTCGGCGCCCCCGAAGAAGCGCAGCTCCGCCGCCAGCTGTTCGAGCTGGCGCGTATCGGCCGCGACGAAGGCCCAGGCGCGATCATCCGCGCTCACGGCTTCGGCCAGTGCCAGCGCGCGGGCACTGCCATGCAGTGAATTCCAGCGCAGCTGAGGGTGGGCCGCACTCGGGCGCGGCGGGCGGATCAGGTTCGGCATGAATGAAGGGCATCGGCAAACGCCGACGCGGGCACGCGCAGGTTGGCTATCGAGGCGCTGGAGCTTATCTGGGCGGGCTGTAAATACAAGCCCGCCCCGCCGGATCAGGAACCGATGACCACCGTGTGGATCACACGATCCTTCTCAAAGTAGACCGAGTAGCCGGCATAGTCCCAGCGGCTGATCGGGGGCGCCCCGACGGCCGCATGGCGTTCGGTCGGCTCGCCGAACTTCTTTTCCACTATATCCATCTTCATGCCGGGGGCCGGGCGGGCGATGTCCGAGGCCCGGACGACGACCTGGTCATCGACGACCACCGTTTCGGCCAGCGCGCTGCCGGCCATCAGCCCGAAGGCGAGCGGGAGGATCAGTGTCTGGAGTTTCATTCTGGTGCACCCTGCTGCAGAGCGAGAGGCTGTCGGGCTCAGGGCCCGAGCCATCGCGGATTGGCGCACTATAGCACCGCATTCTGGCGCTCCCCACCCGCAGGCTAAGTCTCTGGCAGAACTGTGAATCTGGTCGGATTTCGGCCACCGCCGCCCGGTGTGTTTTAATGCCGGGCCCATGTTCCACCCCCTCTCACTATTCATAGGCCTGCGCTACGTCCGGGCGCGCCAGCACAAGTTCTTCGTCTCCTTCATCACCTGGGTGTCGCTGGCCGGGGTGGCGCTCGGGGTCGCGGCGCTGATCGTCGTGCTCTCGGTCATGAACGGCCTCGAGGGCGAGGTGCGCACGCGGCTGCTCTCGCTAAGCGCCCACGCCCGGGTGGTTTCCACGCACAGCGCGGCCACAGCGGCTGACCCGGCGCTGGAGGCGCGCCTGCGGGCCCTGCCAGGTGTTGTTGGGGTGGCCCCGTACAGCGACCTGCAGGCCCTGGCGATGCACCAGCCGCAGATGCTGCCGCTGACGCTGCGTGGCATCGATCCGGCCGCGGAAAGTGCGGTCACGGACCTCAAGCCCCTGCTGGTGCAGGGCAGCCTTGCCGATCTGAAGAGTGGCAGCAACGCGCTGATCCTCGGTCGCTCGCTGGCCGAGCAGCTCGGGGTCGAGGTCGGCGGCAAGCTCTCGATCCTGGTACCCGTGGTCACTCCGGGCGCGGCGCCGCAGGCGAGTGAACGGGAGTTCACAGTCAGCGGCATCTTCGAAGCCGGCTACGAGGATCTGGATGGCGCCCTCGCGCTAGGCGCACTGGATGATGTTCGCGCCTTTGCTCCGCAGGCGGTCGGCGGCAGTGGCTACCGGCTGCGCTTTAGCGATGCGCTCGCGGTACCGCAGCTGATCGGCGCGGTACGCGCCGTGGCAGGCAATGCCGAGGTGCACGACTGGACCGAGGATAATGCCAGCTACTTTCGGGCGATCCGCATCGAGAAGACGATGATGGCGCTGCTGTTGCTGCTGATCGTGGGCGTCGCAGCCTTCAACATCGTGGCGATGCTGGTGATGGTGGTGACCGAGAAGCGCACCGACATCGCCATCCTGCGCACACTGGGCGCAGCGCCGGGGCGGGTCATGGCGGTGTTCCTGACCCAGGGCCTGGTGATTGGCTGGATCGGAGTCCTCAGCGGCGTTGCCCTGGGCGTCACGGTCGCGCTCAATGTCGCGCGCATCGAACCGGCCCTCGAGCGTGCCTTCCACTTCAGCTTCCTCGATGCCGATGTCTATTCGATCTCCGAACTGCCCTCGCAGCTGCAGATCCCGGAAGTGGCCTGGATTGCGGTGGCGGCCTTGCTGCTGACGCTGCTGGCGACGCTGTATCCGGCCTGGCGCGCCTCGCAGACCTCGCCGGCCGAAGCGTTGCGCTACGAATGATCAGCGCGGCACTCAAGGCGTACGCATGAGCGGCCCCTACGAGTGGCTGCTGGGCACCCGCTACGTGCGCTCGACGCAGCGGCGCGGGTTCCTCTCCTTCATCTCGATTGTCTCGGTCTCAGGTCTCGCCCTCGGGGTCGCGGTTCTGATCATCGTGCTCTCGGTGATGAACGGCTTCGGGCGCGAGCTGCGCACGCGCATGCTGAGTGTCACCTCGCACGCGCAGCTGATGGGCCTGCAGGGCACGCTGCCGCAATGGCGCGCGGCCCAGCAGCGTGCCCAGGCCGAACCGGGCGTCGTGGCCGCGGTACCGTATATCGAGGCCCAGGCGATGCTCGCGCATGGCGCACGCGTGGCCGGCACGATGGTGCGCGGTGTGGATCCGCTCCAGGAGAGGCAGGCCGTCGGCCTCGCTCAGCGGATTACGGGCGGCAGCATCGATGAGCTGACGCCGCATGGCTTCCACATCGTGCTCGGCGATGCGCTCGCCCAGGCCCTCGATGCGCACGTCGGCGACCAGATCGTGCTGATCACGCCTTCCGGCACCAGCACGCCGGCGGGCTTTGCACCGCGCATGCGCACCTTTACGGTCTCGGGCCTGTTTCACTCCGGCATGTACGAATACGATCGCGGCCTCGCGCTGCTGTCGCTGCCGGATGCCGCCGTGATGTATCGCATGGGCGATCAGATCAGTGGCCTGCGCCTCGCGGTGGCCGACCCGTTCGCGGCCAAGCGCCTGGTGCGCAACGTCGCGCTCGCACTGGGCGGGGGCTTCTACGTCAGTGACTGGACCGACAATCATCGCAATTTCTTCCGCTCGATCGAGATCGCCAAGTCGATGCTGTTCGTCATCCTGCTGCTGGTGGTGGCGGTCGCGGCCTTCAACATCATCGCGGCGCTGGTGATGGTCGTGAAGGAAAAGCGCTCTGATATTGCTATCCTGCGCACGATTGGTGCGGCTCCGCGCAATATCCTGGCGATCTTCACCGTGCAGGGCGTGCTGATCGGCCTGCTCGGCACACTGGCCGGCGCGCTGCTCGGCATCCTGATCGCCGATAACCTGGCGCAGCTGGTGCACGGCCTCGAGCAGCTGCTCGGGACACAGTTTCTGGATGCAAAGGTCTACCTGATGAGCGATCTGCCCGCGTACGTGGAATGGCCCGATGTGCTGCGCATCTGCGCGGTGGCGCTCGGCCTGTGTACGGCCGCGACGCTCTATCCGGCGTGGCGCGCCGCGGCGACGCAACCGGCCGAGGCGCTGCGCCATGAGTGAGGCGCTGCCGGTGCTGCGCGCACGCGGCATCGTGCGCCGCTTCAATGAGGGGCAGGGGCAGCTGGAAGTCTTAAGTGGCCTGGATCTGGACGTGGCCAGCGCGCAGCGCCTGGCGATCATCGGCGCTTCGGGCTCGGGCAAGACGACATTGCTGCAGATTCTGGGCGGGCTCGACAAGCCCGATGCCGGGCACATCGAGATCGCCGGGCGCGATATCCATGCGCTCGATGAGCGCGCGCGCGGCGAGCTGCGCAATCGCACGATCGGCTTCGTCTACCAGTTCCATCACCTGCTGCCCGAGTTCTCGGCCCTCGAGAACGTGGCGATGCCGTTGCTGGTTCGGCGCGTAGCGACGGCGCAGGCGCTCGAGAAAGCGCGCGCGCTGCTGGCGCGCGTCGGCCTGGCCGAGCGCCTCAGCCATCGGCCCGCGGAACTCTCCGGCGGTGAGCGGCAACGGGCCGCCGTGGCGCGCGCCCTCGTGACCGAACCCAAACTGGTGCTTGCCGATGAACCGACCGGGAATCTCGATGGCCGCAACGCCGAGCAGGTGCTGCAGCTGCTGCTCGAGCTGAACCGGGAATTTGCCACCAGCCTGGTGGTCGTGACGCACGATCCGCGCCTCGCCGCGCGCATGGACGGCGTGCTTGAGCTCGAAGCGGGCCGGCTACGCCTTGTCAGCGCGGATCACGGGCACGCGCTGGCAATGGCGGGCACGGTAGCGGCGCCGGACCGCTGAGCGCCACACCAGTTCGAGCACGTAGCGGGCCAGCATTCCGCTGGCGATGGCGGTGACCAGGCAGCCGAGCAGAAACGGCTTCCAGCGCGGACCCAGGCCGTGCTCGATCCAGTGCCAGTTCGGCTCAAAGGCAAAATGATGGATCGGCGTGCCGAGGATGTGCGAGCCGACCCAGTACGCGCCGAAGTACATCGGCACCGCGGTCAGCGGATTGTTGATCCAGGTGCTGGCCAGCAGCACCGGCAGATTCAGGCGCCGCGAGAGCGCCACGTACACCGCGATCAAGGTGTGCATCGGCAGCGGAATGAACCCGATCGCGACACCGAAGCCGAAGGCCGCGGTGATCGAATGGCGGTTGAGCGTCCACAGGTGCGGGTCGGTGATGCGATCACCAAAGACGCGCAGGTACCAGCGATGCTTGCGGTGATGTACCCAGACAAATAGGCGCTTGACGAGGCGACGCGGCATACGGATCGAACTGTAGCAGCCTTGCGTCCCGGGCGGGGAAGCTGCCCGTCACGGTATGCGCCAACGGGCCCAGGGAGCGGCGCCGCAGGCGCAGGCGCGGCTCCGAAAGGCTTATTTCAGGTATTCGCCTTCGGTATCATGATCCACCTCAAAAAATGTGGACGGGGTGGACGGGCCGATGTGGGAAATCGTGCGGGCTGGCGGTCTGATGATGTGGCCCATCATCCTGTGCTCCGTCGTGGCAGCGGCCATCATACTGGAGCGACTCTGGACGCTGCAGGAGCGTCGCGTGCTGCCACCGGAACTGACGCGCCGGGTCTGGCAGCTGATTGAAGGCAACCAGATCACCGAGCCGATGATTCATGCGCTCGAGCAGAATTCACCACTCGGCAAACTGCTGGCCGTAGGGCTGCTCAACCGCCACCGCCCGCGCACGATGCTGATGGAGCGGCTGGAGGATACCGGGCGCCACGTGGTGCACGAGCTCGAGCGCTACCTCAACACGCTCGGCACGATTGCCGGCGTGTCACCGCTGCTGGGCCTGCTCGGCACCGTCACCGGCATCATCAAGGCCTTCAATGCCATCCAGGCCGGTGGTGCCGGTGATCCGCGCGCACTCTCCGGCGGCATTGCCGAGGCGCTCGTGGCGACTGCGGCGGGCCTGTGTGTCGCGATTCCCTCGCTGTTTGCCTACCGGTATCTGCGTGGCCGCGTCGAGCGCATCGTGGTCGCGATGGAGAAGGATTCGATCCGCCTTGCCGATGCGGTCGAGGCCGCTGACCGGCTGCGGCGCGAGCAGGCGGCCGAGAAGGCGCCATGAACTTCAAGCCACGACGCATGGAGGAGCCCGAGATCAACGTGGTCTCGCTGATCGATGTCGTATTGATGCTGGTCGTGTTCTTCATGCTCTCCTCCTCCTTCGTCGGGGAAGGGCGGCTGCGCATCCAGTTGCCCTCCGCCAGTGCCGTGCCGCTGGAGCGGCCCGGTGGCGAGCCGCTGGTGGTCGCGGTCACCGCCACCGATGCCTACCTGGTCAACAATCGCGAGCTCATCAATGGCAGTCCCGACACGCTGCGGACCGCGATCGTGCAGGTGGTCGGTGAGGATCGCACCGGCCCGGTCAGCATCAGAGCCGATGGCCGCGCCAGCCACCAGTCGGTCGTCACGGCGATGGATGTGATTGGCAAGCTCGGCTACACGCAGCTGAACATCCTGACGACCCACTCCTCCGGAACCGACACCCCTTGAACACGCCGGCCGCGACGCTCCCGGCCCGAGAAGTCTACCGGCGGCTGTTTCGCTACGCCCGGCCGCACTGGCGCATGTTCGCGCTCGGCATCGTCGGCATGGTCTTGTATGCGTGCGTGAACCTGGCGTTCCTGTGGTTCATCCAGACCTTCTTCAAGAGCGCGGACACGGCCCAGTCGGCACTGCCGATGTTCGGCTATCTGCCCCTCGCGGTCATCGGCATTTTTCTGCTGCGCGGCATTGGCGATTACCTGTCCAACTACTGTCCGGCCTACGTCGGGCGGCAGATGATCCGCACGATGCGCGCCGAACTGTTCGCGCACTACATGTGCCTGCCCACTTCCTTCTACGAGCGCGAATCCTCGGGCCCGATGCTCTCGCGCCTGACCTACAACGCCGAGCTCGTGGCCGATGCGACCACCAATTCGGCCACGGTGCTGATCCGCGATTCGGCCACGATCCTGGTGCTGCTGTGTGCGCTGTTCTACAAGAACTGGCACCTGGCGATCGTCTCGCTGCTGGTGGCCCCGGTGATGGCCACGCTGGTGCGCAGCGTCAACCAGCGTTTCCGCCGCTATGCCACGCGCATCCAGAACTCGATGGGCGATGTCACGCGCGTGGCCAAGGAAGCCATCGATGCGCACCGCGTGGTCAAGGTGTTCAACGCCGAGCGACACATGGATGCGCTGTTCGATGCCGCCAACGAACTGAACCGGCGCTCCAATGTACGGCTGATCAACGCCCGGGCCAGCAGCAACCCGGTCGTGCAGATGATCCTGTCCTTCGGCCTGGCGCTGGTGCTGTACATCGCCACCCGGGAGATTCGCGCCGGCCAGATGCAACTGCACGACTTCGTCACCTTCATGGCCGCGCTGCTGATGATTCCGGAGCCGATGCGCCGCCTGGTGGCGGTGAGCGGGCCACTGCAGCAGAGCCTGGCCGCCGGAGCGGGGCTGTTTCAGGTGCTCGATACGCCCGTGGAGCCGGTCGGTGGCAGCCATCAGCTCGGTCGCGCGCGCGGCGAAGTCGAATTTCGCAACGTGAACTTCCATTACAGCGATGAGAAAGGGCCGGTGCTGCAGGATGTGAACCTCAAGGTCCCCGCCGGCACCAGCGTCGCGATAGTAGGCCGTTCCGGCAGCGGCAAATCGACACTGGTTTCGCTGCTGCCGCGATTCTACGATCCGGTCTCCGGCGCGGTGCTGATCGACGGCGTGGATATCCGCGATTGCCCGCGCAGCGAAGTGCGCGCGCAGATGAGCCTGGTCAGCCAGGAAGTGGTCGTCTTCAACGAGTCGGTGCGCAACAACATTCTGTTTGGCCTTGAGGGCGTGGATGAGGCGCGGCTCACCGCGGTGCTTGAGGTCTCTTACGTGCAGGAGTTTGCCGCCGAGCTGCCGCAGGGCCTCGATACGATGCTGGGGGATCGGGGTGCGCTGCTCTCGGGCGGGCAGCGTCAGCGCATTGCGATTGCGCGCGCACTGCTGCGCGACACGCCAATCCTGATTCTCGATGAGGCGACAAACGCGCTCGATACTGCTTCGGAGCGCCACATCCTCTCGGCGCTTGAGCGTCTGATGGCGAACCGCACGACCTTCGTGATTGCACACCGCCTCTCGACGATCGAGCGGGCTGATCTGATCCTCGTGATGCAGGAGGGCGCAATCGTCGAGTCGGGCACCCATGCACAGCTGCTCGCACGCGGCTCGGTGTACGCGCAGCTGCATGCGCTGCAATTCAATGTTTGAGTAACACCCGCAGGGACTTGCGGGTGTCTCCAGGGGAGTAAGGCGCGATGTCGGGCTGGCTGCAGGGCATCTGGTACGGGGGAGGCCGGGTGCCGCTGCTGCTGCGAGCGTGCTCGTGGCTGTTTGCACTGGCTGCAGCCCAGCGGCGCCTGCTGTATCGCATCGGGCTGTTGCGCAGTCACTCGCCTGGATGCCCGGTGGTGGTCATCGGCAACATCAGCGTCGGGGGCACCGGCAAGACGCCGCTGACCCTGTGGCTCGCCGCGGCGCTGACGCGCCGCGGTCTGCGCGTCGGCATCGTGCTGCGCGGCTATGGCCGCAGCGGCAGTGGTATCGAACGTGTCCATGCCAACAGTGATGTGGCCCGGGTCGGCGACGAAGCGCTGCTGCTGGCGCAGCGTAGCGGTCTGCCGGTGGCGGTCGGCGCCGATCGGCTGGCCGCCGCGCGTCTGCTGGTCGGAGAGGGTGTGAATCTGATCCTCGCCGATGATGGCCTGCAGCATATGCCCCTGGCCCGGCAGGCGGAGATCGCGGTCATCGATGCGCTGCGCGGCTTTGGCAATGGCCTGCTGCTGCCGGCCGGGCCGCTGCGCGAGCGGCCCGCAAGGCTCAGGCGCGTCACTGCCGTGGTACTCAATGGCGAGGGCCCGGCCGAGTGGCCGGGTGCGCTGCGCATGCACCTGCAGGGTGCCGAGCTCCATGCGGTGGATGGCAGTGGTCGGCACGAAGCGCTGAGCGCCTGGTCAGGCCGGCGCGTGCATGCGCTGGCCGGCATTGGTCATCCGGAGCGATTTTTTGCGATGCTGGAGCGGGCCGGCCTTGAGGTCGAGTCGCATGCCTTTGCCGATCATCATCGCTACCAGGCCGCCGACCTTGAGTTTGCCGAGCCCCTCCCGGTCCTGATGACCGAGAAGGATGCGGTAAAATGCCGCACACTGGCAGGATCGGACTGCTGGTAC
>Ga0181537_10000519_pt1 | contig 36211 bp, 25 predicted proteins | sample PEATcosm2014_Bin_39_FD_119765 | JGI IMG/M metagenome (GOLD analysis project Ga0181537, IMG submission 119765) | Peatland microbial communities from MTU Mesocosm Facility, Houghton, MI, USA - PEATcosm2014_Bin23_10_metaG | ecosystem: Environmental > Terrestrial > Soil > Wetlands > Peat | place... | reverse complement strand
GCTCGACGGCCGCCATACCGGCACGGGCGGCGGCAACCACATCATCATCGGCGGGGAAACGCGGCCGGACTCGCCGGTGTTGCGCCGGCCGGATTTGCTGCGTTCGCTGCTGTCCTACTGGCAGAACCATCCGTCACTGAGCTGGATGTTCTGCGGCCTGTTCATCGGGCCCACGAGCCAGGCGCCGCGCGTGGACGAGGCGCGCAACGATTCGCTTTACGAGCTGGAAGTCGCCTTCAAACAGGTGCCCGGCGCGGACCAATGGATTCCGCCGTGGCTCGTGGACCGCCTGTTCCGCAACCTGCTCATCGACTCCAGCGGCAACACGCATCGCTCCGAGTTCAGCATCGACAAGCTGTATGCGCCGGACAGCGCGAGCAGCCGGATGGGCCTCGTGGAAATGCGCGCGTTCGAAATGCCGCCCCATCCGCAGATGAGCCTCGCGCAGCACCTGCTGTTGCGCGGCCTGATTGCCCGGTTCTGGGAGAAGCCCTACACCAACGGGCTGGTTCGCTGGGGGACGGACATCCATGACCGCTGGATGCTGCCGCATTTTTGTGAAACCGATTTCAAGGACGTCATCGGCGACCTGCGCGAGTCGGGTTATCCCTTCGAGTTCGACTGGTTCGCGCCGCATTTTGAATTTCGTTTTCCGCGCATCGGCGATCTGGCGCAGCGCGACATGACGTTTGAATTGCGCACCGCGCTGGAGCCGTGGCACGTGCTGGGGGAGGAAGCGGGCGGAGGCGGGACGGTGCGTTACGTGGACAGCTCGCTGGAGCGCCTGCAAGTGCTGGCGCGCGGCCTCACCGGCGACCGTTTCGCCGTGGCCTGCAACGGCCATCTCGTGCCGCTGCATCCGACCGGCACGAACGGCGAGGGCGTGGGCGGCGTGCGTTACCGGGCGTGGCAGCCGCCCAATTGCCTGCAGCCGAACATCGGCTCGCACGCGCCGCTGGTGTTCGACGTGGTGGACATGTGGAACGGGCGCAGCATCGGCGGCTGCACGTACCACGTCGCGCATCCGGGCGGACTCAGCTACGATTCGTTCCCGGTGAACAGTTACGAGGCGGAGAGCCGGCGGCTCTCGCGGTTCTTCCGGATCGGCCACACGCCCGGCCCGCTGCGGCCGCGCGCGCCGGAACGCAACCCGGATTTTCCCTTCACGCTCGACTTGCGCAACACCTGACGCGCGATTTCCGGGCTGGCCATGTCGCGGGCCATCGGATACAAATGTCCCCAGAAAAAATGAGCAACCAGGCGGCCAGCGCCAAGAAGAAATTGCCGAAAGGACTGCTGGCCGGTTACCAGCGGAACCCCGGCGCTTTCGATGAATTGCTCGGGGAGGACGGCGAAATCCGGCCGCATTACGCGAATTTGATCCAGTCCCTGGAGGACCTGGGTGAGACGGAAATCAAGCGGCGCTCGGACAACTGCCGCCGGCTCGTCCACGAGCAGGGCATCGTCTACAATGTCTATGGCGACGCGCGCGGCGCCGAACGGCCCTGGCAACTGGATCCCATCCCCTTCGTCATCGCCCCGGACGAGTGGGCCGCGCTCGAGGCCGCGCTCGTGCAGCGCGCGACGCTGCTCAACCATATTTTGTGCGATTGTTACGGCGGGCAGGAATTGATCCGCTCCGGCTCGCTGTCGCCCGCGCTCGTCTTTGCGCAACCCGATTTTCTGCGCCCCTGCCACGGCGTCAGCGTGCCGAGGGACGTGTTCCTGAATTTTTACGCGGCGGACCTCGCGCGCTCGCCGGACGGCCGCTGGTGGGTGATTTCCGACCGCAGCCAGATTCCGACGGGCTCGGGTTACGCGCTCGCCAACCGGCTCGTGACTTCGCGCATCCTGCCGGAATCGTTCGCGGACAACCGGGTTCATCGTTTCGCCGGTTTTTTCCGCGATGTCCGGGGCGCGCTGTCGCGGCTGGCGGCCCACCCCGCCGGCGAGCCGCGCGTCGTTTTGCTCACGCCCGGGCCGCACAACGAAACCTATTTCGAGCAGGCGTATCTCGCGCGTTACCTCGGTTACATGCTGGTGGAAGGACAGGACCTGACGGTGCGGGACGACAATGTGTTTTTGAAAACACTCAGCGGGCTGGAGCGCGTGGATGTCATTCTGCGCCGCGTGGACGATGATTTCTGCGATCCGCTGGAGCTGCGCAACGATTCCATGCTGGGCGTGCCGGGGCTGGTGGAGGCGTTGCGCGCGGGCAACGTGACGGTGGCCAACGCGCTGGGCTGCGGCCTGCTGCAAAGCCCGGCCTTCATGGCGTTTCTGCCGGGGCTGTGCCGGCAACTGCTCGGCGAGGAATTGAGCCTGCCGTCCGTGGCCACCTGGTGGTGCGGGCAGAAATCGGCGCGCGAATATGTCCTGGAGCACCTTGACACCCTGACCGTGAAGCCGGCGTTTCGCACGCGCCTGCGGGACGCGGACCCCGACCGGCCGATGTCGGCGAAGGAGCGCGACGACCTGCGCCGGCACATTGAGTTTGATCCCGACCTGTTCGTGGCGCAGGAGAAGGTGCAGTACGCGAGCGCGCCGTCGTGGGACGGCAAGGGGCTGGTGGCGCGGCCGGTGGGCCTGCGGGTTTATCTGGTGCAGACCGGGGACGGTTACCGCGCGATGCCCGGCGGGCTGACGCGGGTGTCGCCGGAGGCGGGCGGGCGGTTCATTTCGATGCAGCGTGGCGGCGGCAGCAAGGACACGTGGGTGATTTCCGAGCAGCCGGTGGAGGAGACCACGCTGCTGCACCGGTCGGGCCAGAACATCGAACTGCGCCGCACGGGCAACAACCTGCCCAGCCGCCTGGCGGACAATTTTTTCTGGCTGGGCCGCTATTGCGAGCGGGCCGACGCCACGGCGCGGTTTCTGCGGAGCGCCCTGCAACGCTTCAGCCCGGAGCGGAACAGCGGGACGATGCCGCTGATCGCGCCGCTGTTGCAAAGCCTCGAGGCGCAGGGGCAGTTGCCGGGCGTGATGGACAAGCCGGAGGTGCAGCAGAACCCGGAGGCGTTCGAGGCGGAACTGTTCGCGGCCATCTTCGATCCGGCCCGGCCCGGCAGCCTCCGCAGCACCGTGGAACATCTCTTTCAACTCGCCATCCACGTCCGCGACCGCACGTCCAATGACATGTGGCGCCTCATCACGCAGCTCAACGACCGGCTGGCGGCGTCCGCGCGGAACCCGGTGGTGCTGGCGGGCGACGCGGTGGCGGTGTTGAATGAAACGCTGCTCAACCTGGCCGCGTTTCACGGGCTGGCGCGCGAGAACATGACGCGCGCGCAGGCGTGGCGCTTCATTGACATGGGCCTGCGCATCGAGCGCGCGATTTACCTCTGCACGCTGCTGGAATCCGCGTTGCATTCGCCCGACGCGACCAACCCGAGCCTGCTCGAGGCCATCCTGGAGGTCGCGGACAGTTCCATCACCTACCGCTCGCGCTACAGCCTGCTGCCGCACATTTCGGCCGTGTTCGACCTGGTGCTGCTCGACGACAAGAACCCGCGCTCGGTGCTGTTTCAAATCAACCAACTGGTGCAGCACTTCGAGCATCTGCCGCAGGAGCGTGAAGTCCCGGCCTCCGGGTCCGCCCAGGGAATCCTGATCGAGTGCCAGGCCCGCTTGAAGCTGGCGGACATGCGCGAGCTGGCGGGCGCGGGCGAGCAACCGCGCACCGGGCGCGTCGGCGAAGCCCTGCAACAAACCCTGCGCGATTTGCCGCGGCTGTCCGACGCCATCGCCGCGAGTTATTTCGCGCACTCGGCCATTTCGCGCACCGGCCGCGACAACACCCTGTGAACTACCGCATCATCCATCGCACGCTTTACCAGTACTCCGCGCCGGTGACGGTGTCGCACCACGTGGCCCGGCTGGAGCCGCGCGTCACCGCGGTGCAGGAGCGGCAGTTGTTCCAGATGGAGATCGCGCCGGCGCCCGCCCTGCGGAAGGAGCGCACGGATTATTTCGGCAACCAGCTTCGCTTTTTCAGCATCCAGGAGGCCCACCGGCACCTGGAAATCACCAGCACCAGCCACGTCTCCGTGCATGCCGCCAAGGCGCCCCCGCCAGAATCGACGACCGCGTGGACCGACGCCGCGCAATTGTTCCGCGACCCGGTTTCGCCGGAGGTGGTCGAGCCCTATCAATTTGTGTTCGATTCGCCGCAGGTGCGGGCCTCGTTTGATTTCTACGACTATGCGCGCCCGAGTTTTCCCAAGGATGCGCCCGTGCTGGCCGGGGTGCGGGACCTGACGCGGCGGATCCACGAGGATTTCCAATACGACCCGAAGGCCACCACCGTGGCGACGCAGCTTGAGGAAGTGATGCAAACGCGCCGGGGCGTCTGCCAGGACTTTGCGCACCTGGGCATCGCGTGCCTGCGGTCGCTCGGGCTGCCCGCGCGGTATGTGAGCGGCTACCTGCGGACGCGCCCGCCGGAAGGCAAGGAACGGCTCGTCGGGGCGGACGCCTCGCACGCGTGGTTTTCCGTTTTTTGTCCCGGCTCGGGCTGGCGCGATTTTGACCCCACGAACAACGTCGAGCCGGCGGAGGAGCACATCACGATCGCGTTCGGGCGTGATTTCGGGGACGTCAGCCCCGTGGCGGGAATCATCACCGGCGGCGGACGGCACATGGTGAAGGTCTCCGTGGACGTGGCCGAGGCATGAAGTGGGACATTCTTCATCGGACCCGTTACACGTACACCTCGCCGGTGAAGCAAAGCTTCAACGAGGTGCGGCTGAAGCCTTTTTCCAACGAGGAGCAGACGGTGGAGACGTTTTTGTTGAAGGTGCTGCCGGCGACGCGGCTGAGCCATTACACGGATTTCAACCTGAACGTGGTGCATCATTTCGAAATCACGGAACCGCACACCATGTTGCAGGTGGAAAGCAAATTGCGGGTCTCGACGCATCCGAGGCCGCCGCTGGCGGCAACGGCGACCCCGTGGCCGCTGGCGCGGATTGGCGAGACCCTGCAAAGCACGCGCTGCCACGAATTCCTCGGCGCGAGCCGGTTCGTGGATGACTCGCCGGAGACCTGGCGGCTGGCGGTGGAGGCGACCGAGGGCCAGACGGACACGTGGCAGGCGGCGCTGGCCATCATGCGTTTTGTCCGGGGACACCTGGCCTATGTTTCCGATTCCACCTCCGTGCATACGCACATCCGGGACGTGCTGAAGGACAAGCGGGGTGTCTGCCAGGATTTTGCCCACGTCATGATCGGCCTGTGCCGCGCGATGAAAATTCCGGCGCTGTATGTCAGCGGTTACCTCGCGACGGAGGAGGCGAGCGCCACGCACGCGTGGATGGAGGTTTACCTGCCGGGCATCGGCTGGCGGGCGCTGGACCCAACCCACGACCGGCAGACGGATGATCAATATGTGAAGATCGCGGTGGGGCGCGACTACGCCGACGTGGCGCCGGTGGCGGGAACTTACCTGGGCACCACCGAACGCAGGCTGGAAGTGGAAGTGAAGATCGAGAAAGTGGAGTGAGGCGGTTGATGAATATGACAGGCCCCGTGACGGCGTCGAAACTGGGCAAACGGTTGCGGATGAAATCGGCGCGGGTTGTTTAGAACTGATATTCTGTGGTCTATGCGAGACGGAGCACCGACACCGGCCCATGATTGCAGGAAAGAGTTTGGGCCAATTGCGGCCAGGTACCGAAAAATGAAAAAGCTCCTGGGATTAGTTTTATTGCCCTGGTTTGGCTTTTGGCTTCTGTTCGCGACAGAACGGCATCGGCAAGTTGGGTTGGACGGTTTGCTTGTTTGTTCCGTCATCCTTTTTATCGGCTTCTTCCTGCTGCCAAAGCTCAAATGTCCGTCTTGTCGCCATGGAACTGATCGCGCGCCAGACCATTTCTGTCCCGAGTGTGGTTCGGATGCGATTGACAGGAATTGGGGTTTCTTCAGCATCCCACGATGTAAACTGTGCGGTAAGAAGCTAATGCGCGGAAAGCGTGGACGCCGCTACAAGATCCGGTTTTGCACCGTTTGTGGCGCACACCTTGACGACATTGGAGTATAACCGGCATTGATCCAGCCATCGTTGGACGGTCGTTACGGTTCCGCTTCATAGTTTAGCCGCCAAGTCTCGCGTTCCTGAGTTCTGGAGGTTCAGCGGGCAGCGAATGCCGAAAACCGGGTGCGTGCGTCGGCCCAGGCCTCGGCGGTTTTGGCGTCGGGCTCGAACGGGCGCACTTCAAAGGAATCGCGCACCACGGCCCGCAGTTCGGCGAGGTTGATGACTTCGGAGGACGCGCGGGCCTGCACCAGGACATTGCCGAGGACGGTCGCCTCGACGGGACCGGCGAGCACGGGGCGGTCGCAGGCGTTCGCGGCGAATTGGTTGAGCAGATGGTTTTGCGAGCCGCCGCCGACGATGTGGATGACTTCGATTTTATTTCCCGTCAATTCCTCAAGGCAGGACAACGTGACCTGGTATTTCAAGGCGAGGCTTTCGAGCGCGCAACGGACGAGTTCGCCCTCCGTTTCGGGGACGGGCTGGCGGGTGTCGCGGCAAAACGCCTGAATGGCCGCGGCCATGTCCGGCGGATTCAGGAAGCGCGCGTCATCGGGGTCCACAAACGAACGCAGCGCGGGCGCGTCGGAGGCGAGGCGGACGAGTTCGGCGTAATCGCAACTGCGTCCGCGGGCCTCGAAGGCGCGGCGGCATTGCTGGACGAGCCAGAGGCCGGAAATGTTTTTGAGCAGGCGGTAGGTGAAATTGACGCCGCCCTCGTTGGTCACGTTGAGTTCCAGCGTGCGCGGGGTAAGCGACGCGCGCGGAAGCTCGGCGCCCATGCACGACCAGGTGCCGGAGCTGAGGTAGGCCCAGTTGGTTTTCCCGGTGTGCAGCGTGGGTACGGCGGCGACGGCCGAGCCGGTGTCGTGCGTGGCGGGCGCAATGACGATGGCGGATGCCAGGCCGGTTTTTTCCGCCACCTCCGCGCGCAACGGGCCGAGGCGGGTGCCGGGCGGCACGATTTCGGGGAAGATTTTCGCGGGCAGCTCGAACTGGCGGAGCAGGTCCGCGGCCCAGCTACGCCGGGACGGGTCAAGGCATTGGGTCGTGGTGGCGTTGGTGAATTCGCACACGCGGGCGCCGGCGAGGCACCAGTTGAAAAAATCGGGCATGGTGAGAAACGTGTGCGCGGCGTCGAGCAGTTCGGGGCTGTTCTGCCGGAGCGCGAGCAGTTGGTAGAGGGTGTTAATCTCCATGAACTGGACGCCGGTGGCGGCAAAAATCTGCGCGCGCGGGACGCGGGCGAAGGCGCGCTCGAACATGCCGCGCGTCCGGGCATCGCGGTAATGATACGGCTGGCCGAGGAGTTCGCCGTTCTTGGAGAGGAGCGCGAAATCGACGCCCCAGGTGTCCACGCCGATGGACACGACGGACTTGCCGAAGCGCCGGCCGGCGAGGGCGAGGCCATGCTGGATTTCCGACCAGAGCCGCAGCACATCCCACCGCACGGTGCCGGCGACGGCGACGGGGCCGTTGGCAAAACGATGCAATTCCTCGAGGCGGATGCGGCGACCGTCCCAGAGGCCGGCCATGACGCGGCCGCTTTCCGCGCCGACGTCAATTCCCAGGTAAACTTGGTCGCTCATTTCGTATGCCGCAGTTCAAAGACCTTTGCCCTTCAAATAAGTGCCCCAGCCGATGACGATGGTGGAGAGCACGAGCGTGGCGATGCCGCCGGCGATCAGCAAATGGGCCTTTTTGCTGGAGCCCTTCCATTCGTGCAAAATCCAGCCCCACATGGTGCTGAAAATGATGATGCTGGCCATGTGCAGCGTCCACGACGCGAAATCGTATTTGCCCATCTGGGTCTTGCCCATCGTATAAAAAAAGAACTGGAAATACCAGAGGGTCCCCGCGAGCGCGGAAAAGAGATAATTGGCAAGCATGGGGGCATTGGACACCGCCGGGGCCGCGACGGGATTTGCGGCGCCATGGGCCTGCGAAGCAGGCGTTTGCGATTTGAAATATTGCCAGCCGCTGCGGTTTTTCATGTTGAGCAGCACGCACCAAAGGAAATTCACGGTAAATCCTCCGGCGAGAATCACGACCAATCCCGGCAGGCCGGTCCAAAGTTCGGGCGTGTGCGCCGCGCGCGAGGCGTCGCCGATGGGATTGCTGGAGGTGATGCCGAAGGACATGCCGGCGCTCATCACGCCGGAGAACGTCGCGACCAGGATGCCCTTCCTGAAATTGAATTCCTTGATGGCGAGTTTTTTTTGTGCCTCGGGCATCTCCTTTTCCTTGGTGAACCCGGCCAGAGTCGCGATGCCGATGCCGATGAGGCAAACGGCCACGCCCGCCAGCGTGATCCGGCCCGGCGTGGTTGAGGCAATCTGGGCGATGTTTTCCGAGACGGGAATGATTGGCAGGAACAGCTTGAAAATGGGCGGCAGCAGGGTGCCGAGCGCGGTGCAATAACCGAGGGCCACGCCCATGCCCAAGGACATGCCGAGGTAGCGCATCGTCAGGCCGAAGGTCAGGCCGCCGAAGCCCCACATGGCGCCGAACAAATAGGTCACCAGCAACGTGCCGGCGGACTGGCGTTGGAGGACGCCGAAGAGGTCGTTCGTCATGAAGTACGCAAATATCCACGGGCAGATGATCCACGAGAAAAAACCGCCGACGAGCCAGTAGGTTTCCCAGGACCATTTTTTGACGCCGCGATAGGGTACGTAAAAGCTCCCCGAGGCCAGGCCGCCGAGCCAGTGCAGGAAAACGCCGAGAAAGGGATTTGCGCCCATGGCAGTTTTTTAGTTTTTTTGGGAAATAGATGACAAACGCCGCGTCTGCGGCAACCCGGAGGGTTGGCAAAAATTAGCCGGGGGTCGAGCGGCAGCGACACCCCCGGAACGATTGGCAAAGGAAGGTTGCATCCCGGAGGGATGCCAGAACTCGTCGATTTGTCCAGTCAGATTCACAAGAGATATTTCGGGTCGTATTGCACACCGTTTTTGGCGAGCAATGTTTTCAACTCCGTTGCAAAATCAATTTTCCTGTGATGAGTTTCCTGGTTGGCAATGTATTTTCGGACCACCTCAATATGCGTCGCGCTGGTGGTAAAGGCGGCGTAGCCATCCTGCCAGCCAAAGAGCGGCTCGTGGTTCTTCACTGCCCAGGTCGAAGCCGCCTTTTTGAGTTCGCGCATGAAATCGGCAAGGGAATGCGTGGCCCGGAGGCCGGCAAGGAGATGCACATGGTCTTCGACGCCGCCCACGGCCTCGGCAATGCCGTCCAATCCGCGCACGGTGCCTCCGAGATATTCATGAAAGCGCGTGCGCCAGGCGGAGTTGATGAAGGGACGGCGGTCTTTTGTGCTGAAAACAATGTGATAATGGAGGCTGAGAAAAGTGGATCCCATGTGAGAATTTTATGTTTCTGGCACCCCTTCGGGGTGCAAATCCTCCTGGGGACGTATTCCGGGGGTGTCGCTGACCCTCAACCCCCGGCTAATTTCTCCCACCGCTGCGCGGTGGCTGGCCACGCTCGGAATTAACTTCAGTTGCGATGTCGTGCGTTTTCCGGGGGTGTCGCTGACGCTCAACCCCCGGCTAATTTCTCCCACCGCTGCGCGGTGGCCGGCCCTGCCCGGAGTGAACATGAGTTGCGATATCATGCGCCGATTTATAGATGCTCTGAGCGAACCGAACGTGCTAACAATGCAATGTTCCAGAAGGGACCCAAAGGAGAGCGGTTCGGAAAGCATCGATCTTCCGAACATGTTACGCGCGCTTCCTCAACACTTGCTTTTCGTACCATTTGACGTCGGTCAGCCAGTTTTCGCCGACGGGCACGTTTTCCGTTTCACAATAATAATCCCAGACGGCGCCGACGGGAAGGGTCTTGAGTTCCTCCTGCAACGCGAGGCGCGCGGTGAAATCGCCGCCGACTTCGAGCGCGCGCAGGCGGTCCGTGGGTTCGAGCAGGGCGATGAGGAGGGCCCGGAGCATGTTGCGGGTGCCGATGGTCCACGCGGCCACACGGTTGATGCTGGCGTCGAAATAATCGAGGCCGATGTGGACGCGGCCGAGATAACCGTTGGCGACGATTTCGCGCGCGATGGCGAGCAGGTCGTCGTTGAGCATGACCACGTGGTCGCTGTCCCAGCGCACGCCGCGGCTGACATGCAGCAAAATCTCCGGCAAAAACTGGAGCACACTGGAGAGCTTGTCGGCGATGCCCTCGGTGGGATGGTAATGCCCGGCGTCGAGCGTGAGCAGTTTTTTACGGGTCAGGGCATAGCCGAGATAAAACTCGTGCGAACCGACGACGTAACTTTCGCTGCCGATGCCGAAGAGCTTGGGTTCGACAGAGTCGAGGTTGAACCGGGGCGGGAGCGGCGTTTTGAAGATGGCGTCCAGCGATTCGGCGAGGCGCGCGCGCGGGGCGCGACGGTCGGCGGGCGTGTCCTTCATGCCGTCGGGAATCCAGACGTTGGTGATGCAGGGCTTGCCGAGCGCCCGGCCGATGGCCGCGCCGATTTCGCGGCTGCGCCGGCAATGCTCGATCCAAAATGTGCGGATTCCCCGGTCGCGATGCGCGAGGGTGAAGCCGTCGACGGCCTTGGGATGCGAGAAGCAGGTGGGATTGAAATCAAGGCCGAGGCGATTTTGTTTCGCCCAGGCAATCCAATGACGGAAATGTTCGGGCGCGATTTCATCGCGGTCCACTTTCTGGCCGCCGAATTCGCCGTAGAAAGCGTGAAGATTGACGCGGTGCCGGCCGGGAATCACGGACAACGCCATTTCGAGGTCGGCGCGGAGTTCGTCGGGCGTGCGGGCCTTGCCGGGATGATTGCCGGTCGCGACGAGGCCGCCGCCGAGCGTGCCGCCGGAATTCTCGAAGCCGCCGACGTCATCGCCTTGCCAGCAATGCAGCGAGATGGGGAGGGTCGCAAGAAGTTTCAGGGCGCGGGCGGCGTCCACGCCCGTTTGTTCGTAGCGCTCGCGCGCGAGCGAATAGGCCCGTTCGATGTTTTTCATGCGCATTTACAGCCCGTTAAAAAACTCTGGCCATTGCTGTTTTGCCCAAAATGGCCCGCCGACAAGTCGTGAGGAAGGAACATATCCGCCAGCGGTCTGCGACTGAGGGACAACGGAGTCGCCGCGTCGTTTTCGGCAAAACCCTTCGGGCGGAGGCTCTTTTGGCCCGGTTCTTTGTCGCTCCTCGCTTGCAGGTCGCTGCGGACATGCGCGTTCGCCGCTCCGCGAACCATGCCAAAATTTCTCTCCGTAGCAATCGCCATAATTTTTTATCGGGCGGCTAACGCAAAAAAGCCTCGTGCAATCCGCCGTCCACGGTGATGACCTGGCCGGTGGTCCGGCTGAGGCGGCGGGAGAGCAGCAGGAAAAACGCCTCGGCCTGGTCGGCGGGAGTGATGGGGGACTTGGTCAGGGTGCGGTCGGCGTAAAACTGGGAAAGCTTGGCAGTGAGGGACTCGGTGGACTCATCGGCGGCGAAGGGGATTTTGTATTTGGAAAGGCTGGCGATGACGCGGTCGCGCGGGAACATGGCGCTGCCCTGGACGACGGTGGCGGGGGCGACGGCGTTGACGCGGACGAGCGGCGCGAGTTCGACGGCGAGTTCGCGCACGAGATGATTGGCGGCGGCCTTGCTGGTGTCGTAGGCGACGGAGCCCTTCTTGGCGACGACGGCGTTGGCGCTGGTGGTGAGGACGAGGCTGCCGGCCAGGCCCTGTTCCTTCCAGGTTTTGAACGCTTCATCGGCGACGAGGTACGCGCCGGTGACGTTGATGGCGAAGGTGGTGGCCCACTTGTCATCGGGAATATGGCCGGCGGCGTCGGGCGAAACGAAGATGCCGGCGGTGACGGCGATGGAATCAAACCCGCCGTAGGCGAGGGCGACCTGGTCGAGCATGGCGCGGATGCTGGCGCGGTTGGTGATGTCGCAGGCGAGGCCGATGGCGGGGCCGCAATTGGAGATGCCGGTCCCGGCCTGGCCGATGCCGACGCCGAATTTGTCCGTGATATCCTTGGCGGCGGCCCGGGCCGAGGCGAGGTTGACATCCACGCACACGACGTGCGCGCCTTCGCGCGCGATCCGGTGGGCAACTTCGCGGCCGATGCCCGAACCCGCGCCGATGACGGCGATGACCTGGCGGGCGAGTTCCTTCTCGGGCGGCATGCGCCGCAACTTGGCCTCTTCCATGAGCCAATATTCGATGTCGAACGCCTCCTGCTGCGGGAGGGCGATGTATTGGTCCATGGCCTCGGCGCCGCGCATGACTTCGATGGCGCAATTGTAAAACTCGGCCGTGGTGCGGGATTCGCTTTTGTCCTTGCCCCACGCGATCATGCCGAGGCCGGGCACGAGGATGATGGTCGGGTTGGGATCGCGCAACGCGGGGGAGTTGGGGCGCTTGCAGCGGTTGTAATAATCGGCGTAATCCCTGCGATACGATTCGAGGCCGGCGCCGAGTTTTGCTTTCAACAACTCGACGAGCGCGGTCAGCGCGGATTCGTCGACAGCGGAGCTGGAGGCGGGGAGTTCGTCGGGGGCGACGTCGACGAAGAGGGGCTTGATTTTGGTGCGCAGGAAATGGTCGGGGCAACTGGTGCCGAGCGCGGCGAGGCGCGCGGCGTCGCGGGAATTGACGAAGCGGAGGAGGGTTTCGTCATCCTGGATGGTGGCGATGAAGCGTTTGGACCGGCCGACCTGGCCGCGCAGCCAGGGGAGCAGCCGCGCGAAAACGCGGTGGCGCAATTCCTGGGGCAGGGCGGCGTGAAGCTGGCCGCCGAACGCGGCGGCGTGGCCGCCTTTCGCCGCGTATTTGCGCTCGATGAATTGCGACGCTTTTTCGATGAGGTCGAGCGTGCGATAATAACATTCCTTGTCGTCATCAGACCAGTTGATGAGGCCGTGCTGGCCCATCATGATGCCCTTGGCGGCGGGATGCTTGCGGAAAATGTCCTGCATGAGCAGGCCGAGTTCGAAGCCGGGACGGAGCCACGGGATGTAAACGACTTCGTCGCCGTAAATTTCCGCGGTGAGCTTTTCGGAATTGGCGGAAGCGGCAACAGCGATGGCGGCGTTGGGATGGGTGTGGTCCACGTGCTTCGCGGGGATGAAGGAATGGAGCGGGGTGTCGATGGACGGCGCGCGGGGGTTGAGGTTGAAGGTGCAATGCTGGAACATCGCGACCATATCGTCCTCGGCCTGGCTCTTGAGGCCCTTGCCGGGGGTGGCGGCGTAGATTTCCTGGAGGGCGAGGAGTTTTTCCTGGTAGAGCGAGGAGAAATTTTCGCGGCTTGAGGTGCGCAAATCGCCGCCGGAGCCCTTGACCCACAGGACCTGGACGGGCTGCTTGGCGAGCGGATCGGTTTCGGTGGTCTTGGAGGAGGTGTTGCCGCCGCCGGTGTTGGTGATGCGTTGATCGGAGCCGAGCAGGTTGGAGCGGTAAACGAGCCGGCCCGCGGGATCGAGCTTGGCGGCGTCGGCATCATTCCAGAGGTCCTTCACGTAATTGAAAGTTCGCGGTTGCATGTGGTGTCTTCGGTTGCGCCATTAAAAATGGACCAAATCAGAAACAAAATACAGTCAACTTTTTGGGGCCGTGCGCGCCGAGAACCAGGATGCGCTCGATGTCGCCGGTGCGGCTGGGCCCGGTGATGAGCGAGATGAAGCTCGGATAATTTGGCTGATATTTTCGCTTCACCAAATCGAACGCGGCGGGCAGGTCGGGCAGCAGTTGGTCGCGGCACGCAATGACGACGTGATGCGGCGGCAGAACGGACGCGGCCCGTCCGCCCGCGCTGCGGCTGGTGACCAGGACGCTGCCGGTTTGCGCGATCAAGGCGTCGCATTCCGTGATGCCGACATCGCAGGCTTCCAGCGCCGGCGGATCGTAGGATTGATCGGTGAAGAGGACGGGCAGGTTCAAGGCATCGCAGGCAACCCGGGACAACTCGCCGCGATGGCCGGCGACGCGTTTCCAGCCTTCGGCCTGGGACAACTGGCGCAGGCGCGGGGCGAGGTCGTCGTGATTGGCCAGCAAATGAAAATCCGCCTTGAGGTCTTTGGCGTTGGCGCGGAACAGGGCGATTTGTTCATCGAAGGATTCGCCGACGGCCGGGAGCCAGCGTCGGGCCTGTGAAGCCGGATGTTCGCGCCCTTCTTGAGCGTGGCCGGGCGGGGGCGCAGGAACGGCGAGCGCCTCACGAATGCGGCCCAGGATTTTTTCGCGGTCGCTCATGAACGATGCCTCCACCAATGCTTGAAATTCTGCCGGGCGACGGGCGGCAGGTCGCGTGAGTTGGTCCACGCGCGGGCGGGGTCTACGCGGCTGCCGGTGAAGAGCGCGTGGAATGGTTGGGCGGCGAGGGCGAAAAAGCGGGCGATGGCGTAGAGCCAGGGATGGCCGACGATGACGCCGAAGATTTTCCAGCCGAGCTGTTCGAGGCGACGGGGTTTTTGGCGCGCGGCGTTGCGGCGGTTTTGCAGCAGGTGATGGTGCAAATCGATTTTGACCGGGCAGGCCTCGGTGCAGGCGCCGCAAAGGGAGGACGCGGCGGAGAGGTGCTTCCAATCCTGCAAGCCCCGCAGGTGCGGGGTGATGACCGAGCCGATGGGGCCGGAATAAGTGGTGCCGTAGGTGTGGCCCCCGACGTTGCGAAAGATGGGACAGACGTTGAGGCAAGCGCCGCAACGGATGCAGTGCAGGGCGTCGCGTTGCTCGGCGTCGGCGAGCAGCTCGGTGCGGCGGTTGTCGAGCAGGACGACGTGAAATTCCTCGGGCCCGTCGGATTCCCCGGGCTGGCGCGGGCCGCCGTAAAGCGAATTGTAGCCGGTGAGCGCCTGTCCAGCGCCGGTGGTGGCGAGCATGGGCAGGAACAGGGCAAGGTCTTCCAGTCGCGGCAGGATTTTTTCGATGCCGACGAGCGAGATCATCAACTTCGGCATCGCGGCGGTGAGGCGGGCGTTGCCCTCGTTCTCGGTGATGGCGATCATGCCGGTTTCGGCGACGGCAAAATTTGCGCCGGTGATGCCGGCATCGGCGGCGAGGTATTTTTGGCGCAGGGCGCGGCGGGCGATCATGGTCAGTTCCTCGGGACTGTCCGTGGGCGCGCTGTGAAGTTCGCGGGTGAAGAGGTCGCTGATTTCGCCGCGGGTCAGGTGCATGGCGGGGAAGACGAGATGGTAGGGCGCCTCGCGGCGGAGCTGGACGATGAATTCGCCAAGATCGGATTCGACCACGCTGACGCCCGCGGATTCGAGGGCTTCGGTGAGGTGAATTTCCTCGGCGGTCATGGTCTTGGACTTGATGACGGAGCGGGCGTTGCGGTCGCGGAGAATGCCAACGATGATTTCGCGGGCGGACGCGGCGTCGCCGGCCCAATGAACTATTGTGCCGCGCGCCTCGAGTTTCGAGACGAATTCCTCGAGGTATTGGTCGAGATGATTGAGGGCTTCGTATTTGGTTTCGGCGGCGGCCTGGCGGGCGGCGTTCCAGTCCTGGAAGGCGGCCTTGCGTCGGTCGCGAATGATTTCGTATTTGCCGAGGGCGGTCTGGATGAGGTGGCGATGGCGGAGATCGCGGGTGACGGTGCGGGCGTGGCCGGTAAATTGGGAGGCGGGGGAGTTCATCGACGGTGACCCTTGACCACGGATGGACACATCCGATTGCGGAGTGCGGAGTGCGGAGTGCGGAATTGGGGAAGGGGAACGGCGACGCGAATTGCACAAAGCAGGCGGAGCCTGCACCCATGATGAACGGGAGGGTGGAGAGACACGAATGGGGAACGGTCTCCCTCACCCCGGCCCTCTCCCCAAGGAGAGGGAGAAACGATTTCCGCGTTGGCCGATTCCGGCGAGTGGCTGGCGGCCCGCGGCGCAGTTGCAAGATCCGTTCGTGGCATTTGTGATTTCACCGCCGGTTGAGGATTTCGGCGAGGTGAATGGTTTTTACGGGGCTGCCTTGGCGCGAGAGCAGGCCCTGGAGATGCATGAGACAACTGGAATCGTTGGAGACAATGTAATCGGCGCGCGTCTGTTCCGCCGAAGCGCATTTGACCTCGCCCATCGCGGTGGAAATCATGGGGAACTTGACGGCGAACGCGCCGCCGAATCCGCAACAGGTCTCGGCTTCGCCCATCTCGACGAGTTCGAGGCCGCGGACATGGGAGAGCAGGGCGCGCGGCGGTTTTTTGACGCCGAGTTCGCGCAGGCCGTGGCAGCCGTCGTGAAAAGTGACGCGGGCGGGAAAGCGCGCACCGAGATCGGTGACGCCGAGCTTGGAGACGAGGAAGTCCGAGAATTCCCAGACCCGGGCGGAGAGCGACGCGGCGGCGGCGGCGTGCGGGGTGTTCGCGAAAAGTTCGCGGTAAAAGACTTTCAGCATCGCGCCGCAGGAACCGGAGGGGATGACGACGGCTTCGGCGTTCTGGAGGGTTTGCAGGATCTTGAGCGCGACGGGGCGGGCTTCGTCCCAGTAACCGGAGTTGAAGGCGGGCTGGCCGCAGCAGGCGAGGTCAGCGGGATATGCGACGCGATGGCCGAGGCGTTCGAGGATTTGGACCATGCTGACGCCGACGCGCGGATGCACGAGGTCCACGAAGCAGGGAATGAACACGGTGACCGTCATGGCGATGATTTCAAGGCCGGCCGGTCCGGCAATGGCTTGCGGGGATTGTGGCGGGAATGACGGAGAGTCTCAAGCGGGAAGATGGGGGCGGGAACGGAAAGAGGAGCGACAAGCAGAATGCAAAATGCAAAGTGTAAAATTCAAAATTGCGTCAGGCCGGACGGGCTGTGTGCTCAAGACAAGGGCGCGGTCATCGCAGCGCGATGACCCTACCTTCGGGAAGCGCGGGTCCCGGATCCGGGGTTTTTGCGGCGGGGTTCCGCGGGAAAAACAATTTTCTCACGGCAGCCACACGGCGCGCCAGAACTGCACGGCATTGGCGAGCGAAACGGTGTTGGTGAGGCTCAGGGTCGAACCGGCGAGGCGGTTGGTGGAGACCGGCGTCCAATGGACGAGGTCGGGGGAACTTTCGAGGACATACGGGGTTCCGGATTGTCCGTTCAGTTGAAAGACAAACTGGCCGGCGGCGGCCGGGCGCAGACTCAACGACGGCGCGGCCGGGGCGAAGCTAAACAGCGTCAACGAAAGCGCGGGAAAGGCGTAGGTGAACTGCGATGAAACCGGGGAATAGTTGGTCACGGCGATTTGCTGGAGGGAGAGGCTCAAATTGTTTTTGGCGGCGTTGTCCTGCGGCTGGCCGTAGAAGTAAACGGTGGCGGACGAGGACGGCGCAAAGTTGGCGAGGTTGACCTGGCCGTTGAAAACGGCGTTGGTGTCCTTGTTGATGACGAGGAGGCGGAGCGAGCCATCGGCGGCGCGGGCGGCGTAGGGGGTGAGCAGAACGTAGCTGCTGCCGGCATTGAGAGTGGTCGAGCCGGGACGCGCGAGATATTGCATCAGGCTCAGGCCATAGTAGCTCGGATAAACCGAAGATTGATTGTACATGCAGCCGTTGTCGCCAACGGTGCGCCAGCCGTAGATGGTGGAGTCGTAGTTGCCGGTGGTATCCTGGCCGTTGCGGAGGTCCCAAAAGGTGTAGGCATTGAATTCAGTTTTCATGACGATGCCCAGGGCGTCGGCCACATACAAGGCGTTGACGAGGCTGGTGCTCTGGCGTCCGTCGGTTTCGCCGTTGTTTTCCGTGATGCACAATTCCGTGTTGGTGGAGCCGGCGCCCAGATAATTGGTGAGCATGTAGCGGAGACTGGCGGCGTCGCCGGAGAGCTGCGAGGAAACCTGGAGCACGAGCTGGTCGCTGTCTCCCTGCGGCGAGTATTCGGGATAAAAATGATAAATGAGGAAGTCCGGGGTGACGCCGAGACTTTTCAGCGTGGTGAGCATGACGGGCGTCCAGCCATAATGAACGACCTTGGTGACGGGGTTGGTGGCGGCATAATCGGTATAATTGGCGGAAGCATCCTCGCCGGGCGTGGCCACGGCGCCGATTTTGATGGAAGGATCGGCGGCTTTCATGAGCGCATAGAAGCCGGCGAAGCGGGTGGCGTAAGTGTGGGCGCTCCAGGGCGGGGTGTTCGAGTCCGTTTCCCAGGTGCCATAGCATTCGTTGCCCACTTCCCAGTATTTGATGCCGAGATGGTTGGTGACGTTGGCATTGAGCACCCAGCCCGCGGCCAGGTTGCTGGTGCCCGTGCCGTAGTTGACAGTGATGAAAGCCTGCTCGCCGGGCAGGTTGGTGAAGAGATGCATGAAATTGGCGAACGAGGTTCCCCAGGTCCAGGTGTTGGTGCCCGTCGTGCCGGTGGACCAATTATACTGGTCGGAAAGCGAGCCGCCGGGGAAGCGGAGGGAAAGGAGGCCGGCCTGCGCGAGGGCGTTCGAAGTGTAGGAAGTGTCGAGATTGCCGTCGTAGATGGCGGTATTGACGCCGAACCAGCGCGGATCGGCGGCGCGGATGGTTTGCGAGGCATCGACCGACAAATTCACCAGGGCCGGGGCGGGCCGGGCGGTGAGATAAATGTCGGCGAGGTACCAGGTGTTGCTCGTGCCGTTGGGTGTCAATTGAAAGCTGAAGCGGTCGATATTCGTCGTGCCGGCGGGACAAATGGTGGAAAGCGGGATGGTGAATTGCGTCCACGTGCCGGCGCTCAGGGCCGGCAAGCTGTAAGCGGCGCCAATGGCCGAACCGTCGAAACTCCCGGGATAGACCTGAATTTTCTGGCCGCCGGTGGCGCCGCCATTCGCCCAAAAAACCAGATTTTGGTACGGGGCGAGGTTCAGGCCCTGATAGGGATTGACGACGTCGCTTCCCAGGGAAATGGCCTGCCAATTGCCGTTCGCCGTGGCGCTGATCGAGTTGGAAAAGCCCGGGAGCACGTAGGTGGTGTCGGCGAAATTATTCGGAATCCAGCTCCAGTTTTGGAAGGTGTTTTCCAGGGTGTTTAAGTAAAGGGGCAGATTCGCCTGGCCAAAAGCCGCGGCGGTGGACGCGCCAAGAGCAGCCAGGAAAAGCAGCCGTCGCCTGAGCATCAGGCCGATGGGCCGGAAACCGGGTCGAGATGTCGGGCGGGCCCGGAGATGGTGGGTGGGAGGGGGCAATGGCGTCATATTGTGGGTTTTTGTTACCAGAAAGGTAGCATTACCCGTGCCCGGCGGCCACGACGCGATTGCCAACAATTGGCCAAAAATTGGCGGGGAGCGTTTGACAATGGCGGGATTTGGAATATGGTTTCGGGCGTTGGTGGCTGAAGACGGTTGAGTGTTGAGTGTTGAGAGCGGGAAGGGGAGGAAAGACCAGAAAGCGAGCCGCAAGCAGTGAGCTGTAAGCTGTGAACGCACGCGGTTTGCATCGCCGCGGGGTGAGTTCTTTGACAATCGAATCGGAAATGGGGAATCGGAAACGGGGTGTTGGAGGGCTGGAGTATTGGGCGCACGGCCACCAAGCCCAAAAGTGGAGGGACGTCGAGGACAAGAACGAGGATGATGGCTGGCAACAGGCGGCCGCTTAGGCGGGATTAGGCGGTCGGAAAATCGGCCAGCGACCGCGTAATCCCGGATATTCCCACGTAATCCCGCGTAACAGGTTTGAAAAAAAGTTGCCAGGGGGTTGGTGGTTGATTGCAATAAAAAGCATATCAAGAAATAGTATGGCCATTCGGTTTGGCTGGAATGCGGTCGGCAAGGGCGCCAACCACAGCACGCGAGGGCGCGTGCGCTCCCAGGGAGAAGAACCTCGCGGCCACACTATTCCTGGAAACGCCATAAAATTCAAAAAATTGACGCAAGCAGTTGATTTCCCGGATCTGAGCGCGGTTTTTTTCGCACGAGCGGGTCATTGCCGTCCGAGGGTGCCGTGCGCGAGGCGGTTGGTGACGGTGCCGACGGTGATGGTGAGGTCCACGCGCAGGACGGTCGCGGCGGGGACGTTCGTGGGGGCGAGCGCGGTGCCGCTGTCATTGAACCAAATCCAATTGGTAGGAAAAACGACCCGCTCCGGACTGCCGGGACCGCTGTAGATGAGGAGGGTTTTGTTCAGGGCCACGGGGTTGATGAAATGGCCGAAGAGGTTCAGGTTCGTTTCGTAGAAATTGGCGGCCTGGTTCAGGTCATATTCCGCGAACTGCTGGTTGGTGAGGTTGATGGCGCAGTTGGTGGTGCCGGGCTGGGACGCGGTGTAGCCGATCCGGGTGTAACCGGGCATTTCGACGCCGGTGTCGCTGTCGAGGGTGAGCCCGCTGACGGTGCTGACGGAATGGCCGTCTTGCGTCGAATAATTTGGCGGCAACGTGAAATGGAGGACGCTGGTGTGATTGGTGTTTCCGCCGGCCTCGCCGTAGGTCTCGGCCCAGGAGCCCCATAAGAGCGAGCCGCCCGGGACGGCGAGGTCCCAGCCAAACGCATGGGAGCGGTTGTGGCCGGTGTTGGAGGTTCCGATCCATTGCGCATACAACATGTCGCCGAGATAATCGCTGTTTAATCCGAACTGAAAATGACCGCCGTTGACGGGCCCGAAATACATCTGGTTCACCTGGAACTGCCATTCGACGCCGTCACCCGCGCCGCCATGGCCGGTGTTGATGAAAATACTGGAGTACGGGTCGCCCGGGCTGAGCAGCACGGAGCCGGTTCCGTTGTTCGTCCAGAACAATCCGCCGTATGGACCGCTTCCGAGAAGCGAGAGGTACGAGTAGGCATTGGCCCCGGAATAGGTGTTGTTGCCGGTCACGCTGGCGCCGCCCAGGGCCGACAGCGCCGCGCCGGGAGAGGACTGGCCGGTTCCGCCGTTGGCAATCGCGACCGTGCCGGTGAGTTGAGCGGCTTGCAGATTGGACGCGCCGCCGGCGTTGCCGGTAAAACTGTTTGCCGCGTTGCTGAACACGACCGCACCGGAGTAAACGCCGCCCAATTGCGCGGAGGAGAGAGTGCCGCTGAGTTGCGAGGCAGAAACCGCGCCGGTAACGGATGCGGCCGTGATGGCGTATGGCGCCGGCGTGAGCGACTGGCGGGGCGACAAAACGGAAAACGAACCGGCGCTGCCGTTGGTGCGGACGCCGACCGCCAGCCACCGCGCGGGCCCGCTGAAAACCCCGCCCCCAAAATCCAGCCGCGCGGTGAACAGCCCGTTGCTGACTGCAGTCGCCAGATTGGTGATCGTGGCGCCGACGATGCTGCCGTTGGTAGCCGAGTCGTAAACCGTGAACTGCAAATCGTAATTGCCGTTCGCCGGATGGCCGCCGTCACTCAAGCTGCCCTGGTAGGTGAATGCCGTCCCTTGGGCGCGCGCGCCATTCGCGGCGAAGAACAGGCCGGCGAACAGAAGCGCGGAAAAACAGAAGCGGCTGGCTTTCATTCTGAGACGGGATGGGTCCGGTGTCGTCGAGGCTCGGGAGACAAGGGTAAAATCGCTGATAACCGGTCGAAACGGTGTCAGAATTTGTTGCGCGTCGCAAGGAATTTCTCCTTGGAAAGACTCTTCAAATCCCGCTTCAAATCACTTGAGGGTCCAGACGCAGGTGTCGGTGAGGTTGCGGCCATCGCGACGGGCGCGGGCTTCGATGTGGTTGTCGCCGGGGGCGAGGTGCACGTTCTGCCAGGTGAAGACGGCGTTGCCGTCGTTTTGGCGGGTGCCCTGGGAGGCGCCGTTGACGAGCAGTTCAGCTTCGGCGGCGTTGGAGTAAATTTTCACATCGGTGACGGCGTTGGTGCGTTCGACGAAGCGCCGGCTCGTGATGTAAAGGACCGGTTCATCGGACCAATTGGCCTTGTAGAAAAAGAAGGCGTCCTTTTTGGTCTTGCGATCATAGGTGACGAGGCCCTTGTCGTTGCGGCCGCGGATGCCGCCTTCGTGGCGGGTGCTGACCGCGAAGTCGAACATGGCCCACGCGAAAGTGCCCCAGACAAACGGGCGGGCCTTCAGTTGTTTCCAGGCTTCCTCGTGAAGGATGGCCTGCCATTCCTCGGGATGCCATTGGCTGGCGGTGACGGGTTGTTTGGGGTCCTGCTCATGCTGGAGAATGTTCGCGCCAGCGCCGTATTCGCTCAGGCAAAAACCGCCGTGGCGGCTGTCATTCCGACGCGCATCGAGCAACTTGCCGAAATCATCCTTGCTGCCCCAACTGGAATACCAGCCCGGATAGATGTTCCAGCCGAGCCAGTCGGGGATTTTGTTCATCTGCGGCATGCCGCTGTTGCTGGTGGCGGCGATGGTGGGGCGGGTGGGGTCTTCGCCGTTGGCGGTGATCTTGAGGTCCTGGAGTTCGCGCTCGGGATCGTTGGTGCGATTGGGCCACTGCTCATTGAAGAGGCTCCAGGCAAAGATGGCGGGATGATTGATGTTCTGGCGGATGAGATCCACCAACTGGTTGCGGGAGGTTTCCTCGAATTCCTGGGTACCGTTGATTTCGTTCACTTGCGGAATCTCCGCCCACACAAGGATGCCCGCCCGGTCGCAGAGGCTGTAGAAATAATCGCTGTGCTGATAATGCGCGCAACGGACGACGGTGCAGCCCATTTCCTTGATGAGGGCGATGTCCTCGTCGAGGTCCGCCTCGGAAACGGCCCAGCCCTTGCCTTCGCGGTCCTGGTGTTTGTTCACACCATGCAAATGGTACGGCTGGCCGTTGAGGAAAAAGCCATTGTCGGGATCAACCGTGTAAAAACGAAGGCCGAGCGGCTGGGTGACGGCATCAACGGCATCGTTGGCGCCGCGAAGTTCGATGACGGCCTTGTAAAGGTAGGGATCCTTGCGGCCGTTCCACAGGTGCGGGTTGGGGATCGAAAGATGCAGGAAATACGGGGCGGTTTTGCGGGGCGCGGGACGGATATCTTGCGTGACGGAGGCGGCAAGATTCCCCGCCGCATCAAAAACGCTGGCGACGAGCGCAAGGGGCGTGTTCGTTCGGGAGCTGTTGGAAACCTGCGCGGTGATGTCGAGGCCCGCCTCGGACGAAGTGACCTTGGTCTGCAACCAGGCGACGCCGGGCGACGCGTGGTCGGTCGGCGTGAAACATACTTCATCGGTGACGAGCAAATGAACCGGACGGTAAAGGCCGCCATAGACGGAGAAGTCGCCGCTCAGCGGCGCGATGTCAGGCTGGGGCGCGTTGCTGACGCGGACGGCCAGGAGATTGGTGCCGTCGGCGGAGAGCTGGGAGGTGATTTCGAAGCAAAACGCGCCGAAGCCGCCCCGGTGCTGGCCGAGAGATTTGCCGTTGAGAAAAACATCGGCGACGGTGCTGGCGGCTTCGAAGCGCAAGTAGTAACGCCGGCCGGGCTGCGGCGGGCCGATGTTGAGCTCGCGGCGGTACCAGCCCGGGCCGCGGTAATAGTCTTCGCCGTTCATGGCCTGCTGCCAGCCCCAGTTGTGCGGGAGCGAAACGGCCTGCCAGTCGGCGTCATTGTATCCCGGTTGCTGGGCGTCGGATACCTCGCCCTGTATGAAGCGCCAGCCGGAGTCAAGGCGGGTGTCTTCGCGCGGGGCGGCGTAGAGAACCCGGGTCGCGAGGGCGCAGAAACAAAGAAGCAGAAGACACCAGGTGCGCATAAGAATGAGTTGACCGAGACTAGGCCAGACTCGGCGGGCGTGTCACTTATTTTTTGCCTCCGAAGCGGCGAAGGCGGCGATGTAATTCCTCATGCCATGCTCGAGCATGGACAGTCCGTAGGCGTCGGCTTCGAGCATGGCATCATCAAGCTGCCAATGATCGTGGCGGATTCGGTAACACGCGATGATGGTTCCGGTCCGGTCGCAGCCATGCTCGCAATGCACGAAGACGGGGCCGGGGGAAGCTTCAATCAAACCAAGGACGTGGTCCACCTGTTCGTCGGTGGGGCGTCCCAGCCCGTTGAGGGGAAAGTTGGTGTAAATGATGCCGGCGGCGGCGGCTTTGCCAGCCTCACGCCGCCAGACTTCGTGGGGGGTGCGGAGGTCAATGATGGTTTTGACGCCGAGCAGCTTGAGGGTCTTGATGGCGGCGGAGCCGGGTTCGGCACCACGGTAGAGGTGGTCGTTGACCTTGCCGAAGTTGCCGATGTGATTGACCGTCGGCTGGCCGCGATCGCCGAAGACGCAGAGGACGATGCCCGCAAAAACCGCGAACGTGAGAAAGGAGGCCTTGAGGGAGCGACGGTTTGGCATGGTGGGCATTGGCTATTCCAAATAACTGAGTATGGGGTTGGCGGGCGGCGCGAGCTTTTGGACTTCGAGTTTGAACAAGGCCGGGGAGGCCGGGAACATGATGAGCCAGACGGCGGTCGAGCCGTCGGCGGAATAAAGTCGCAGCCAGGGCAGGATGGGCAGGCGGAATTCCCGCACGCAATGGATGTCCTGCCAGCGGATGAACCGGGGCAATCCCCAGGCGGAATGGGCGTGAACGCCTTCCGTCGTGAGCCGCACGGGGAGAAGCGCGCTGACGACTCCCGCGAAAATCACCGCAAGCGGAACGACAAACGCGGCGCCCAGGAGCAGGTCCGACCACTTGAAGCTGGTCCCATAACGGATAACGAAAATGCAGACGAGAAAGGGCAAACCAACGGCGAGATAGAACAGAAACAGGCGGGCTGCCGAGGGCCGGAATACTTTGCCGCCGGATTTGCCGGGGTTCGTCATGTTGATGGAAAATGGCTTGGCGGGTGCAGAGGCGTCAATCCAGAAATGCGGGGTATTCTCTCAACTCCACGGCCTAGGGCCCGCGCAAACAAAGCGGCCGGACAGGCACTTGACGGGGCCGGGCAGAAGTGCTCTATTAGCCGCGACAAGAAAACGAGAACATCAACTTATACCGGATTACCTTCTATCATCCCATGAAAACCACTCTGATTACCATTGCAATGGCCATGGCGCTGGCAGTCGCCACGCGCGCGGCGGACGTGACGGTCAAAATCAGCGATGTGCATATTTGCTGCAAGAGTTGCGTGAAGGGGGCGAACGCGGCGGTGGCGACCGTTGACGGCGCGAAGGCGGACGTGAGTGAAGACGACGGCACCGTGACCATCACCGGGCCGGACACGACCACGGTCCAAAAGGCTGCGGACGCGCTCGTGGCGGCGGGATTTTTCGGCACGAGCGGCGACCCGAGCATCAAGATCAGCTCCGACACCGGCGTGAAAGGTGCCAACGTGAAGACGATGACCATTACCGGCCTGCACCTGTGCTGCGGCAAATGCGTGAGCGCAGTCCACAAGACCGTTGCGGCGGTTCCGGGCGTGACCGGGGACACCGCCACGAAGGGCGCGAAGTCATTTGATGTGACCGGCGATTTCAATGACAAGGATGTGATGGACGCCCTGCAGAAGGCGGGCCTGACCGGCAAAGTGACGGACTGAGAGACGCGGCACATCGTTGAACCGTTGATTAGTTAAAAGGGAGGAATCGCCGCGTGGCAAACCCTCCCGAGGGACAAGCGTCTTTTTGGTGCGCTCGTTTTTGAGGAGCGCGCCGATTCATGGAGATTCAGTTTACATTTCGGGCTTTTCATTTTTAACTGGCGGGGATGAGCCTGACCTCCGCCCAAAAACAGGCCGTGGCCGCGCGCGGCAACGTGCTGGTGGTGGCGGGCGCCGGCACCGGGAAGACGCGGACGCTCGTGGAGCGTTGTCTGCATTGTTTGCTGGAGGAAACGCCGCCCGTTTCAATCGACGAGATTCTGATGGTGACGTTCACGGACGCCGCGGCCACGGAAATGCGGGAAAAAATCCGGGAAACATTGAACCGCAGAATCCGCGAACTGGAACAACCGCGCGATTCCGCCAATCCGGCCGCAACCACCGGGCCCGCCCCGCATGATCGGCGGAGCGCGGGCTGGCTGATCGAACAACTGGCGTTGTTCGAGACGGCGAACATCGGGACGTTGCACAGCTTCTGCCTGAAGCTGCTGCGCCAGCATTTTTATGAACTGGAGCTTGACCCGCAACTGGCGGTGATGGCGGAGGAAGAGGCGCGGCTGCTCGCCGATGACACGTTGGGCGAAATCCTGCAGGAGCACTACGCCGGCAAAACGGAATCCGCGGCGGCGGTGCGGCAGTTGATTGAGATCCACGGCCGCGGCTGGGACCAGCCGGTGCGCGCCCTGGTGCTCCGCCTGCATCATTACACGCAAACGTTGCGTGACCCGGCGGCGTGGTTCGCCGCGCAACTGGCAATGTTCCAATCCCCCGCGCCCGTACAATGGCGCGTGTGGCTGGATGAGGGGTTGCGCGACTGGCGGAAGCAGTGGTTGCCCCGGCTCGAAGTTGAAGGCGGGAAAAACAAAATCGCCGCGCAATGCGCCGCCGTGTTGAGGGAGCTTCCGGACAAATCCATCCGCGAAAAAGCGGCGGAGGCGCTGGCGCAAATCCGCGCCGTGGAACTGGATTGTCCCCGCGGCAAAAAGGCCGCGTGGTGCAAACCGCTCGAGAGTTTCTTTGAGGAGGCGCGATTTTTGGAATCAGTGACGGAGCCCGGGGTCGAAAACGACCCGCTGGCGGAGGATTGGCAATGGGTGCGCGGGCAGATGAAGGCGCTGCTGGAGCTGGCGCAGGAGTTCACCGCCCGGTTCAGCGCCGCCAAGCGCGAGCTGGGCATGGTGGATTTTCACGACCTGGAACAGCACTCTTTGCGGTTGCTGTGGGACCGGGCCACCGGACAGCCGACGGAGATTGCCCGGCACTGGCGCGATCGGCTGCGGTTTGTGTTTGTGGACGAATACCAGGACATCAACGACGCGCAGGACGCCATCTTGAAAGCCCTGAGCCGCGACGGCGCGGCCGCCAACCGTTTTCTCGTGGGCGATGTGAAGCAGAGCATCTATGGATTCCGGCTGGCCGACCCGCGCATCTTCCAGCACTACGTCGAAAAATGGCGTGACGAACGCGGCACGACGATTCCGTTGGTGGACAATTTCCGCAGCCGGGAAGCGATTCTCAATTTCGTCAACGCTGTGTTTGGCACGTTGATGCGGCGGGAAACCGGCGGCGTGTCGTACGATGAAACGGCGCGGCTGCGGTTTGGCGACGCGGAGCATCGCGCCGTGCTGGGTCTGGCCCGGGATCCGTCGCCGCGGGTGGAATTGTGTTTGCGGCTGCGCGGAGGCGAGGCCCCGGGTGAAACGGCGCGCGCGGGCATCGAAGTGATGAACCTGGAGGAAGCGGGCAAGGAGGCGCGGCTGGTGGCGATCCGGTTGCGTGAATTAAAGAATTCGGGGCACGAAATCTGGGACGGAAATCTGGGGACGATGCGGGCGGTCGAATGGGGGGACATGGCGGTGTTGATGCGTTCACCGTCGGGGAAGGCGGAAAGCTTCGCCCGGGAATTTGCGCGCGCCGGCGTGCCGCTCGTCGTGGCGCGCAGCGGGTTTTATGACAGCGCGGAGGTTGCGGATTTGTTGAGCCTGCTGCAATTGCTCGACAATCCGTTGCAGGATCTGCCGGCGCTGGCGGTGTTGCGGTCGCCGCTGGTGGGAATGTCGCTGGACGAACTGGCCGCGATGCGGCTGGCGCAACCGGAGGGCCATATTTGGACGGCACTGCGGCGTTACCATGACGCAACTGGCGGCGATTCCGGCCGGCCGAAGGCGCACCGGTTCTTGAAAAACTTCGGGGCGTGGCGGCGGCTGGCGCGCCAAGTTTCGCTGTCGCGCTGCCTGGAGGCGGTGCTGGATGGCACGCATTACGCGGACTGGCTGCTGACGCAGCCCCGCGGCGAGCAGCGTCACGCCAACGTGCGGCGGCTGCTGGCGCTCGCGCAGCAGTTCGACCGTTTCCAGCGGCAGGGGTTGTTCCGGTTTCTGCGATTTGTCGAAGCGCAACGGGCGGCGGAAACCGGGCCGGAAGTCGCGGCCGTGTCCGGGGAGAACGCGGTTTCCCTGATGAGCATTCACCAAAGCAAGGGCCTGGAATTTCCGGTGGTGGCGGTGGCGGACCTGGGCAAGCCGTTCAATCTCTCGGATCTGCGCGCGGAAATCATCCTGGACGAGGAATACGGCATCTGTCCGCAGATCAAGCCGCCGCACAGCAGAAAGCGCTACCCCAGCCTGCCGTGGTGGCTAGCGCGGCGACGGCAGAAACAGAAATCGCTGGGCGAGGAGTTGCGGCTGCTTTATGTGGCGATGACCCGCGCGCGCGACACGCTGATACTTTCGGGGACGGCTTCCGCGAAAAAATTTGAAGGCGCGTGGCGCGAGGGCGGTGAACTGGACAACGCGGCGCTGCTGGGGGCCGGGAATTTCCTGGACTGGATTGCGGGTTGGGCCGCGGCCGCAGGCGCGTATCCGAGCCCGCCCGCGGGCGAGAACGCGCTGTGGCGCTGGACAATTTATGACGACCTCGACGAGCGCCTGGCTGACTCGGCGGCGCAGGCCGTGGTGGGCGGGCAACCAGACGAGCTCGTCATGGGGCCTGACAATGCCAATTGGCAAAAACTGCGCCAACGCCTGGCGTGGCAGTACCCCCAAGCCGCGGCGACGCAGCTTCCGGCCAAGACCTCGGTGACGGCGTTGCGTCACCGGCTGGCGGACGAAACTGAAGCGAAGGAGCTGTTCGAATCAGAAGTTCAACGGCCGAAACCGAAGGTTCAAGCGCGGTTAAGAAGCAACCCGGCGGGATTGTCCGCCACGGAGATTGGAACGGCGCACCACACCTTTTTGCAGCTCATGACGCTCGAAAAGGCTGGCGGTGTGGAGGAACTGCGGGAGGAAGGCCAACGGTTGCGAGCGGCGGGGGCGCTGTCCGAGGATGAATTTGTGTGCCTGGATTTTGACGCGTTCGAAGCATTCTGGCGGTCGGAGTTGGGCGGGCGCATCCGGTCGCAGGCAAAACACGTGCGGCGGGAATTGGAATTCACAGCGCGCTTTTCTCCGGTCGAGTTGGAGGAGGGCTTGAGCGTAAATGCAGAAGCGGCGGGGCGGTCGATGGCCGGCCGGGCAGCGGCAGGTGCCGCGAAGGATGAGTTCATTGTGGTGCAGGGCGCGGCGGACCTGGTGGTGTTGTTGCCGGAGGAAATCTGGCTGGTGGACTTCAAGACAGACCAGATCACGGCGTCGGAACTTGAGGGACGGATGAAGCTGTATGAGCTGCAATTGAAATTGTATGCGCGGGCATTGGGCAGGATTTACGGACGGCCGGTCACAGAAGCGTGGCTGCATTTTCTGGCGCTGGGGAAACCGGTCGAAGTGAAAATAACAACCCAGAACTAGAAAATGCGGATCCCGGAATCCAATGAGACTGGAGCCGCCCGCCGGTCAGAGCAGGTTTGGTTCTGCGTGCGGTTCCGTCGAACCGTTGGGAGCGGCGGTCCCGGTTTGGGAGCCCTCGCCGGGTTGATGTACCACGACCATGGCGGGGCGGATGAGGCGGCCCTGATAGGTAAAACCCGTGGCGAGGACATCACAGACTTGCGCGCCGACGGCGGGTTTTTCCTGGGATTCGGGCAAATGATGGAGCTGGGGATCGAAAACCTCGTTGAGGCCGGGAACGAGCGGGACCAGGCCCATGCGGCGGGCGACATCGCGGCAGGAATTCTGAAAGAGACCCATCTGGTCAATCAGCGCGCTTTGAGTGGAGCGCTCGGCGGCGCGGTACAAGGCGTACGTGTGGTCGAGCAGGCGGACGACGACGTGTATCCATTCGCTTTCCGCGCGGCGCAATTTCTCGACTTCGAGGCGGAGCGTGGCCTTTTCGCCGTCGTTGGCCTTTTGCAGAAACTCACGGAACGCAGCGGCCTCCGTGGATATTTTGGAGGCAATCTCCCGGGCGGCGGCGACGGAGTTGGCGGAATGTTCCTGAACGACCTGCCAGCGCGCGGTGGCGGCATTGATTTGCGCGGCGATCATTTCGAGGTTCTGGATTTCGGCAACGGTGGCAACGAGGCCGCTGCTTTCGACCAGCCTCGCGGCGGCGCGGTATTCGAGGACGAAGGGAACGACCGCCAGCACCGCGCCGGCGCCGGCGCCCAGCACGACCAGCAACGCCTGCCAGCCGCCCAGGGGCGACGCGCCGTGGTGCGCGCAGATGAAACATACGAGCCCCAGCAGGACGGCGTCACCGAGGAAGAACGGCCATTTGGGCAGCTTGAGTCCGGTCTGATTGCTCATAAGAAAGAGAGCTTAGACACAAACCGCCGCGGAGTTCAAGTTTATGCGGTCTTTGCGCTCGACTCGCACGGCGGGACTTACGAAAACTTGTCGCGTGCGCGCCTGCGTCATCTTTAATCCAACGGCGAGGGGGGAGAAGGCGAAACGGTTTCGCCGCCACCTCGACCTCATCGCCGCCGAATGCGCGCTGAAACAAACGGTCGCCGCCGGCGGGGCGCGGTCGCTGGCCTTGCAGGCCGTGCGGGAGGGTTTCAACATCGTGGTGGCCGCGGGCGGCGACGGGACGCTGAACGAGGTGTTGAACGGCATCGGCGATGCGCCCGACGGCTTCGAGCGGGTGCGGCTGGCGGTCCTGCCGCTGGGCACGGTGAACGTGTTCGCGCGCGAGCTGGGGCTGCCGATGGACCTGAAGCGTGGCTGGGAAATCATCCGCGCGGGAAAGGAAATGCGGATTGATCTGCCGTGCGTTGAATGCTTTGTGAACGGCTCGGCACAACGGCGTTACTTCGCCCAACTCGCGGGCGCCGGGCTGGACGCGCGGGCGATTGACCTGGTGAACTGGCAATTGAAGAAAAAAATCGGGCCGCTGGCTTATGTGTGGGCAGGGATCCTGGCCTTGGGCCAGCCGGCGTCGGCCATCACCGTCGCCAGCCGCGCGGACTCGGCCGTCGGCGAACTGGTCCTCGTGGGAAACGGACGATTGTACGGAGGGCAGTACCGATTGTTTCCGGGGGCCGACCTGCGTGACGGCCTGCTGGAGATTTGCGTCATCCCGAAGACCAATTGGCAGTCGCTCATCCAGTGCGGGGCGTCATTGCTGGCGCGGGGCGAATTGCCCGGCGGGGCGGCGAAAAGTTTCCGCAGCGAAACCTTTACGCTGACCAGCCCGGCGTCCACGCCGCTGGAAGTGGACGGCGAAAGCGTAGGTCATCTGCCGGCGACATTCTCCATCCAGCCGCAAAAGCTGCGGGTCATTATTCCCTGAAGACTCAGGCGGAGGGCCAAGAAATCCGGGGCTCCGATTCGGCGTTGCCGGCTTGCAGTTCGGCCTGCAGGCGTTTGATTACATTAACCAGTTCGTTGGTCTCCATGACCTTCGAATAAAAATGTTTGAGCCCCAGTTCCTCCACGCGGTGGCGGAATAATTCCGCCGAAGTGTCTGCGAGCACGGCGACCTTCAACGGCGGAAGCGTCTGGGTTTGCATCCACTCCAACACCTGGATGCCGGTCATCCGCGGCATCCGGACGTCCATGATGAGCAATTCCGGCATCGGATATTTTTCCCGGTCGGCGTATTCGCCGTAGCCCCAAAGATAGGCGATGACCTCGTCGCCATCCTGCACCTCCCCGACCACCTCCAGGAGCGGGGCGTGGCGCCGGATGATTTCCTTCAAAAAGAACCGGTCGGCTTCGTAATCGTCGGCGATCAAGACTTTATGCTTCTGCTTGACCATGATAAAAAGGTCGCCCCATTCAATTATTTGTCAAACGGGTTTTCCCGCCGTCCCGCCTCAAAGCAGCGAAAAAAGGATTAAAGCAATTTAATAAAACTGAAACGGCGGAGACGATGCCTGGCCCGACCGAGATTTCCATTGATGGCGCCGCAAGGTTTGCTATTCTGAAGGCATCTCAACATGCCCCAGGTTCCATATAACTTTATGACTTTTAAACACCCAGCAATCAACCGCTTGCCGGCCGGCGCGATGGCCCTGGCTGCTTCGATCTTCCTGTTCGCTTCGGCCCACGCCGGCTCGCTTAGCGAGTCGGAGATTGGTTTGCAGCTTTACAGCCTGCGGGCCCAATTTCAAACCGACCCGGCGGGAACCTTCGACAAGGTGAAAGCCTTTGGCGTCCAGAACGTCGAACTGGCGGGGACGTATCAACTGAGCCCGGCACAGTTCAAGCAGCAGCTCGACGCCCACGGGTTGACGGCCTTCAGCGGGCATTTTCCCTACGAGCGCCTGCGCACGGACGTGGAAGGCGTGGCCCGCGACGCGAACACTCTCGGCCTGAAATATGTCGGCTGCGCGTGGATTCCGCACAATGGCGACTTCGATGAGAAGACCTGCCGCGCGGCCGTTGCGGTCTTCAACCAGGCCGGCGAGGCGCTGGCGAAGCACGGCCTGAAATTCTTCTATCACGCCCACGGCTACGAGTTTCAACCTTACCAGGATGGGACGCTGTTCGACTTGTTGATGAGCGGAACCGACCCGAAGTTTGTGAATTATCAGATGGACGTTTTCTGGATCGTGCATGCGGGGCAGGACCCGGTGAAACTGCTGCAAAAATACGGCGGCCGCTGGCAGTTGCTGCATCTCAAGGGCATGCGGGACAGCACGCCCACCGGCCTGCTCACCGGCCACAGCGACGTGACCAACGACGTGGCAGTCGGCGAGGGCAAGATCAATTATGTGCCCGTGCTGCGGGCGGCGAAGGAAATTGGCGTGAAATATTACATCATCGAGGACGAATCACCGTCGTCCGAAGAGCAGATTCCCCGGAGCCTGAATTATCTGAAGACGGTCAAGTGGTGAGCATGCCCAGGTTTTGAAACGCCCTCGGTCGCGCCTTTAGCGGGCGCTGATGCATTGGCAATGGGCCATGCTTGCAGGGCGTTTCGGAGGAAGAGCGCGCTTGATCAACCTTCTGAGCAAGCGCGGACTCCGTGCAAGGGTCCGGTTGGAGGCGCTAAAATTGGCCGTCAGGATTGAAGATTCCTCGTGGGGCACTTCGGCGCAAACGCTCTTCTCCGATTTCGAGGCAGGCGCCGTTATTGCTTGTCAAACCGGCGCATGACCTGTTTGCGTAGTGAGCAAAATCGCAATGCAGTTGAATACATGAACTCGCCCACGGAGATCGTGCGGCCGGATTGGACCTGCTTGAAATTCGTGCGGCAACGGGTTGCGGCGATCAAGCGGCGGGCCCGAATTTTATTTCGTGCATTGTCCTGGCTTTTTTTTGCGGCGGTCTGGCTTCTGGCCGCGCCGCTCCCGCTCCGGGCACAAAATCCGGTCACGGAACTGAACTTCGCGGACTTTAACAATCAGGGCGCATTCAATAATTTTTCCGGCGACAGCGGCACCTTCGCGGCCGGGGAGGCCGCCATCAAAATTTCAGTCGACACGGGAGTCTTTCACGGCACAAACGGCGCGTCACTGCGGATTGACTACTCCGTGCCGCTGGGCTTTTGCGGCGTTTGGAATTCACTGATCGGCAAGGACGAATTTCACAATCAAGCGCTCAACTTCACCAATCTTTATGATGGGCTGCGCAACAGTTCAGGCAACCCTTCGCGGGTTGAAGACGTTCACGTTACGAACTTCAGCTTTTGGGCCAGGGGAAACGGGGAGGGCGATTTCAATCATACCGTGAAGGTCGAGTTTAAAAGCGAGAACGGCCTGGTCGGCAGCAAGGAGTTTTCCATTTCCAATCAAACCAACTGGATCCGCCATGATTTTCCAATCAGCGAACTCGGAACCAACGATCTCGGGCGGATGAAGGAGGTCCTCTTTGTCATTGAGGACTCGCACAATGCCGGGCGCACGAACTATTTCTTTTTGGATGACCTGGCCTTCACGACAGACGAAGCGCCCTGTGAAGCGGCGCATTTGAGCGACGACGCGATGCTGGACCTGGTTTCCCAGCGCGCGTTCGCCTATTTCTGGAGGTTCAGCGACGACCAGGGCTTCGCCCTGGACCGATCCAGCTTTTCCGACGAAGTCAGCGTGGGTGCGATCGGGTTTCAACTGGCCGCGTATTGCATCGGCCACCAGCGCGGTTGGGCGGACAAAGCAGAACTGGAAAACCGGGTGGTCCGCATTTTGCAGAATCTGAACGGCCTGCCCATGGGGCCGGAGCCCGGAACCAGCCGGGCCGGTTACCGCGGTTTCTATTATCATTTTCTCACGGCCGACATCGGCACGCGCAAGGACGAAGGGGTGGAGCTCTCCCCCTACGACACGATGTTGCTGATGAGCGGCGTGCTGACCTGCCGGGAGTACTTTGCCTCGAACGTGAAAATCCAAGTGCTGAGCCGCCAGTTGTTTGACCGGGTCGAATGGAACTGGCTGGTCGATCGTGCTCCGGGACCGAATTCGAAGCGGTTCTTTCTTGCCTGGAAGCCCGGCCCGGCCAAAGCCGGAACCTTTCTCGGCCACGTGGATGGCCAGACGGATGAAGCGCTCATGATGGATGTGCTGGCGCTGGGCTCGAAGACTTATCCGGTCAAGTTTGAAACGTATCTCGCGCGCAACCGTGTCGCCGGCTGCTACCCGCCGGCGAGCCAGAACCAAATTCTGGCCTCGTGGGAGGGCTCGATGTTCAACTATTTCTTTGCCAGTTGCTGGATTGATTTCCGCCGCCGCGGCCCGGACCGTCACCCCTCCGACCCCCGTAACCTCTGGGAAAACGACCGGTTCGCCATCATGGCCAACCGCCAGTTTTGCATCGATCACGCCGGCGCCAGCCCGGGCGGATCGAATGATTCTTATGCCACTTACGGCGAAAATGCCTGGGGACTGACCGCCTGCGACAATCTCGTTCCTCCCGGGTACCCAACGTCCAGCGAATACTGGCCTTTCGGCGCGTTGCCGACGGAGGAGAATATCCGGTTGGGCATCCGGCCGCTTCACGCCGGGACGATTGCCGTGTACGGCGCGGCCAGTTCGGTCAATTTCCTCCCCCGGGCGGCCATTGCCGCGCTCCGGCGTGATTTTGAAATTCCGAATTTGTGGAGCCCGCTCTTCGGTTTCGGCGACGCTTACAGCCTTGACCCGCATTATGTCGAGCATGTTTACGACAAAATCGGAAATCCACGGATTCGCTTTGCAGATTTTCTGAACGGGCCATGGATCAACAACGTGTCGGTGGGGGTGAATGTGGGGCCGATGCTGCTGGCCATTGAGAATTGTCGCAGCGGCATGATCTGGAATCTTACCGCGAAAAATCCTGAATTCAGGGCGGGGATGGACCGTATTTTTAGCGCCGGCGTGGCCGGCAAGGCGGGCGCTTTGAATCCCTGACGGGCGTCAGCTCGTTTGAAGAAATGGGGCAACGACACTCCCATGACGCGGCGAATATATCCTGGTGCAGCCTGGAGAAAAAATATTCGACGCGGCAATGCTGATCCAGCAGCCCTTGTTTTCCGACACCATCAAAACAAGAAACACGGTCAAATTCGGCTGTGTGCCTGGTAACTTTCGGTGATAACTCCGAGTGCGAATCTCACAAGCAGTTGATTATAAGAATGGTGGGTTGGCAGGGACTCGAACCCTGGACCAATGCCTTAAAAGGGCACTGCTCTACCAACTGAGCTACCAACCCATCCTATTGCCGCAGAGCAGCTTTTGAGGATAAACCAATGATTCCAACCACCGACTTGTAACCGCGACTTGCAACCCGATCAATTTGTGCTATGTTTCCGTATGAAGATGACGGAACAAAGCACAGCGAAGCCGGTTGCACAACCGGTCTTTCACAAGGTCGCAGAGAACCTGTATAGGCTCGAATCATCAGGCGGGTACTATGCCTTACTCAAGCGCGGAGGCAAGCAGTTTCGCCGGTCCCTCAAGACAAAGGACAGAAAACTGGCCGACCGCCGACTTGGTGAGTTACGTGCGAAGGTGGGTTGCTTGCAAATCTCGCCAGATGCAAAATTGAACTTTGAGCAGGCTGCTAAATTCTGGCTGGAAACCAACAAGCACGCTCTCAGTTCCAGCACCATCAAACGCCGGGAAATGTACATCAAGGGACTCGTCCCCTATTTTCAGGATTCACCCGTTCGTAACATCACGGAGCAGGATTGCGACCGCTGGGTCACGGATAGGGGGACAGTCTTGGCACCCGAAACCTTCGTCCACGAGTTGGACGTGTTGAAAGCCGTTTTTGATTTCGCCTTGGATCGGGGGCTGATTCTCTCCAACCCCGCCAAACATATCAAACGCCGGAAGGTGGTTTCCAAGCAAATCACCGTTCCGAGTCTCGATCAGTTCAAGCAGCTTATCACTACGATTCGCCTTTCAGACGGCAGGAAGGACAGCCAGGACAAGGCGAAAGACGGGGCTGATTTGGTTGAATTTCTTGGATACTCTGGGGCTCGTATCGGGGAAGTCATCGGCG
>Ga0181537_10000518_pt1 | contig 36259 bp, 29 predicted proteins | sample PEATcosm2014_Bin_39_FD_119765 | JGI IMG/M metagenome (GOLD analysis project Ga0181537, IMG submission 119765) | Peatland microbial communities from MTU Mesocosm Facility, Houghton, MI, USA - PEATcosm2014_Bin23_10_metaG | ecosystem: Environmental > Terrestrial > Soil > Wetlands > Peat | place... | reverse complement strand
GGAAGCCCGGATCATGGTGCTCGTGCCCGTGCTCCTCATGCGCGTGATGCGCTTCGGGTTCGCTATACGGCGGAAATTGGCCAACGGTCGATTCCATGTTACTTCACCTTGTCCCAAACCATCGCCGCCAGCAGCAGCGGCAGATAAATGATTGAAGCCAGAAATAATTGTCGCGCGCGCGCCAGCGTGAGCTGCCGCGAAAACTGAATCGCACAGCCCAAAAACGCGGTGCCGAGGATGAGCGCGGTGGCGAGATAAACCGGCCCGGCCATTTTGAGCGCGAATGGCGCCAGGCTTGCAATCAGCAGCGCGAGCGTGTGGCTTACCGTTTGTTGCGCGGTGCGGCGGCCGCTGGCATCAACATTTGGCAGCATGACGAAACCGGCCTTTGCATATTCGTCGCGATACATCCAGGCGATGGCGAAAAAGTGGGGGATTTGCCAGAACGCCAGGATCGCAAACAGCGCCGAGCCTTCGCCGCTCAATTCGCCGCGCGCCGCCGTCCAGCCCATGAGCGGCGGGAACGCGCCGGGAATCGCGCCGATGGCCGTATTCAGCCACGTCACGCGCTTCAGCGGCGTGTAAATGAAAAGATAGCTGACCAGCGTCACCGCCCCGAGAACGCTCGTGAGCAGATTCACCGCGAGCGCGAGATAAACCAGGCCGGCGACGGAGCTGACACCGCCAAAAATGGCGACCGTGGTCGGCTGCAAGCGGCCGGACGGCAGCGGGCGGCTTTGCGTGCGGCGCATCTTCGCGTCGTATTCGCGTTCGAGCAACTGGTTCAATGCCGCTGCGCCCGCCGCGACCAGCGCCGTGGCCGCCAGCGTGTTGAACATCAGCAGGAAATTCATCGGGCCGTTCCAGCCGGCGTAAAAGCCGACGAGCGTCGTCAGCAGCACCAGCGTCGTCAGCCGCGCCTTGACCAGATCGGCGAAGACCGCCGACCAGCTTTTTTCCGCCCCGACATTTTGCGCCGGCGTTAAAATTTCTGCCGAGATTTCTTTCATTTCACTTGTTTGCGGCCATTGCCGGAGACGTTCCGAATGCGCCGGATATTGTTTTTGCCGGAGCAATATTCGTTGCCCCCTCCCGTCGGCCAAAAGCAATAATGCACCAGAGCGCTCCTGTCACGAGCGAAAGCGCGCCCACCAGCACATGCAGCGTCGCCACGTCGGCGGCCTTGTTGGACCAGACCGTCCACGCGCCGAGCGCAATCTGGGAGAAAATCAACGCCAGCCAGCACCATGCCAGCTTCGTCAGTGGATTTTTTCCGCCGAGCCGTTTCCACGACAGCCACGCGCAAAGCGCCACCAAAATGCCGATGGCCAGCGCGATGATGCGATGAACCATTTGCAATTCGATCTGGAACGCGGTGATGGGATTCACCGAGATGACCTCGACGCGATCGGCATTATAGCGCGCGACGGCATCAGCGCTCGTGTCCGGCCAGATTTTTCCGTAGGCCAGCGGGAAATCGTGGATTGCCAGTCCGGCGTGCTGATGCCGCATCGTCGCGCCGAGGATCAATTGAGTGAAAATCAGGATTGTCGTGGCCAGCACAAGCGTCCACAGGCCGCGTGGCACGGAAAATCTTTTTTCACCATCGGACCATTCGCTCCAAAACCGGCTGGTGAACAGCGCAATGGCGCACATCAAAACGAAGTATGATTGCGCGACGACGCCGTGGAAGATGCCGAGCGAATCCATGTGCATTGTCACGCGCAATCCGCCGAGCACGCCTTGAGCAACGACGAGCAGGAAGGCGGTGACGCCGAGCCATTTCATCCATTTCCGGTAATCCTTGAGCCAGAGCCAGACGGCAAGAATCGTCGTCAAAAAGCCCGCGCCGGAGGCGAGCAGCCGGTGCGTGTGCTCGAAGAACGCGCCGCCGTGCCAGAATTTGATGGGCAGCGCGAACATGTTGTAGCCGTAGCTCGTCGGCCAGTCGGGCACGGACATGCCGGCTTCATGGCTTGTCACGAGGCCGCCAAGGCCGATCAAAAGAAAGGTAATGATGGCTGTAAGCACCGCGAACCGGTGCAGCCACGGGTCGTTCTTGATTTGCGCCTTGGCGTTCATTTTCTGAAATACAAAGCCCCGCCACTTATGCCGGGGCTTCCCACCTCCAAGTTTTACTTCACGGTAAAGGTGAAATTCACGGTCACGTCCTTGTCGGCGACCTCCACGTCCTGCGTTTGCGCGCCGAGCTTTCGATGATCCGCCTCGACGGTATATTTGCCGGGTGGCACGTCCTTGATCACGAACTTGCCCTCCTTGTCGCTGACGGAAAAATAAGGCGAGTCAAACACGCTCACCCACGCGAACATCCATGGATGGACATCGCATTTGAACCGCAGGAACATTTCCGGCTGCGGGAACGTGTAAGTCAAATCCGCGCCTCCGGGCATTTGCACGTCGTTGTGCTCCGCGTTGCCGGCCACCGCAGGCGTGCAATGGACGTTGTGGATGCAAGTGTCGGAATTTTTGACGATGATCTTCTGCCCGGTCTGGACCGCGAGGATTTGCGGCGAATAGAGGCAGCCTTTCTGGTCGAGCGTGGCGGACGGCGCGCTCGCGCCGGTGGATTTGCCGGTGACGCCCTTCAACGAAACCACCACGTCGGCAAATTCGCCGTTCGGGCCGACGACATAGAAATGCGTGGTCGGTGTTTTGCCGCTATACATCGCGGAGCAATCCGGGTTGTCCATGATGGGCGTGATTTCCTTTTCCGCCGGCGGCGCGCCCTGGAGCGTGATGGTGCCGATGATGTCCGCCGCGCAAGCGGCCTGCCACGCAGTGACAATTCCGATGGCCAGAATTGAAAGAGCGACCTTTTTGACCAACCAATCTGTTCTCGAATAATTCATAGAAGCAAATCTAACATCCAGTCAAACGGGCGGCAAGTGCTTTGTGAAACTTTTCACAAAGACGTTCTGTTTTAACGGGTAGTGCCCATTTGTTTCATTACCCGCGCCATTTCCAGCGCCGTCTGTGCCGCCTCCGTGCCGCGGTTGTGCTTCCTGCCGAGGCAGCGGACTTTTGCGTGCTTAACCTTTTCAAAAGTGAAAACGCCGTGGATGACGGGAATTTTGTGAAGAACCTGGATTTGCGCCAGCGCGTGTGTCACGCCCCAGCCGATGTGCTTCGCGTGGCTCGTCTCGCCCTGAAATATGACGCCGAGGCAGATGATGGCCGCGTAGCGCCTCGGTTGAGCCAGCCTCGCCGCCGCCGCCGGAATCTCAAACGCGCCCGGCACACGCACGATGCGGACGCGCGCCCCGGCGCGCAGCAATTCCTCCCGCGCCGCGTGCAGCATGGCGTCCACGTATTCCGAATTGTAGCGAGATGCGACGACGGCAAACGAGCCGCCGCGAAACTGGATTTTCTTCGGTTGAATTTTGCGGATCATCGGCAGGAATTATTTTTGAGAGCGATCCGTGGGTTTCCACTCGCCGTCCTCGTTGTAAGTGGCGACGACAATGATGTCTTCGCCCAACGCAGCGTGTCCTGGCGATGGCGGCGGATTTTTCGGACCGGGGGGGGCGGCCGCCGGGGCTTGAGCGGACTGTTTTGCGATGAGGGCGGTTTCCTCATCCGAAGCGCGCGCGGCATCCATGATTAAAAATTCCCAGCGTTCCTGGACCGTGCGTTGCGGTGGCGGCTGGAAGGGTTTCAATTGAAACTCGCCGCCTTTGAGCGACAGCAATTTGTAGAAGGCGTGTCCGCCCAGCAGCGTCCCGACCGCGGCGTGAATGACAGCGCCGTTTTCAATGAAAATCTGGCCATGCACCTGCGGGTTGTGGATTTCGAGAATCGAGGAGTGCCGCCCGATGCATTCCATCTGGATGACTTCCTGCAAGCCGACCTGCCGCAACGTGCCGCTGAACCCTTCGCGATGCGTCCAGGCGGCCAAATCGTTCAGCATGTTGAAAACGACCTTGATGCCGTCGGCGGAAACGGGTTTCTCGATGAAAAGTTCCGCGCCGCTGGCGAGACTCGCAGTGCGTTTGCTTTCGCTGGCGTTGCCCGTCATCACAGCGATTTTAATGCCGGGATAACGCCGATTGATGATGCCGAGCAACTGGATGCCGTCCACCATCGGAATGCCGATGTCCAGCACGACGAGATCAATCGGGCCTTCCTGCAAAATCGCCAGCGCGCGGTCGGCGGTGGTCGCCGTTTGAATTTCCCACGCGCCTTTTGAAAGATCCACGCACAATTCGCCGAACATCTCCAGAAAGGCCATGCTGTCGTCCACAAACAGCACGCGATGCCTCCGCGTATTTCCAGTTTCGGGCGGGCTGGCCGGCTTGGAAGGAATTGTCGCACCTGCTTCCGGAGCCGGAGTTTTGGCCGCCAGATTTGTGACCAGCATCTTCGTGACAAATGAAGGGCCGGGTGGATTCGCCGGCACGGAGGCTTCAAAACGCAACTCCACCTCGCCGACGCGGAAAGTTTCGCCCACCTTCACGACCGCCTCGGTGATTTTTTTCCCGCCGGCAAAAGTGCCGTTGGTTGAAAGCAGATCGCGCACGGCCAGCTCATCACCCTTGACACGCACCTCGCAATGCCGGCCGGACACCGACGTCTCGACGATTTGGAGTGTGTTGCCGTCCGCGCGCCCGATGGTCGCCCAATGGTCGCCCAGTTCCAGCGACGACGCGGGCATTCCTTTGGTGATGACGACAAGTTTGGCCATGCAGCTTATTAAATCCTCCCGCAGTCTGAATCAACTGTCCTGCGCGGGCAAATAAAAAGTCGGCTGCCAAAAACGTGTGCTGCGCCGGCAAAATTTCCGCCGGCGGCGCTTCTGTGCAGATGAAACGACCGGGTCTTGTCCTCCGGGTTTCAAGCCGGTGCAAAAGTCGGTCACGTCACCCGATCCGCTGTCGTTGAACGCGGAGCATTTTTTTGACCGATGCCTCCCGCCTTACTCAAAGTCGTTTTTTGGCGCGGGCTTGCCGGACGGCGCTGGCGGCTGGGCGCGGAGGGCCTTTACTTCTTCCGGCGCCACCTCAAGCCCGGAGTTTCCGAACGAATTATAGACGAAGGTCAGAACATTCGCGATATCCTGGTCGGTAAGTGGGAACGAAGGCATGCTGTTGTTGAATTTCTGCCCGTTCACCACCACTTCACCCTGCCGTCCGAAGATCACGGTTTGTATGGCCCGGTTCTTGTCGGCGTTCAGAAAATCCGATCCCGCCAGGGGCGGAAACATTTTCGGGAGTCCCACGCCCGTGGGCTGGTGGCACGCCGCGCAAATGGAGGTGAACAAACGCCGGCCAAGTTCAATCTTCTCGGCTTTCGATTTGGCGGCGCCGGGCGGCGGTGGCACGCCACGAAGGCCGCCGTCGTCCACCCAATTACGGATCGTCAACCGTTCCTCGTCTGTCAGCGCCAGTGATTCAGGGCTGTTGGCAACCGGCATGGCCTCCTTGAAATACGTTCCTTTCCAACTGTCCCATATCCGCCGTCTGATCTCCCAACGGTCGGCGTAGGCGGTTTTATAGTCGAGCCAGTCGTAAACAAACCGGGACTGCTGGTTGTGACAGCGGGAGCAATTCCCCATGAAGATCGGCTGGATGTCGCGGAGGTAAGTGGGCGCTTGATTCGTCGCTGCCGGAGCCGTGGCTTCGCCCTGGCGCACGGGATTTTCTTCGGGTGCCGCGGAAGATGTGTTCTGTGCCGAAGCCTCGGCAAATACCATGCACCCGAGCACCGCCGTTACCCACGGCCAGATCAATTGCATCCGCCGCTTGTTTGGAATTGGAAATGTATGCATACCTGCTGCTGGTTTGTATTATTAATCGCAACTTTCATCGCTGATTTTAAAATCCATAGGAAAGCTGCAAAATGAGCTGGTCAAGTTGGGATGGATCGGTGCTGTGGACAAACTCATAGTCGCCTTCAAAGAGCAATGTGTTCGTGATATAATAGATAAAACCAGCGGTGTATCGCTGGGTGTTGAAGTCAAAGGCATTGTCCGCCGAGTCATAGGCGTTGTGCAGGGAGTCATAGCGGCCCACGAGTTCCACGTTGTTGATTACCGGAAACTCCAGATTCAATCCAGCCAGCTTGTAGCCAACCTGCGCATACCATCCTTGCTGACCGCTTTGCCCAAGGTCGTCGCTTCCGTAGCGGGTTAGGATATACTCGCCTTTCGCCTCGAAAGAAGCCCCCAGATGCAGGGCCGCATCGAACACGCCCGCCGTCCAGAGATGATTCCCCGCGTTGTCCCATTCGCCCGACTGGCCGGAGACGCCAAGTTCCAGATCGTAATGGGGTTTGAATGGCATGAAGATACCGAGGCGCCCGCCCCCGGACGGGTGGCCGTGCAGATTCGCCACCACATCGTCGGATCTGACACCGACATTCCCGCCCAGGTCAAGCGCTTCAGCAAATCCCGTCCCGTCCGCCGAACTTGGCCCGTTCACGCCATACACCGAATAGTTGATGAACTTGCCGGCGTCCCCCACCGGAATCCCTCCGCGCAACTCCGCCCCCACCCCGCTGCCGGGAAGAAGAGCGTCCACCGCCAGCGGATCGTCGGGAATTTTGTTCAACCACCCGGCGCCCCGCTCGCTGTAGGTTCCGAGCGGCAGCAGCAGTTCTCCCGCGCATAACGTCATGTAATCATTCATCACATAATCCAACTGCGCGAAACTCAAATTGAAGGTGGTCGTGTAACCGGGGCTGCCGGGCGAATTGTTCTGGATGGTGGTGTCGAAGCCGGCCTCGAACAAAATGTTGTCCCCGCCGCGATACAGGAAAATGGGCGCAAAATCGGCCAGAGAAAACGCCCCGTGCTGTCCAGAAGACTTGACGTATTGAAATTCGGCGTCACCTAGAATTTGGAAGTTGTGATTGACGGTGGCCTCGTCAATGGGCGCCCGCGATTGCGGTTGTGCCTGCGCCGCCTCGATGCTTTTCTGCTCCGCGTTCGTGGCGATTTGTTGTGTTTCGGCCAGCTTCTCCTGAAGTTGCTGGAGCTGTTCCACGTCCTTCTCGTGCGTCTGCTGCTCGATGATGTTCGTCTGCTGCAAACTTTGAACCTGCTCGCTCAACTTCTGCACTGCCTCCTTCAGGGCGTTGAAATCGGCTTCGCTCACCTGCGCCGTCGCCCGCAGCGGAAGAACTACCCCCAGGACGCAAATCGCGGGCACCAGTCCAAACATCAAGCGGCATGTTTTCATTATCTTTTTCATTCGTGGTTCAAGTGGTTGACGAGCCGCTCAACGACCGCTGTTATCCTGAAGATATTTCAGAATCAGCCTTGCCTGCTCTCCGGGAATGTTCGCGCGTATCTGCATGTGGAGCATGATGGTTTTCCACTGCGCCGCCGTCCGCTCGGTGGGGTAACGCTCGGGATGGCAACGGTTGCAATGCATCGAGTAAAGTTCCGCCCCGGTGAGCTGCTTTTTGACCACGGCGGATTGTGCGTCCGGCGCCTTGGCGCTTGTTTCGACGGAATTGGTTGGCGACGATGCGGAATCCGCGCCCGACACGGGCTGGGCTTGGATCGGTGTCAATCCGGGGCCGGACAGGCACGCGATGATCAGCGCCGCTGCGCCCCACAAGAATAACTTCTGTCTTTTCATAAATTTTGAATGAATTGCTGTTCCGTTTGTGCGGTTATACTCCTCCTCCGCTAAAAAACGCACAACACATTTTTTGCCATTTCAATACCATTTTTTGTCACGTCACAATTTGCGCTTATGGGAACTAAAAGAATGGCGACTGCGCATCTGCCGGCGGGGAAAAGTGAATTGGCAGGAAGGAAATGCGCGGAAGCGCCGCACGGTCCAGTGCCAGTGTGAGGCAATTTTTATTTGTGAAACCACGCAGCCTGATATAGTGCTATAAAATACCAAGCACAAATTGTCCATGTGACTGCGGCCATCGGAATTGATACCGATAAAGGGATTTTCTGTCCGAATTTAATCAAGCTAAAGACAGCTGCGGAAACAAAAATGATAAATCCAGCCCAAAGTAAAATGCCTGCATAACCACTGTTGAAAAAGGAATTTGCCGCTGTATCTGGAACCTTTTCACAAATTGTCATCCCAATCACCATTAAAGTCGGAATTATCGCAACAAACAAACAACCTATACGCCATTCCCATCTTTCAGCCTTTTGAAAAGGTTCTCCACTCGAATTGGGGCGAAGTAAGAACATACGCACAAAAACCTCTACTACCCAGAGAGCGCCACGACCCAGAGATTTTAGAAATTTCTTCACGCTCACAACAAATGCCCCATCTTCTCCCGCTTCGCTTTTAAATACCGTTCGTTGTGCGGATTGGGTTTCACGCGAATCGGCACTTGCTCGACGATTTTCAGCCCATAGCCCTCCAGCCCGACGACTTTTTTCGGGTTGTTCGTCAGCAGCCGGATGGTTTTCAGGCCTAGGTCCACGAGGATTTGCGCGCCGAGTCCGTATTCGCGCAAATCCATGTCGAAGCCGAGCTTCTGGTTTGCCTCGACGGTGTCGTAGCCCTGCTCCTGCAATTTGTAGGCCTTGATTTTCGGCGCGAAGCCGATGCCTCGGCCTTCCTGCCGCATATAAACTATCACGCCATGTCCGGCACCGGCAATCTGCCGCATGGCCTGATGCAATTGCGAGCCGCAATCGCAGCGGCGCGATCCGAACACGTCGCCGGTCAGACATTCGCTATGGACGCGCACGAGGACGTTTTGCCGCCCGGCCACGTCGCCGTGAACCAGCGCGACATGATGCTGGCCGTCAACCTTGGAACGATAGAGATGCAAATCGAAATCGCCATAATCCGTCGGCATCTTGACGACTTCGACATGTTCCACCAGCTTCTCGCTCGTCCGGCGGAATTGAATCAGGTCGGCAATCGAACAGATTTTCAGGCGGTGCTTCTTCGCGAATTTTTTCAACTCCGGCAGCCGCGCCATCGTGCCGTCGTCATTCAAGATTTCGCAGAGCACGCCGATGGGACGGCATTGGGCCAGCATCGCCAAATCCACCGCAGCCTCGGTGTGGCCGGCGCGCTGGAGCACGCCGCCGGGCCGGGCGCGCAGCGGAAAGACATGGCCGGGCTGGACCAAATCCTCCGGCACGGCGGTCGGCGATGCCATGATCTGGATGGTTTTGGAGCGGTCGGCGGCGCTGATGCCGGTGGTGACGCCGCGTGCGGCATCCACGCTGACCTGAAAATCCGTGCGGAAACTCTCGCGATTTTCCCGGACCATGCGCCCGATGCCAAGCTGTTCCAGTCGGTCGCTCGTCGTCGGCGCGCAAATCAAACCGCGTCCGAAGCGCGCCATGAAATTGATTGCCGCCGGTGTCGCGTGCTGGCCTGCCATGATGAGGTCGCCCTCGTTCTCGCGGTCTTCATCGTCCACCACGATGACCATTTTTCCCCGGCGGATGTCGGCGACGATGGATTCGGTGCTGTCGAAAATATTCTTCATTCGGCAGGGATAGCGTAACCGCCCGGAGCGCAATTGCCAGCCGCAAAAAATCGCGTGGCGGTGGAAAGCCCGTGGACGTGCCCGGGGAATTCCGTTCCTTGGCAGCCGAATGGCACTTTTTTGTTTGTTGCGGCGCAGAAAATGTTTAATCTGGCTCCGCCTTTTTGTTTTCAGTCGGTCGAGATTAAGGGCAAGCAGGCGTCAGTCGGTTTTTAAATTTGACTATGTCACCCGGTGGCTCCAGCAAAAAAACTGGCGGGCTTCCGCCCGCGAGTCCGGCAAGTTTGCTTCAGGAATGTCTGGCCTGCGGCGTGCTTGTCGTCGGTGCTCGCGAACGCATCGCCGCCTGCACCGCCGAGGCCGCCGCGCATCTGCACGCGAGGCCGGCGCGCTTGAAGAATGCCTCAATCAATTCATTGCCCGCGCCGCTGCCGGAATTGATCCGCGCCGCCGCCAGGAGCGGCAAGGCCGTCACGAACCGGGAAATTGAAATCGAGACGCCGCGCGGCGGAGCAATGACTTTGCGCGCAAGCATCCTGCCGGTGAAATCCCGCGCGTCATCGCAGGTGATCGTCGTTTTGAACAATCTGACCTCCGCGCCGGTGTTCGAGCTGAACCTGCGGCGGCTGGACCGGCTGGCCAGCCTCGGCACGCTCTCGGCCAGCATGGCGCACGAAATCAAAAACGGCATGGTGGCCATCAAGACGTTCGTGGATTTGCTGGCGCAAAAAAACCAGGATGCCGAACTGACGGAGGTGGTCGGGCGCGAGTTGCAGCGCATCAACGCCATCGTGACGCAGATGCTGCGGCTCGCCGCGCCGAAATCGGCGGCGTTCGCCACCGTGGGCGTGCATGACCTGCTGGACCATTCGCTGCGGGTGCTGCAGCACCAGGTCAGCGCGAAGATGATTCTGATTCGGAAGAACTACCAGGCGCAGCCGGACAAAACGCATGGCGACGACGCGCAATTGCAGCAGGTGTTCATGAATTTGCTGCTCAACGCGATTGAGGCGATGGGCGTGAACGGCGTGCTGACGGTGGACACGGCAATCGTGGACGCCGGGAAAGGCCCGCGTCTCATGAAGATTTCCATTCAGGACACCGGCGTGGGCATTCCATCGGAAAATCTCGCGCGGCTGTTCGAGCCGTTTTTCACGACGAAGAAAAATGGCACGGGGCTGGGGCTGGCGATTTCCAAACGCATCGCGCTGGAACATCACGGAGCGATTGAAGTGTGGAGCGAGACCGCCAAAGGCTCGACGTTCACGCTGTTGCTGCCGGCGTCGGACGCGGCTTGAAAATCATTCCCCGACGAGGTGATACGGCTCGACGGCGTCGGCACCCAGCCCGTGGCTCGGGTGCGCCTTGATGGAGAAGCTGAAGGCGACGGTGAAATCCTGCGAGCCGGTGCCGTTGTCCGTCATGCGGAAGGTCAGCGCGGCGGTCCAGTTCCGCAAATCGCGATAGACCGAGTAAAATTGATCCTGCAACCGTCCGTCCGTGGCGTTGAAATCGTGCTCGGCGCGGAAGCCCCAGTTGTCGTTCACGCGGAAAAACATCGTGCTGGTGATGAGATTATCTCCGCTGTCCACGAATCCTGCGCGCGTATAAACGTGGCCGAGGCTCCAGCTCCACCGGTCGTTCGGCGTGAACGTGATCTGGTGATACGCGAGATTGAGCCAGCCGCTATTGATGTTGTAGCGCGTCTGCGACTCCAGCGTGAGCCACGAGCGCGGCTTGAAGGTGAGGTCGGAGTAAAGATCACTGAACGTCTGCGGCGCGCTGAACGGTTCGTCGAGATTGGTTTGACCCTGGCCCGGGGTGAGCCGCCAATCCAGCATCACGTTCCAATCGAGCAGGGTGTCGATCTGTCCGTCGCGCTTGGTCTGGAGCGTGTTGCGCAGTCCAAAACGAATCACATTTTCGCTGTCAATGGAGTCAATGTTGTTGTAATCGGGAAATTCAACCGGCAGGAGCAGCAGGCTGGACGACGCGGAATCGAACTGCGGCAATTGCGCCGGCTGCGCGCTGGGCGAAGGCACATAGGCGTAGGTCATCATCGGCTCGACGATGTGGCGCAGCCCGTCCACGTCCAGCAGCGAATTTGTCGCCCCGGCCCAGAGCTGTGACGCCTTGAAGGAAACATCCACGCCGGCGTTGAAAATTTTGCGGTAGGTCTCGCTGTTTGTTCCCGCCAGCCCGGTTTCGTGCCCGTAATAAGTGAACCGCCCGCCGACGCGTGGCGTGACGTTCAGCCAGCCGAAGAACGTTTCCGGCAGCAGCAGTTGCTGGAAGGTGTCGGCGCGCATGGCGGCGTAATCGGAGTTGGGGCCGTTCGTGCCGGCGAACAGCGAGTTGGTTTCGGCCAGCATCTGGCGGTAATAACCGACGGAGCTTTCGCTCTCGTAATAAACCGGCGTGTCGAACACCCGCTGCCGCCAGCCGGTGAGTTTCACATCCGGCAGCCGCTCGACCTGGTCGAAGAAATTATTCACGCGCGGAGTCGTCAGCGCGTCGAGGCTCCAATTGTCCGAGTATTTGTTGGCCTCGACGAACGTGTTCGGCTGCGGGTTCGCCGAGTAGGCGTCCTCAAAAAAGTCGTGCAGCAGCAGCGGGTCGCTCTGGTAATTCACCAGCGCCTTGACGTTCAGGTTCGTGAATGGCGTCGCCTGCCAGCCGAAATAAAAACGCTGCCGGTTTTCGGGGATGGGACCGGACAGGTTCGGAAAATTGTTGGTGTTCAGGTTCAGTTCGGAATCCCCGTCGTGCAGGTAATAATACTTTAGCCCGGCCTCGCCCCAGCGGCCGAGATGCAGGTTCAAGTCCGGCCCGACGCCGGGGCCGCGGTGGCCGTAATAATCCGCATGCACCGCGCCGTCCATGGTGTCATTCAGCCACCACGTGTAGGTCGTCAGCAAATACGGCCCGTATTCGCTGCGGTAGCCGGGCAGGAAGTTGAATTCGTTCACATGAACGCCGAGGTTGCGCTTGTAATATGGAAAATAAAACGCCGGCACGCCGTCCGCGAACAGCACCGCGTTCCACGCCTCGATGTATTGGCCGGGAACCATCCGGATGCGGCTCGCCCGGATGCGGACGGCAGGGTCGCTCACGTCATCCGACGTCACAAAGACATGCCGCGCGGTATAGACCTGGTTGCTGACGTCGCCCTGCAAATTTTCCCCGGCGGCGAACACCGGCGGTTTGCCCGTGCGGAACTCCTCGCTCCGCATCTGGCGCGTCTTGAAATTGTAATTGATGTGTTCGCCCAGCCAGATTTGGTCGCCCATTTCAATCCGCACGTGGCCGTCCGCCACCGCCTCGCCCGTGTCCTCGTTCACCGACGCGCTGTCCGCCATCAGCACCGTGTCGCCGTATTTGTCCGAGGATTCCCTCACGCAGATGCCGTTGGTGGCGGTCACCACGTCGCCGACGATGTCCACACTGCCGTTGGGCGCGCCGGGAATGACTTGGTTGAGCGTCCGCACGTCCCATTCCACCTGCTCCTGCGCCAAGGCCGACAATGGGAAAATCACGGCAAATAAAACCAGCGCGGCGATGGGAAACAGTTTGCTCATTCGGCGCGGCCAATTAAACAGAATGAACCCCCACTGCCAAGCGGCATTTCGCCCCGCCGCCGGGCAATTCCGCCTCCTGACGGAGCAATCCTGCCGTCCGACAAAGGAGCATTGCGGTCTCGCAGAGGAGTATTGCGACCCTGCAACGAAGCATTGCGACTCTGCAATGGAGCATTGCGGCCCTGCAACGGAGCATTGCCGGGCTCAAAAACCCTCAAAACCGCCAGAAAATGGCAAAAACAGCACTTGTTTGCAGGCCCACCGTCGGCTGTCAGTAGGAAAAAAGAGCCAGTTGGCGGCTTATTATTGCGGCTTGGGCAGGAAGGCGAACCCCACCGCCGCCAGGATGCACACGAATGCCGCCACCTGATTCCACGTTGGCCACGTCTTGAAATAAAGCAGCGCGAACACCACAAACACCGCCAGCGTGATGATTTCCTGGATGATCTTGAGCTGGTAGGCCGAGTAAATGTTGCTGCCCCAGCGGTTGGCCGGCACTTGCAGGAGATATTCAAAAAATGCGATGCCCCAGCTCACGAGGATGACCAGCAGCAGCGGCTTGGTCTTGAATTTCAAATGGCCATACCACGCAAACGTCATGAAGACGTTCGAGCAGGTCAGCAGCACGATGGGCAGCCAGCGGGATTGAGTCAGGTCGTTCATAAATTTAGGCGATTGTTAAATCTTGAATTTCTAGTTTGTATGAGTTTCTGGACGGAACTGTTCGTTTTAATTTAACGTGACTGTAGCCGTAATCCTTTAGGAATTTGATCAATTTATTTCTGTCAGCGTCTTTGGTCTGGCATCCAAAAACAATTTCGGTCAAACATTTCTTTGAAAATTTATAAAGCCCGGCTCCTGTTCGTTTGCAGATCCGAACCTCTTCCTCATGATCCCAAAACTTGGATTTTGAAATCATGCCATGCGTAACTAATTTTTCCTTTTCTACTAAATATCTGAACGCCGGATAATCGGGCACGTATTTTATGGGCAAAGGCATTACGAAAAATGGCGGGTCTTCAAGAACATCAAATCCCAAAACGAATCCAGTGTGCGCTTTGGAGTAATACGACCACATTAAAATACTGTCCGGGCGTTTGGATAAACACAAAATCCCATGCCGATCCATCACTTCCGCTCTGACTTTTTCAATGACCGACACCACGTAGTTCGGATTTGTCACATTTTGGAGCGCGACCGTTACTGCATCCTGCTTTGGCATTCCACAGCCGATGAAATAATCAATAATCTCTTGAAAGCTATAATTTCCTGTATCAACAATTTTACAATCAAAAGGGTCATTGAAACCGCTAGGCTTCGAAAAATAGAGCGAACTATCCTTAAAAATGGACTCAGTAAAATTGTCAAATTCGCGATATTTATAGAGGATTTGTGGAATGGTTTTATGCTTAACATTTCCAATCACCACTTGTGCGCGCTGTTCATCGGTTAGCAAACCCATTTTGTAATTGCCGTTCATTACAACCTCACCGGAATGTTTTTCTCCTTCAGAAATTGTTTCACGTCGCCGACGGTATAGGTGCCGAAATGGAAAATGCTCGCGGCGAGGACGGCGTCGGCTTTGCCGGCGAGCAGCACCTCGGCCATGTGTTCCAGCGTGCCCGCGCCGCCGCTGGCCACCACCGGCACACCCACCGCTTCGCTCACGCGCCGCGTGATGACGAGATCGAACCCGGCCTTCGTGCCGTCGGCGTCAATCGAGTTCAACACAATCTCGCCCGCCCCGAGCGCCACGGCGCGTTTGGCCCATTCGAGCGCATCGAGGCCGGTGTCTTTGCGCCCGCCGTGCGAGAACACACCCCATTTGTCCGGCGCGATTTTTTTCGCATCAATTGAAACGACGATGCACTGGCTGCCGAATTTTTCCGCGCCTTCGCGGATGAGTTCGGGCCGCGCGAGCGCGCTGGAGTTGATGCTGATCTTGTCCGCACCGGCGCGCAGCATCGTGAACATGTCCTCGACGGACTTGATGCCGCCGCCGACGGTGAGCGGCATGAAGCATTGGTCGGCGGCGCGCTCGATGACCTCGACCATCGTGCCGCGGCCATGCGCGGTGGCGGTGATGTCGAAGAACACCATTTCGTCCGCGCCCTGCTCGTTGTAGCGGAGCGCGAGTTCCACGGGGTCGCCGACGTTGCGCAGGCCGCCCTTTTCGGCCACGCCGAACTGGACGCCGCGCGTGACCTGGCCGTCATGAACGTCGAGGCAGGGAATGACACGTTTTGCAATCATCGCGTTTATTAAGCCACAGTTGCCGCCCAAGGCAAAATGATTTGCGCGGTAATATCCTCCTGTAGCAGCGGACAAGAGTCCGCTCATTTTTCGGCTTTTGGATTTTGAGCCGACTCACGTCGGCTGCCACAATCAAACTGACTCTCACGTTGAAATTGATTTACTTCGGCGCGCGGTGAAATATATTGGGGGACTGGTGGCCGATGTGGCGGAATTGGCAGACGCGCTAGACTCAAAATCTAGTATCCGTGAGGATGTGTGGGTTCGACCCCCTCCGTCGGCACCATCCGGGTCAGTTGCTTCCCTTGAGTTCTCGATGTCTTGTCGTGATGAAAAATTCTTTGCGTTATTCGAAATTACGGCAAACAATCACCGCAAATCGCCCACATGAAAACTTCCACCTCCCATCGTGATTTCCTCAAGTCATCCGCACCTGCCGCCGGCACCGGTTTGACCACGCCGTGCTGGCTGTCCGGCGCGTTGGCTGTCGTTGCCATTTTTTTGGCAGGATGTCTGGTCGCGCCTCCAACAAGCAGCGCCGAGACCAACTCCGTCACGTTCGACAAGCCCGTTTCCACCTGCGAATGGACGCTGAAGGAAATCAGTCCCGACCTGCCTTCCGACTGGACGGGATATAATTTCCTCGTTATCGAATTTCGCGCGTCCTCCAGTCAACGGTTCGAACTCGGCTTGAAAATGTCGCCCACATCCGTCTCCAAGCGCATTCATCCTTTTCCCGGCGTCTGGGTGCGCGCTTCCATTCCTTTGCGCTTCTACCGGCAGGGACTCGGCAACGGCTCGGATCTGGCGGCAACGGTGAACCAGCCGCGCAATTCGTATTGGATCAACATCGAGGCCGGCGGCTACGGTCCCACAACCAACGTCGAAGGCATGACCGTGACCATGCGTTATCCCGCCGGCTCGCCAACGCTTGAAATCCGCTCGGTCACACTCGCCACAAACGATCCCGGCGACGATGTGCTGGAAGGCAAGCCGCTGATTGATGAGTTCGGCCAATATGTCCACGCCGAGTGGCCCGGCAAGGCGCACTTGGAAGCCGACCTGAAAACGGCCTGGGCTGCCGAGGCCGACACGCTCAAGCAGAATGCCGCCTTTCCCGACCGCGATGCCTACGGTGGCTTCGCCTCCACGAAGGCGAAGGCCACTGGTTTTTTCCGCGTCGAACAGATTGACGGGCGCTGGTGGTTTGTGGATCCCGACGGACACTTGTTTTATTCGACCGGCGTCAACGGCATCGGCGTTGGCGCCGGCACGCGCGTCACGGGGCGCGAGGATTATTTCGCCGCCATTCCGAAGGCATTACCCGGCTACACGAACGTTTTCGGTCAAGGCGGCGGACGCGGCGGCAGGCAGGTGAATTTTTACGGTGCGAACATCCAACGCCGCTACGGCGACGACTGGCGCGCCAACTGGGCGCAACTCACCGCGCAACGAATGGATGCCTGGGGACTCAACACGTCCTACGGCACGGGCTTGAACGACGTGCTGAACAACACCCCGCTCAACAAACCTTATGTCATGACGCTGCGCGGATTTCAGGGCACCAACTCGATCATGGGTTTGCCGGATGTGTATGCCAAAAGTTTTCCGAAGCTGGTCAAGGCCGAGGCGGCGCGCCAACTCGCACCGCACAAGAACGATCCTTATCTGCTCGGCTATTTCATCGGCAACGAACCGCCGTGGCCGGGCCGCGAAAGCCAGTTCGTTGATCTGGTTCTTCAAGGCGAGCCTTCGGAAATGCAGAAATATTTCAAAGCCGCGCTGGCAAAGGGCGACACGCCGGACCGCCGCCGCCAGCTCGTGCTCGACGCGTTTGCGCGCTACCTCGCGGTCATCAACGCCGCCGTCAAAAAAGCCGATCCCAACCACCTCAACCTCGGCATCCGCTTTGGCGGCACGCCGCCGGACTATGTCATCAAGCTGGCGAAGGATTTCGATGTTTACAGCCTCAACAAGTATTCCTGGGAACCGCCGCCCGGATACCTGGAGAAAATTTATTCACTGGTCGGCAAACCGATGCTCATCGGCGAATTCCACATCGGCGTGCCGGGCCGCGGCATGGCGCCCGGATTGGTGCAGGCGATGAACCAGGAGGAACGCGGCATCGCGTATCAATATTATGTCGAGCACGCCGCCGCGCATCCCGAAGTCATCGGCACGCATTGGTTCCAATGGATTGACGAGCCTGTCACCGGCCGTCCCGACGGCGAAAATTACAACATCGGCTGGGTGGATGTCACCGACCGCCCCTATGACGAACTTGTCGAGGCCGCCAAGCTCACGCACGCACGGCTGCTCGACGTTCATTCGGGAAAAATTCCGCCGGTCGATCGCATGGCCAGGGCTTCCGAAACCGGCACGCCCGCAGCGGCCTCGCAACTCGGCATTCCGGCCATTCAATAATATTTTCCGCTCACGCGCTGCACACACGCCGGTAGAGCGCTTCGTAGCGCGGCACGATGACCCCGGCTGAAAACCGTTCGCGCGCCCGGCGCTGCGCGGCCTGACCCATCGTCGTCCGGCGCTTCGGATCCTGAATCAAACCCTCAATCGCCCGCGCAATGTCATCCGGATTGTCGGATGGCACCAGAATCCCGCTCACGTTGTCCTCCACCACTTCCGGGATTCCACCGGCGCGCCGGGCGACGCTCGGACAGCCGAAGAACATTGCCTCAAGGATGCTCAAGCAAAAGCTCTCCGTTTCGGACGTGAACAGCCCGAGGTCGGCGGCCTGTAGGTAGTCTTCGATTTCATTCACGTTCTCGCGCACTGTCACGCGGTCTTTCAGGTCCAGCCGCTCCACGTCCTTGACGAACGGCTGAAAACTTCCGCCCGCCAGCACAACGAGCTTGAAGGCGTCGCGCGGGCGGACGCGCGAGAGGGTTTCGAGCAGAAGATCAATCCGTTTCACCGGGCGAAGATTCGAGGAGTGGAGGATTAGCACCTCGTTGTCCGCCACGCCAAGTTCCTGGCGCACTTCCTCGCGCGATCGGCGCGGCAGTCTCGGTGCAAAGAAATTGTGGATGACTTCCAGCGGTCCATTGAATCCGAGAACCCGTTGCGTCTCCGCTTTCAGGTAAGCCGAGACTGCCGTGACCGCATCGGAGCATGTAAGCGCATGGTGGATGGCCGGTCCATAGCCCGGGTCTTCGCCGAGCAGCGTTGTGTCTGTGCCGTGCAACGTCGTGACGACACGGGGTTGCTGTCCGGGCGGAAGCATCGAACGCGCCAGGATTGCCGCCGTCGCATGCGGCACAGCATAATGGACATGGAGCACGTCCAGCCGGCGTTCCCGGCTGATCTCCGCCATCCGCACCGAAAGCGGCAGAGTGTAGTCGGGATATTTGAACAGTTGATATTCGTTGATCACCACTGGATGGAAATGAAGTCGCGGCGCATTTTCCGGCAGCCGGAACGGGCGTTCGTAGCTGAAAAAATGGACTTCATGTCCGCGCCGCGCCAAATCCTCGCCCAAGGCGGTTGCGAGAACGCCGCTGCCGCCGACCGTTGGATAACAGGCGATGCCGATTTTCAAATTCCATCCTCCTCGTTCTCGCCTCTCGTCCTCGTCCTCGATTTCGTTTTTTCGACTACGAGGACGAGGAGGACGACGACGAATCTTGATTTCAGGCTTTGAATTGCCGCGTTCATCCATGGTTAAAATTAAAATCGCCGAGCGCTCCGATTCACGCAAGCCAGTGAATCCAGCACCAGCGGATCGTTGGAAAACAAGGCGATGGCATGGCCGATTCCGGCCCGCAACCCGCGCAGCCGCGCCCGCGTGAGTTGCAATTCAACATAATTACGGGCGGAAATTTGTGAAACATGCGCTTCCATCGCCAAGGTCCACGCCTTGAGAATGTCCGGCGCGGAGACATCAATCAGCACTGGTGTGATGTTGGTGGGTTCAGCTTCGGGAGTCACCGCGTAGTAAAATAACTGACCAATCGCGTGAGCCGGCGACTTGCGCAGTTCCTTGACGCCGCCGTAACGGGCGAGCCGGCAGGCATCGCGCACGAGTTGTCCCAACTTCGGATGATCAGGATGCTGGTTTTCGACCAGGCTCGGCGCGAGCACAATGCCCGGCCGCTCGCGGCGTATGATTCCAGCGAGCTTGATGGCATGGGCAGCGCGCACTTCCAAATGTGCATCGCCGTCAAGTTCGATGAATTCAACCGTTGCACACAGAAGCGCGGCGGATTTTTTTGCCTCGGCAACCCGCTGTCTGGGCGAGCCATGGGTCCCAGCTTCGCCGCGCGAGCAAATGACGAAATGCGCCGCACGACCGGCGAGGGTTTCTTTCGCGATGACGCCGCCGCACCCGAACTCGATATCGTCGGGATGCGCGCCGAAGGCAAGCAACGGCGCAGGTTCAGGTCGGGATTTCGGTGAAGGCTTCATCATGGCGGTCAATGGCATCGCGGTTGATAAACGTGATTTCCGGCGCTTCTTCCTGGCGAAGATAGGCAATTTCTCCGGCTCCGGCAACATAATGCGTGCAATGCACGACCGACTGCATCCAACGCAGCCGCGTGTCGCGCGTCGGGCTGATTTGCTCTCTGCCGAAGGCCGTCATCGGCAACGTGATGTAGGAATCGCCGCCCTCGTGCAGTTGGAGTTCACGCTTTAGCGTGTCCCCGGAACAAGCTGAAGCTTGAACTCCAATGAATCGGGCGCGGACAATTTCACCTTCAAACGGAACGTCCACGAAAAATTCCGCAACGTCGCAGGCTGCGCGACGGATAGCCGGGTCGCTTGACCGCACCACCCGGATGCCATCCAGCAAGCCCATGCCGCGATACATTTCCAGGCAGAAGTCGGCGACGTTGGCAGCGGAAATAGTTTTGAAAATCTCGATCAACCGGCGCTCAACGTAATTCGGCAATTGCAGCGCCGTTTTGTCCTGCCAGCCGGTGCCAATCTGCTTGAGGTGTTGCGGCGAGAATTTCCGTTGAAGCCGGTTCTCGAAAGCGAAATTAAGCTGGGCCGGTTCATTGGTCTTACGATGACGCAGAACCGTCTGCGTTTCCCGCGGGTCGTGGTCGCTGTCATGGCAGAAGAAGACAATTTCTCCGCCGATCTCGTCCTGCAACCGGCGCGCCGTCTGAATTTTTGCGACGAGAAATCGTTTCGGAAAGAACCCGCACGGTTGCTGGCCGAAGCAGATGACCGGTTTGGAATTCATTGGCGTCAGAAATTTTCCGCGCGCTTGTCCTCCGGACCGAGCACGGCGTGCAAAGCGAGGCTCAACAGCACGCACCCGGCGCACCCGATGAGGTTATACCAAAGATAGGCGACGCGTTCGCGGAAAAAGAAAAAAAGGACGAAGATCAGCGTTTGAGTGATGACCGCCGACCAGAAGACGGCCGTGCCGCCGACGCGTTTCAGGAAAAACGCCACGAGAAAAATCCCCAGCACCACGCCGTAAAAAATCGAGCCGAGGATGTTGATCGCCTGAATGAGATTTTCCGTGAAGCCGGCGTAGAGCGCGAAGCCGATGGCAAACAGTCCCCAGATCGCGGTGAACCATTTTGTGACGCGGATGTTGCGCGCCTCGTCGTGCGCCGCGAGCGGTCGGAAGTGGCGCCAGAGGTCAATCGTGGTCGTCGTGCCGAGCGCATTGAGTTCACTCGCCTTCGAGCCGAGCGCGGCGGCGATCATCACCGCCACGAGCAGGCCGATGGTGCCGTGCGGCAGGTAATCAAGGATGAACGTAATGAAAACGAAGTCGGAGTCCGTTGTCTTGGCGTGCGGGTCGGCGGCCTTGAGCGCGGCCTTGGCATCGGAGCGGACGGCGTCGGCGCGTGACTCCGATTCAATCATCGCGGTGCGCGCGGCGGTTTCGGCGGCGGCGTCATGCGCGGCGCGGGCGTCGAGCCAGGCGCGGATTTTCGATTGTTTGTCGGCAAACGCGGCGGCGAATTTTTCGTCCAGCGCGTGGAACTTCGCCGCGTTCGCGCCTTGTTCCTGCTGCCGCCATTCGGGCTGGTTGAAGAACACCGGCGGTTGTTCAAATTGATAAAAGACGAACACGAGCGCTCCGAGCAGCAGGATGGAAAATTGCATCGGGATTTTCAGCAGCGCGTTGAACATCAGTCCGAGCCGGCCCTCGCGCAGCGCAGCGCCGCCGATGTAGCGCTGCACCTGCGACTGGTCGGTGCCGAAATACGACAGCATCAGAAATGTCCCGCCAAGCATCCCGGTCCAGAATGTGTAGCGGCGGTCGGGATTGAGCGAGAAATCCACGGCCTGCAGCTTGCCCATCGCGCCCGCGAGGTGCGCCGCGCCGCCGAAGCCGAGGCCGGGCGGAAGTTTCGCCAGCAGGACGAAGAACGCCGTGACCATGCCGCCGAAGATGACGGCCATCTGCCATTTTTGGGTGAGGTTGACCGCCGCGCTGCCGCCGGTGACGGTATAAATGATGGCGACCAGGCCGGTGCAGACAATGGTGAGGTCGAGCCGCCAGCCAAGCACGGTCGAGAGAATGATGGCGGGCGCGTAAATCGTCACGCCGGCGGCCAACCCGCGTTGCACAAGGAAAAGTCCGGCGGTCAGCAACCGCGTTTTGGCGTCGAAACGGCGGCCCAGGAATTCATAAGCCGTGTAAACGCCAAGCCGCCGGTAAATCGGCAGAAAAACCGCGCACACGATGATGAGCGCGAGCGGCAGCCCGAAATAATTTTGCACGAACCCGATGCCGCTTTCAAAACCCTGTCCGGGAATTGAGAGGAAGGTGATGGCGCTTGCCTGCGTTGCCATGACTGAAATGCCGATGGTTGCCCAGCCGGTGGACTGGTTGCCTTTGAGATAAGTGTTGAGGCTGTGAACGTCGCGCGTGCGCCACACGCCATAGGCGGCGATGCCAATCATCGTGCCGAGCAGGATGATCCAGTCGAGCGAGTTCATGCAAACCAGCGTGAGAAAAGGGCGAGCAACACCACCACGAGCACGAAGCCCGCGAACACGAAAAGATAAATGCCGCGCCAGGTGTGGAAACCCGGCACGCCCGGCGAATCGTCGGAGGTCGGGGGATCAGGAGGCGCGGACTTCATTTTCCAAGTGAAACTAGATTGGCGAACAGCCGGTAGGCACCGGGCACGCCGGCGGGAAGCTGCCGGAAAAATACCAGCCCGGTATAGACAAAGTAGCCCTTGCCGTATTGCGCGACGAGCAATCCGCCGTTGAGAGGCGCTTCGCCGGAATCGCTGCACGCCAGAATCGGCGTGAAATGATCGTCCCACTGGTCGGGATAATAAATCCCGCGCTCCTGAATCCAGCCGTCGAAGTCGGCGGTCGTGATTTTGTTCGGCGTGTTCAACGCCGGATGGTCCGGCGCAAGGAACGTCATCGCCGCGGTTTCGTCGGTCACGCGGTCGCTCGAAAGACGCAGGCTGTAGGGCGCGAGCTGGTCGGTTTTCAGGTCGCGGCCCGGACGGTTGTATTGCTCGATCACGTTGCCGCCAGCCTCGACGTAGGCAAACAGCGCCGGCAATTGCGAAACGAGGTCCGTGCGGACATTGAACGCGCGAACGCCAATGACCACGGCGTCAAATTTTTCCAACTGGTCGGCTGTGAGGTCCGCGCCGGTAAGGAGGGTGACTTTGTAACCCATGTCTTCCAGACACTCGGCCACGCTGTCGCCGGCACCGGGCAGGTAGCCGATGTTTTGGCCCCGGATGGCGAGGTTGAGGCACACAGCCTTGAGCCGCGCGGACGGTTGGAGGAACAACAGCGGGATATGCGGATAATTGATCACCACGCGTTCGTTGTCGTAAATCCTGCCGCCAACTTTTGCCTCGGCGGTGATCCCGGCGGTCGCTGGTTGCGCCGGCGCGGTGACGGTGAACGTCAACTTCGCTTGATCCCCAGCATTCGCCAGACTGAACGATTGAGTTTCGGGTGCGATTTTCCAGCCCGACGGCGCGTTCAGACGTAAAGTCCCGGCGGTGCCGGGCCTGGCGGCGGTGACATTCACCTCCACCGGTCGTGTCGCGCCCGGAGCGAACAAGCTGACCTCCGACCCCAGCTTGAGCGAGACCGGCGAAATCACCGTCAGGTCGCGGGTTTCGTCTTTTGACCGGTCGGCCGTGAGATGCACCGGCTGGTCCGGAACAATCACGGTCTGGCCGTCCACTTCAAAAACTTGTTCGACCGGGAAGACCGGGGGATTTTCCGGCCGTCCGATGAGCTGCGGATCGTCCACGACGAACATTCCCGCCTCACGCTCCTCGCGCAGCCAATACGGCTGGTTCACGGGTGTTTTGGCGGGGAGTGTTTCCACGGCATCCTGGCTGACGGACTGGAAAGCGGCCAGATCTTCGCCGATGGAGAATTTCGATTTGATGGAAGGAAAACGCGCCGCCACCCAGCGCACCGGAACAATGTCCGACCGGACCGTCGCGGCCAGATGCATCTTGAGCGGCTCGCCGGGCACGGCCTCGGCGTCGGGAATCGTCGTCTCCACGGTCAGGCCAAGACATTCCTGAATGATGTGATCCAGTTGCTGACGCTTTTCATTCAGCACCGGATCGTCGGTGGGAAGCGCGGCCAGAATTTTTTTGATTTGCAGCAACGCCGGCACACCGCCGGCGGGGTCCTGCGGATTAAATTGCGCAATCACGCCATCAATCAGCTTTCCGATTTCCGCTCCGCCAGTCACGCAATTCCATGTGTCGTCCACGCCGTCGAGAATGTCATTGGTCGCCGGCGTGCCCGCGAGCAGCGCGAAGGATTCAGTCCTCGGTCCGCTACCGCCGGAACCGGTATAATTTCCGAAGCCCTGCGTCTTGTGCATGGACCGGCTGCGCCCGGCAATGTCCGCGAATGCCTCGCCGGTCACAGGCTCTGTGCCGCCGTCGTCAATGCGGATGAGATTGGTTTCGTCGCCGCCGCGCTGGAAGCCGCCCGCGTTCCAGAGGATGCGTTTGGGCTGCCACGGCGTCAGCCCTTGACGGAGTTGTTCGGGAAACGAATTGGGATCGCCGGCGAGCTTGAAGGCTTCCAAGGCCAGCACAGTCGAGGCCGTGTGATGCCCGTGCGTGCCACCCGGCACGGTGGAAAAACGCGCGATGACCACGTCCGGCCGGAATTCACGGATGACGCGCACGATGTCGGCGACCACCTGCTGCCTGTCCCAGATTTTCAGCGTCTCGAGGTAGTCCTTGGAAAAACCGAAATCCACCGCGCGCGAAAAATACTGCCGGCCACCGTCCACGCGCCGCGCCGCGAGCAATTCCTCGGTGCGGATGATGCCCAGTTCATCGCCGAACTCCGGTCCGAGGACGTTTTGGCCACCGTCGCCGCGCGTGAGCGAGAGATAGGCCGTGCGATAATTCCGACCGCGGGCGAGATAGGCAATTAACTGGTTGTTTTCATCGTCAGGATGCGCCGCGACATAAAGCACGCTGCCCATTTCTCGGAAACCGTTCAAGTCCTGCAAAATGGCGGACGCTGGCGGCGGTTCGGCCACCTGGCCGTTACCCGGAAAACCGGCCAGCAGGCACGCGCTCACAACCGCGAGGCGAAGGAACCAATGCGTGCAACGGCCGGATTTGAGAGGCGACATTTTTATTCTCATGCGCGCGTGCGCTCTGAAAGTTCGTCGCAAGGCAATGATGCAATGGATGGCTGGCGCAGGCTGGCGCTATTTCGCGACGGTGAACGGCACGGAGAATTGCGTGCTTTCCCACGACAACTTCACCACGCCGCGGCCTTCCTGATCTTTCGCGATGCCCATCGTGAACTGGTCCACCGGCTTGTCCAGCGCGTCCTTCGACAGATCCACCTGCACGAGATCATGGTTCGTGTCCACTGGAATGCCCCATCCACCGAGTTGCGTGCTGACGGCCAGCTCGGAAAAGTTGGTTTCGCTCGGCACCATGTAGAGGGTGTAGACGCCCGCGGGAACGGTCTGTCCGCCCAGCACGATCGTTTTTTGCGTGATAAGGGTCGTGGCCTCGTCCGCGCCCATGCGCCAGGGCTTGCCGTAGGGCACCAGCCCGCCCCAAATTTTGCGGACCTCGGTCGTTCCGGGCTTGGTGGTGTAGGGCCGGCCGTAAGTAATGGTGACCCGGTTGCCGTCAATGACCGAACTGATGGTTTCATGCGGGCTGACATGCCTTTCCTGGGCCATGACCGGCAGTGCGCCAATCATGGCGGCGGTGGTGATTACGAGGGTGGATATGATTTTTTTCATGTTATCTATGACAGTTGCGGTTGATTTGTGTTGAATGTTAGTTTTGGAGACGAAATTTCATTTTTCAGGCAAAATCAAATGCCGATCCGACTCCGTGATAAAACCAATGGCAGTTTGAGCCAAGACCGGCGACAATCCCAGCGTGACCGCAGCCACGGAATAAAGCTTCTTGGGATTCATAGGGACAAGAATCTAGAAAAGCCGGCCTGAAAGGAAAGAGAAAAATAGATAATGCTGCATTTCCAATGGCCTGGACGGATATTAAAACCGCGAACCACGCGAAAGAAAACTTGAATTTCTTCCGTTTGCATGGTTCGCGTGGTTCGCTGTTCCCCTTTCCAAGCTCCGATTCGATTTCAGTGATTTTCAGCTTTTGGTCTGTGCAGCACCATCACGTTGCCCACGCGCATGATGAGGTGGCTGGCGGTCTTTTCCGCCAGTTGCGGCGCCAGTTCCTTCTTCTGCTCCTTGAACTCCGCGAACTTGATCTTCACCAGCTCATGCTGCGACAGCGCCTCGTCAACCGAACGGACAAAGCCGTCGCTCAATCCCGCCTTGCCAACCTTCAGCATCGGCTCCAGAAGCTGGGCGGCGGCCTTGAACCGGCGGATCTGCGGATTACTCAGCGGCTCCATCATGGAACGCACATCCTAATCTGTTTCCGTCGGAAACGCCAAACCCAATCCGCCTGATGTGCGGAATTCAAAATCAACTGTTTAAAATCTTGCAGCCGAAAGTCCACGGACGATTGGCTTGCAAGACGGCTGTCCCAAACGCGCGACTAAAATTCCCGCTCGCTTGTCCGCGCCCATGGTGCCACTTTGCGCCCATGCCGTATCGCCCGAAGAGATCCAAAAAGCCCGAAACCAGACCGGGAGAGCCGGGTTCTGGCCGGGTCGCAGCCAATCAATTCACGGACCGGCGCCGCAGGGATATGGCCGCCCGCTCAACCTTGTCCAGGCTGCGCAACCGGAAATCGGATTTGAAGTAAGCTGTCCCCGGATGGTTGCGGCAGATATATTTTCCGCGTCCGGTAGAATGGAATTTTAATGAAAGACCAGGTCATCCATCTGTTGGGCCAGAAAGATTATGTCCCGCTGAATGTGCCGGAACTGCTCCGGCAGCTACGGCTGCCGCCGCATCGCCAGCAGGAGTTGCAGGCCGTGCTCAAAAAGCTGGAGCAGGCCGGCGATGTGGCGCGCATCAAGGGCAACCGCTACGTGCGGCCTCGCGAAGCGGATTTGATTCCCGGCCGCATCCGGATGAACCGCGCGGGCAACGGCTTTCTCCAGCCGGATGACACTGTCCTGAAGGAAATTGCCGTGCCGGAAACCGCGACAGGCACGGCGCTGCACGAGGACCGCGTGCTGGTGCGGCGCGACGTGCGCCGAAAAAGTTTCCGACCCGGTGAAGAGGCGGCGGAGACCGGGACGGTGGTGCGCATTCTGGAACGGCGGCGAACGCAATTCGTCGGCACCCTGCAAAAAGGCCGGCAGTTCCTCTTCGTGATTCCCGATGACCCGCGCATTCCGCACGACATTTTGGTGCCGGAACCGCGTGATGTGGGCCGGCCCGCGCACGTCGGCGACAAGGTGGTGGTGGAACTGCGCGACTGGGAGTCTCGCAACACGAATCCAGAGGGCGAGATCATCGAAGTCCTCGGCGTGCCGGGTGAGGAAGGCGTGGACATGCTTTCGGTGCTTCGCCAATACGATCTGCCGCTGCATTTTCCCCGAAACGTTCTGCACGAGGCGCACGCCATCGGCTCAACCGTTCACGAAAACGATTTGGCGGGCCGGCTTGATTGCCGTGCGCATAACGTCATCACGATTGATCCCGACGACGCGAAGGATTTTGACGACGCCATCTGCCTGGAGCAGGTTTCGCCGGAGCAATGGCGGCTGTGGGTTCACATCGCGGACGTGTCGCATTACGTCAAGCCCGGCACGGCGCTGGACACCGAGGCGCGCAAACGCGGCAACTCGACGTATCTGGTGGATCGTGTCATCCCGATGCTGCCGGAAGCGTTGAGCAACGAGCTGTGCTCTCTCAAGCCCAACGTGGACCGCCTGACAAAGTGCGTTGAATTTCTCGTGGCGAACGACGGGCGTGTGTTGAACGCTAAGTTTTACTCCACTGTGATTCATTCGCAACGGCGCTTCACCTACGGCGAGGTTCTGGAGATTCTGGAGCGCAAGCCCACGTCCGACCCGATTGAGCAGATGTTGCATCAGGCGCATGAACTGGCACAGCGCATCCGGCGATTGCGTTTCAAGGCCGGCTCGCTCGATCTTGATTTTCCAGAAACGAAAATCCGGCTGGATGAACAAGGCCGCATTTTACGCATCGAAAAAACCGTGAACGACGTGTCGCACCAGTTGATCGAGGAGTGCATGTTGCTGGCGAACGAGGCGGTTGCGGGGCGGTTGATGAGCCAGCACACGCCGGCGGTTTACCGCGTTCACGAATCGCCGGACGAGCGGCGCTTGCAGGAATATCGTCAGGAGGTGTTGAGCCAGCACATTCCGTGCGGCAACTTGGGCCAGCCCGCCGAGGTGCAGAAGCTGTTGCACCGGCTCGGCACGCTTCCCATCGGTCCTGCGCTCAAGATTGGTTTTCTTAAGTCGCTCATGCGGGCGCGTTACGCCGTCGAGCCGCTCGGCCATTACGGCTTGGCCAAAAAGAAATACACGCACTTCACTTCACCTATCCGTCGCTACGCCGACCTCGTGGTGCATCGGGTGCTGTTCGACAAAACCCCGGTTTCAACCTCCGCGCTCAAGGAAATCGCCGAACACATTTCGGTGACCGAACGCAATTCCGCCGACGCCGAACGCGACAGCAAGGACGTGAAGCTGTTTGCCTTCCTGAAGGCGCAACTTGAATCCGGCGAACCGCAAAAATATCCCGCGCTGGTGACAGACGTGCGCAACTTTGGCTTCTTCGTGGACGTGACCGGGCTAGCAATGAGCGGGCTGGTGCCGTGCTCCACGATGGAGGATGACTTTTACGTTTTTGATGAAGCACGCAATCATCTCGTGGGCCGTCGCACCCGCCGCATGATCCGGCTGGGTGACAGGTTGACCGTGCAAGTGGCCAAGGTGGACACGTTCAAGAAGCAGGTGGATTTCCGGCTGGCGGAAGACTCCAAACCAACCTCACAGCCTGTCGCAAGAGGCAATTTTGCCAAATCTCCGGTTGGGCGATGGAATGGTCCTCCGCGCGGAGCGCAGTCGCGTCCACCGCAAAGCCGTCGGCGCAGGAGATAACGCAGGCTTTTAATCTTCGCTTTTCTGCCGGATTTTCTGTTATCTTCGTCGGCCTTTGTGAACATCACGGAAGAAATCCAGAAACGGCGCACGTTCGCCATCATCTCGCATCCGGACGCGGGCAAGACCACGCTGACGGAAAAGCTGCTGCTTTACGGCGGCGCCGTGCAGCTCGCCGGCTCCGTGACCGCCCGCAAAAACCAGCGTACCACCACGTCCGACTGGATGGAGCTGGAAAAGAAGCGCGGCATTTCGATCAGCTCAACGGTCCTTCAATTCGATTACAACGGCTATCGCCTCAACCTGCTCGACACGCCGGGGCACAAGGATTTTTCCGAGGACACCTACCGCGTGCTCACCGCCGTGGATTCGGTGGTGATGGTGATTGATGCGGCCAAGGGCATCGAGCCGCAGACGCGAAAATTATTTGAAGTCTGCCGCCAGCGCGGCGTGCCGATTTTCACCTTCATGAACAAGTGCGACCGCCCGATGAAGGATCCGCTCGCGCTACTCGACGAACTGGAGCGGGTGCTCGGCATCGGCGCGTTCCCGGTGAACTGGCCCATCGGTGACGGCTTTGATTTTCGCGGCGTGTTCGACCGCCAGACGAGCCAGATGCACCTCTTTGAGCGCACGGTCGGCGGCAAATATCGCGCGCCGGTTTCCGTCGGCGGCGTGGATGATCCGGCGGTTCGCGGGCAGCTCGACGACACGACGTTCAACAAAACCGTTGAAGAACTCGAAATGCTCGAACACGCGGGCGAGGTCTTCGACGATGCCGCCGTGCTCGCGGGCAAAAGCACGCCGGTATTTTTCGGCAGTGCCAGCAACAATTTCGGCGTGCAATTGTTGCTAGACGGCTTTCTGAAACATGCGCCCGCACCCAAGTCCCGGGTGATGGGCGGCATCGAGATTTCACCCACGAACCCCGAGTTCTCCGGTTTCATCTTCAAGATCCAGGCGAACATGGACCCCAAGCATCGCGACCGCATCGCGTTCGTCCGGGTCTGCTCCGGCAAATTCGAGCGCGACATGACGGTGCATCACTCGCGCTCCGCCAAGAAGGTGCGTCTGTCCAGTTCGCACAAGTTGTTCGGCAACGAACGCGAGACAGTGGACGAGGCTTATCCCGGCGACGTCATCGGCCTCGTCGGTCACGACAGCTTCGGCATCGGCGATACGCTCACGACCGATCCAAAAATTCTATACAAGGAAATCCCGCGCTTCACGCCGGAAGCTTTCAGCTACCTGCACAATCCGAACACGGCCAAGTTCAAGCAATTCCGCCAGGGTCTGGAGCAGTTGATGCAGGAGGGCGTCATCCAGGCGCTTTACCTGCGCAATTCCTCCATCAAAACGCCGTTGCTCGCCGCCGTCGGCCCGCTGCAATTTGAGGTCGTCCAATTCCGTCTCGAAAGCGAATACGGCGCGGCATCGCGCCTCGAAGCCGCGCCGTGGACGGTCGTCCGCTGGCTGCCGGCGGACATGAAGGAGGATGAACTCGACGCGCTTTCACTCCCGACGGGCGCGCGGCTCGCCTGCGACGTCGGCAAAAATCCCGTGGTGCTGTTCCAGAACGAGTGGTCGGCGAATTATTTTGGCGAGACGAACAAGAACACGCCGCTGTCCGCGTTGCCCGTGCAGACGGCCAAGGAATAAATCCGGATGCCCACCATCATTTCCGCCTCCGAAGTCACCGTGCGCTACAACGAGCACGCCGTCCTTGACGACGTTACGCTCGGCATTCAGGAGGGCAACCGCATCGGCCTCGTCGGACGCAACGGCTGCGGCAAGACCACGTTCCTGAAAATTCTCGCCGGCTTGCAGACGCCGGACAGCGGCGAAATTTCCCGGCAGCGTGAACTGGTTGCCAGCTACCTGCCGCAGGATTTCATGCTCGATGCGGCGAAAAGCGTCCATGAAAACATCCGTGACGGCGCGCAGCACGTTCTCAACCTCATCGCCGAATTTGAATCGCTGCCGCACGACTCGAAGCGGCACGAGCATCTGGAGCATCGCATCGCGGCGCTCGAAGGCTGGACGCTCGACCGGCGCATCGAGGTGGCGATGGCTCATCTGAACTGTCCCGCCGGCGACCGCCGCATTGAATCGCTGTCCGGCGGCGAGAAGCGGCGCGTGGCGATGTGCCGTGCGATTGTTTCGCGCCCGGATTTTCTGATGCTCGACGAGCCGACGAACCATCTCGACCCGGAATCCATCGAGTGGGTTGCGGAGTTTCTGGAAACTTTCGGCGGCACATTTCTCGTCGTTACGCACGACCGCTATTTTCTGGATCGCGTCGCCACCAGCATCCTGGAACTTTGCGACGGGAAGTTTTTTTCGCACGCCGGCAATTACACCGATTACCTGCTCGACAAGGCCGAGCGCCAGGCCGCCGACGCGACCATCGAGCACAAGCGCCAGATGTTCCTGAAGAAGGAACTCGCGTGGGTGCGGCAAGGCCCGCGCGCGCAACGCAGCAAACAGAAAGACCGGTTCGAGCGTTATTACGACGAGGCGGCGAAGGATGGACCGGTGATTGAGGAGGATGTCGAGCTGGTCATTCCACCGCCGCCACAACTCGGTAATCGCACCATGGAAGTCAGCAATCTCGGCATGGAAATCGCCGGGAAGAAATTATTTTCCGGTTTCAATTTCACGTTTGAAAACGGCAAGCGCGTCGGCGTGTGCGGGCGGAACGGCCTCGGCAAGACCACGCTGCTGAAAATCGTCATCGGCCAGCTCGCGCCCACGGAAGGCACGGTGAAAACCGGCCAGCTCACGAAGTTCAACTACGTGGATCAGGGACGGCTGCAATTGAACGAGGAGCGCACGGTGCTGGACGAAGTCGCCGACGGCAAGGAGTTTGTGCAGTGGGGCGACGCGAAACTTTCGGTGCGCTCGTATCTGAAGCGGTTTCTGTTTGCCGACGAACGCATCCTGACGCAGGTGAAAAAACTTTCCGGCGGCGAGCGCAGCCGGCTGTTGCTGGCGCGCATTTTGAAGAACGGCGGCAATTTCCTCATCCTCGACGAGCCGACGAACGATCTGGATCTGCCGACGCTGCGCGTGCTGGAGGAGGCGTTGATTGCGTTTCCCGGCGTGACGTGCGTTGTCAGCCACGACCGCTATTTTCTCAACCGCGTCTGCACGGACATCCTCGCGTTTGAGGGCGACGGCAAAATCCATCACAGCGTCGGCGACTACGATTATTACCTGGAAAAGAAACAGAAAGCCGGGGCGGCGGCGGCCCGGCAGAGCGCCGCCATTGTTTCAATGAATAAATCGGCAGCACGAGTCGCCGCCACGCCAAAATCCGCGAAGCCCCGCAAATTGTCGTTTAATGAAACTCGTGAACTGGAAGGCATGGAGGCGCAAATCCACGCGGTTGAAGCGGAAGTCGCGCGCATCGAAGGTTTGTTCGCCGACCCCGAATTTTTTCGCAAGCACGCGGCTAAAGTGAATCGGCTAACGGAAGAACTGGAGGTGGTGAAGAAAAACATTTCGAGGCTTTACTCGCGCTGGGAGGAGCTGGAGGCGATCAAGGCCGCGGCGGAACAGCCATAATCGTCAGTGGCTTCCGCTTCCAGCAATCCGTCGATCTCGTGGGTCTAAAGCGTCCGGCGGAAAAGCAGCGTCGCTGTGCTCATCGCCAGCACGGTAAAGATGAGAAGAAAAACCAGATCGCCGCTGATGGCCATCAAGCCGGTGTTTTTCAACACGAGTTGTTTGAATCCATGCACGGCGTAAGTGAACGGATCCACGACCGCGATGGCCTTCATCCAGGCCGGAAACGAGGCCGTCGGATACACCGCGCCGCTGGGAAAATAGAGCACGGTGTTCAACATCCCAAAAATGGCGCGCGGCACGAGCGGGTCGCTCACGCGCACCATGATGACAAACATCATGCTGATCAACGCCAGCGCGGTCGTCACCACCAGCAACAGCATCTTCGCCATGCGCAGGGGGTTCAGCGGATCGGGAATTCCCGCAATGACCGAGCCGGCGGTAATTAAAACAATTCCGGCGATGATGGCCTTGGCCGCGCCGGCGAGATTGAAGCCGAGGATCAATTCAAATTTGCGGATGGGCGTGACGAGATAGCCTTCGTGCAGGCCGCGCGCCTTGTCATCAATGAAAATGATGCCGCCGCCAATCATCGCCGAGACAAAAATCGCCAGCACGATGGTGCCCGGCAGCAGATACTGGATGTAAGGGACGTAAGGATAAATTTCCACGACGGAAAGTGTCGCCGCTGCCGTCATGCGCAGCCCGACCGGCGGCGCATTGTAGGGCGCGAGCATGGTGTCGAGGCTGCCTTCGAGCGCGGAGGACGAAAATTGATCGGTATTGTCGGTCACCAGCGCAATCCGCGGGTTGGCCCCCGCGAGAACCTTGCGCGAAAAATTCGGCGGAATGTTCAGCAGGCCGTTGATTTTGCCGTTGCGCAAATCGCGCATGGCCACGGCCTGGTCGCTGTAATCAATTGTCGTGAACGTCCGCGCGTTGGCGGCGACGGCCTGGAACATTTCCCGCAATTTGATCGCCGGCACGCCGTGGTCTTGATCCACGACGCCCACTTGAAGGTTTTTGATTTTTCCGCCGAACGCGTAGCCGAGCACGACGAGTTGCACCAGCGGCATGATGATGGAGACCACCACCAAAACCGGGCTGCGCCGGAACCGGCGCAAATCGCGTTCAATGATGGCCCAGACGCGGTGCATATTTATCCTCGCTTGAGCAGGAACGGGCTGTTGGCCGCCGTCGGGGTTTGCAGCATGTCGCGCAGTTGATGGCCGGTGTAATGCACAAAAACGTCGTCGAGCGTGGTGCTTTGGACGGAAAGTGAATTCACCGTCGCGCCGGCGTTCCGCGCGGCTTCGAGCAGTTCAACCGTTGTGCGCGGACCGTTGTTCGAGGAAATCTTGAAAATATTGTCCTCGGCTTTCACCTCGGCCACGTCGGGCAAGGCCTTCAACTTTTCCATCCAATTTTGCGGAGCGCCGGAAAAACTGACCTCCAGGATGTTTTTGCCGGGAATGGAAGCTTTCAATTTCAACGGTGAATCCAGCGCAACCAGTTTTCCGTGATCCACGATGGCAATGCGGTCGCACAATTTGTCGGCCTCATCCATGTAATGGGTCGTGATGAGGATTGTCAGGTCGCGCTCGCGTTTCAGCCGCATGAGCATTTCCCAGACGGCGACTCGCGAAACCGGATCCAGGCCGGTCGTGGGTTCGTCGAGAAAGAATATTTTCGGTTCATGCACGAGGCCGCGCGCGATTTCCAGCCGGCGCCTCATGCCGCCGGAAAACATTTTCACCGGCGTGTCCGCCCATTTTTCAAGGTCCACCTCCTTGAGCAGTTGCGGGATGGTGCGCAGCCGTCTTTCGCGCGGAATGCCGTAGAGCTTGGCAAAGAAGCTCATGTTTTCCACCGCGCTCAAGTCGAGGTCGGTGGTCATCGCCTGGGGAATGACGCCGATGGACTGGCGCACGTCGTTCGCCGCGCGCACAACATCAAAACCGTTGACGCGTGCCGTGCCGGAAGTCGGCGGCACCAGCGTCGTCAACATGCGGATGAGCGTGGATTTGCCCGCGCCATTCGGACCCAGCAGGCCAAACACTTCGCCGTGTGCGACGGAAAAATTCACCGCGTCCACGGCGACGAAATCGCCGAAGCGCTTGGTCAAATTTTCAACCTCGATGTCAAACATAGCTCACGGATTTTTCAACGGCATTGTGACATAGGCGGTCATGCCCACGGCGAGGCTGCGGTCGGAATTGTCACAGCGCAGGCGGATTTCAAAAGTCTTGATGTCGCGTTTGGTGCGGCTCACATCGCGCTGCGTGGCGTAATCCGCGTCCACACTGCGATAGAAGACCGTGCCTTCGCGCACCGCGCCGGATGGCAGCTTCACCGGCAACTTTTTGCCGAGGGGAATATTTTCAATGTAAGTTTCCTCGACATCGGCGCGCACCCAGAGATCGTCCTGGTTGATGAGCGTGACAATGGCCTGGCCGGAATTCACGACTTCGCCCGGCAACGCCGCGCGCGTGTCCACGATGCCGTCGAGCGGCGCGAAAATCCGGGTGTAACCGAGTTGCACCGCCGCCTTTTCCTTTTGCGCGGCGGCGGCCTGGATTTGCTTTTTGACGGATTCCACCCGCGCGGCGGCGGAATCACAGGCGGTTCGCGCCTGATCGTAAGTTTGCACGGATTCGACATTGTTTGAGTAAAGCCCCTGGATTCGCTCAAGATTCAGCCGTGCGTTTTCCAAATCCGCCTGCGCCTGCGCGAGGTCGGCGGTGGATTGCTGTTCACTGCTCGCGTAAAACGCCGCGTTGGCCTCCTGTTCCTGCGGTTGAATGACGCCGAGTAGTTCGCCGTTGGTGACCGCATCGCCTTCCTTGACGCGCAATTGCTGCAACCGGCCTTGAATTTCCGAACTCACGATGACTTCATCCGTCGTCACAATGCCGGTCAAAATGATTTCCGCCGGCTGGCGCGTGGCGGCGTAATAAATGCCGCCCGCGATGGCGGCGAGGAACGCGAGGAGAATGAATACTTTGCCTTTTTTCATGGCAGGTGGAAAATCTGCGTTATTACCATTTCCAAAGCAAGCCGACGCGGTCTGGAAGAATGCGGCTCGTTTCGTGGCGGTCTGTGATCTGCTGTTGTCGTCATTAAAATTAAAACAAAAACCCTCCCGGCGCGAACCGGGAGGGTTTTGGAGATTTAGCGTCTATTTTTTCATCTCTTGATCCACCGGAATCCGCATCGCGTAGAAGGAGCGATAGACGAAGATCAGTGCGACCACGAAGAAGAAGGCGCCGATGCCGGTTTTCATGGTCTGGTCCTTCATGGTCACGGCGATTTCCGCCGCGAGCAGTCCGAACAGCGTGGTGAACTTGATGACGGGGTTCATCGCCACCGAGCTGGTGTCCTTGAACGGATCGCCCACGGTGTCGCCGACGACGGTCGCGGCGTGGAGTTCCGTGCCCTTCTGCTTCAAATCCACTTCGACGACCTTCTTGGCGTTGTCCCATGCGCCGCCGGCGTTGGCCATGAAGATGGCCTGGAACAAACCGAAGAACGCGATGCCCACGAGATAGCCGATGAAGAAATAAGGATTGAAGAACGACAGCGCCAGCGCCATGCAGAACACGACGATGAAGATGTTGATCATGCCTTTCTGCGCGTAGATGGTGCAGATTTCAACGACCTTTTTGCTGTCGGTGATGGAAGCCTCCGCCTTGTTGAGGTTGAGGTGTTCCTTGATGTAAACGACCGCGCGGTAGGCGCCGGTGACGACGGCCTGCGCGCTTGCGCCCGTGAACCAGTAAATCACCGCGCCGCCCATGAGCAGGCCGAGGATGACTTGCGGCTGCACGAGGCTCAAGTGGGCGATGACGCCGCCATAAACCTTTTCCAGCAGCATGATGATGCCGAAGATCATCGTGGTCGCGCCGACGACGGCGGTGCCGATGAGCACGGGC
>Ga0181537_10000517_pt1 | contig 36297 bp, 28 predicted proteins | sample PEATcosm2014_Bin_39_FD_119765 | JGI IMG/M metagenome (GOLD analysis project Ga0181537, IMG submission 119765) | Peatland microbial communities from MTU Mesocosm Facility, Houghton, MI, USA - PEATcosm2014_Bin23_10_metaG | ecosystem: Environmental > Terrestrial > Soil > Wetlands > Peat | place... | reverse complement strand
TACCTGCGGCACTTCGACGTGCAAATCTATGCGGTCGAGCAGCGGCCCGGAAATCCGTCCCAAATAATTTTGAATTTCGCGCGGCGAACTCTTACTTTCATGGGCCATTTTTCCGTCTGGAGTGCGCGATGTTGCCATTTTGCGACCGCACAATAACCGTCGTTCGCAAGAATATTGCACCAGTTTGGACACGGAGTTTTCCAATCGCCAAGGAGCCTACGACCTTGGGCCAGCACCTCAAGAAAAAACGATTCTTGGCGGGCGTCCGACTGCGGGAAGCCGCTGTAAAATTAGGGGTTAGCGCACGAACCTTGAGTCTATGGGAATGTGACCGGATATACCCGTCCTGGGCTTTCCAGCCGCTTTTAATCGCATATCTGGGCTATGACCCGTTCACCGACCCAACGCTCGGAAGCCCCAAACGCAACGAACCATCGTGCGTTGCCTTTTTATCAAAAAACGCCCCCATCACCCTTGGCCAAATGATGATGCAAAACCGGCTGAAAATGCGGAAAACGAGGAAACAATTCGCTTTGGAATTGGGTGTCAGCCAAAAGACGCTTTGGGGCTGGGAAACGGATCGCTGGCAGCCAAGTGCCTTATTGAAAGAGCGAATTACGGGTTACGCAGCAATTGCCGACCGTCGTAGGTAATCACTCCTTCGACAGCAGCAACAATTTGATCAACCGCGTTATAGCTTTGAGTCCGAACAAGAGCGAAGCAATTGATTTCATAACTGGGAAACGCTCTTTGCAGGTGCGGCACCATACCGACAAAAGACGCGCCCCGTGTGACGACATCATCGACCAAAGTGATTCGACGACCAGACAGTATGACATCTCCTTGAGAAATGCCGGTTGAATCATAATGCTCTTGCGGCCCCGGTCGCATTCCCGGTTTCGCCATTGATGATTTTTGCACCGGGCGATGACGCTCAAGAACAGGCGCAATGTCCCCTCCGAACTTGCGCGCAACTAGCGCCCTACAAATGCGATGCGTCGGCCACAGAGCATCTTTAGCCGCAAGCGGGGCACTTCGCGGAACCGGAATGAGAGTCACGTCAGACCCAAAATACTTTTTCAAAAACTCCTGACTCTGCGCCTCGCGCACGAGGATGTTTGCGACAGCATCAATTGCGTTAACCGCTTTCCTGACTCCTTGCGCATCCTTCGGATAAATCAAGCCGTCAGATTTAATGGCATACATGATGGCTTTTGAATTCTGCCCCGCAGTCCCTGTGCCCTTGGGCGAATATTGCAGAAACGAGATGAAAGGGAGGCTAGACGGAAAATTCATCGAATGCGAAAGCCTGACTCCGGCTTGGTAAAAACTCGAAAAATTCCTCGATTGATTCATCCGCGAGAACCCGCGCCCCGTATTCCATCATTTCTCCGGGCCATGTGAGTTTTGGATTTTCAGTCAACGCCTTCGCGATGAATAAACCCCTTCCAAGACGCAAAGCTTCCCAACCTTGAGAGATTGAACCGCTTGTTTGACCGGCCTCGACAATTACAGTCGCGTCCGAAATCAGAGCCATCGTGCGGTTCCGAATGGGAAAGTTCTTGGGCTGAACCGGATAGCCTTCGGAAAATTGTGAGACACACAAAAAGTCCCGCTGAATTCGTGTCTGCAAAGCTGAATTTTCCTTCGGGTATCTTTGGCTTTGGGGAGTCCCAATTACCGCTATGGTTTTTCCACCCGCTTCAATCGCTGCGGTGTGGGCTGCGGTGTCGATTCCTTTTGCAAGCCCACTCACAACAACGCCCCCATGCTCACAAACAAGCCGCGCTAACTTTTTTGCTCTGCGAAGACCGATTTCGGAAGCTTCCCTCGAACCAACAATCGACACACGAGCGCCCTCCTGCAAAATTTCAGTGTGTCCGACAATAAATAATTGTTTTGGCGCAAACTTTTGCTCGACCTCGTTCAATTGTCCGAGGAGTTCTTCAGCAGTCATGCTCTTTTCCGATGCTTGAGAATACATATTCTTTGAATCGGGACGTTGCCAGAAACCTTGAATCACACCGGCATCATATCCGTATGAATTCGCTTCCGGCAAGGCAATTTAATCTCCTGAGCTTTTAAGCGCAATCCTCATGCAGATATTTCCACTGTGCCCGTTTATGCCGCCGTCAAACATTCCGGCGAATCGTTTTTGGCGTTGCTCACCGTTGGCGAGACACGGTAACAATCCATGTCTTTGGTGATCGCTGACTGCCGTTGCTTGCTCATTCAAGCCAAAAAGGGATATAATCACCACACGAAGATAAAACGATGTAAATATCAGCACACACATGCCCTTATCTCTCAACAAGCCAAAACTCGATAATCTTGCAGACGAAATCTGGAAATCCGCGACTCGGTTGCGCGGCAAATTCAAGGCATACGAATATCAGAGCGTCATTTTGCCCATCATCGTCATTCGTCGTCTTGAGTGCGTTTTGTTGAAATGGCGCGAGGACAAGAAAAACGAGATTCGCGCCAAGCAGCCGAACCGCTCCGAAAAAGAGATCGAAAAACTGGTTAAGGGAATGGAAACCGGCACTGCCCCATTTTCCAACAAGACCGATTGGACGCTTGCCAAAGTTTATGCGGAAGACCACACGTTGCTTGCCGAAAATTTCCGTGATTACATCAATGGCTTTTCCAAAAATGTTGAGGACATCATTGAGCATTTTAATTATCGCGCCACCATCGGCGAAATGGTGAAGCGCAACCGGCTCGCCCCCATCCTCAATCAATACAAAGATGAAAGGCTTGGCCCGGACGACCTTTCCGCCCTCGAAATGGGCTACGTTTATGAAGAATTGCTCCGCCGATTCTCGGAAGAAGCGGGCGAGGAGGCCGGAGATCACTTCACACCCCGTGAAGTCATCCGCCTCATGGTTGAATTGCTGGAAATTCCAATTCCCAACAAGCACATTTCCATTTACGACCCCGCTTGCGGCACGGGAGGTATGTTGTCAGTGGCGAAAGAACACCTGCTTGATCGCGCCAGCACCGAGGCGCAAAAAGTCAGCGTCGAAAAGTTCGTCACCATTCACGGACAGGAATTACAGCCGTCCAACTACGCCATTTGTCTTGCGGATATGCTTATCAAAGACGACAAGCAGGCAAAAATCTTTTACGGCAATTCCCTCATTCCCGACGACCCGAACGCAAAAGAGCGAGGCGACCAGTTGCCCGAAAACAAATTCAAGTTTGACTTCATGTTGAGCAATCCGCCCTTTGGCGTCACTTGGGGCGGCAAGGACGGTTACGAAGCCGAGGCGCGCAAGCTGGAAAAAACACGCTATCAAGCCGGAATGCCGCGTATCAATGACGGCGCACTCCTCTTTTTGGAAACCATCATTGCAAAAATGAAACCGGCTGAAAAAGGCGGCAGCCGCGTTGCCATTATTTTCAATGGCTCGCCGCTTTCCAATGGTGACTGCGGATCAGGTGAAAGCGAAATCCGCCGCTGGATTCTGGAAAACGACTGGCTTGATGCCATTGTCATGCTGCCCGACCAGCTTTTTTACAACACCGGCATTTTCACTTACATCTGGCTATTGCGAAATGACAAGCCAGCCAGCCATCGCGGGCGCGTGATGCTCATTGACGCGCGGCAGCAATTTGAGAAAGAGCCGAAGGCGTTCAGTTTCAAACGAAATCGGATGACCGACGCCCACCGGCAATGGATTGAGGAGCGTTATCGTGGCGGCTGGAAAAAAGATTCTGCCGACGAGAACGTGAAAATCTTCCGCCGTGAAGAATTTGCGTATCACAAAGTCAGCGTTGTTTTCTGGCAGTTTGACGAGAACGACAAGCCCGCCATCGTCACCGAGCCTTACGAAAAATCTTTTACAGCAGGAAGTGTTAAGAAAGAACAGGATTTTTACGACAGTGAATTGACGTTCCGCGTGAGAGCAAAGATGGACGGGAAAGAAAAGATCGTGGAGATCGTTATCAAACCGGCAGATAATACAGCGAAGAAAATTAAAACGGCTTTGGGTGAACAGTCTGAAATTATCTCCGTCGAATGGACACACCGTCATTATGTGCAGGACAACGAATACATCCCGCATGGTGAGGACATTGAGACTTTTTTGAAGCGGGAAATTGCCAAGCCGGTTATCCGCTGGGAAGACAGCCCGCAGCTTGGCTACGAAATTTTGCCGAATAAATATTTCTTCTGCTACCAACCGCCAACACCCGCCAAGGAATTACTTGCCGAGTTTTGGAAGCTGGAAAAAGACGCGGAAAAAATGTTGGATAAATTGGTGACTAAAACGCCATGACAATAACGCCTCCAATTAGCCAATCAGCATCCGCAATTATTCCGACGCGTTGGAAAGAGCGTATCCTTAAGCGGGATTTTGAGGTGTCTCTCGGTAAAATGTTGCAGTCAGATCAATTTAGCCCCGACGAGACGGAAGAACCCTACCTTCGCACAGCTAATGTGCAATGGGAGGGTGTAGATTTGTCGGATGTTAAGACAATGTGGTTTTCGCCAAATGAAAAACGTGACTTGTTGCTGCGCGACGGTGACTTGGTTGTAAATGAGGGCGGTGACGTAGGGCGTTGTGCTATTTGGAAAGATGGTTTGAAAGCTTGTTATTTTCAAAATGCAATTAACCGAGTCCGCGCAAGAACATCGGCTTCGGCAAAATTTCTTTACTACTGGCTATACAATCTCAAACACGCCGGATTCATTGATGCAGCGGTTTCAAGGATCACCATTGCACATTTGACGGTAGATAAACTTGAACGTGTCCCATGGCCGGACGTTCCTAGCAAAGATCAAGAACTCCTTGCGGCATATCTGGACGCGAGTTGTGCGGCTATTGATACGGCATTGACCGCGAAACGCCACCAAATCGAAACTCTCGATGAACTTCGCAAGTCCACTATTTCTCAAACTGTCACCCAAGGATTGAATCAGTCTGTTGCGCGACGCGAATCAGGCGTAAATTGGTTTGGTAAAATTCCGCAGCACTGGCATTGCGAACACCTCAAACGATTCGCGGCACGCATCCAAACAGGCGTAACGCCACCGACAGACACACCCGATTATTATTTTGACGGCACAATTCCATGGTATGCGCCGGGCAGCTATAACGGCGACATTGAATTGCACGAGCCGCGCAAGCTCATCAATGAACTTGCTTTGCGTGAAGGCGCACTCCGTATGTTTCCAGCCGAAACGATTTTTCTCATTGGAATCGGCGCAACCATCGGCAAAGTTGGCATCATCACCAAACCGGCGTCGTGCAATCAGCAAATCATTGGCATCACTTGTAACCATCGCATAATTGGCCGTTATCTTGCCTATCAGCTAAAAATTTACGAGGACGTGATTCCTGGCATTGCTTCTGCAACAACGCTTGCGATTTTCGACCAAGTAAAAACCGGGTATCTGCCGATTCTCCAACCGCCACGCGAGGAGCAGCAAGCTATTTGCTCTTTTCTTGACACCAAACTCGCCGAGATAAAACAGGTCGTTGCAACGATTGAGTCGCAAATTGGAATTCTCATCAGCTACCGCAAATCGCTTATTCACGAATGCGTTACCGGCCAGCGGCGAGTAACAGAAGCGGACTTAAAACACATTCAAAGCCATGCCTAAACTCAAACCACCAGAATTGACGTTTCAGCAGCACATCGCGGATTTTCTCATCCGCGAGCACAAGTTTGGCGCACTTGATCAGACGGACATCACGGACACCGAAAATTTCATCGTTGAGGATCATCTGTGGGCGTTCCTTAAAGATACGCAGCCGGAAACCATCAAAAAACTGGCGGACGAATACGGCACGGACGCGCGGGACGAGGTGTTTCGCGCGCTGCATAAAGAATTGCGCCACACACCGCTTTGGATGCTCATCCGTCACGGTCTAACAGTGCGCGGCCTTGAATTCCGGCTTTATTATCCCAAGCCCCGCTCCGCCGAGAGTGTCGCGACCAAGCAATACGAAAAGAACAGAATCACTTTCCGCCATAATTTCTATTTCGGTGCAGCCACGCCAGGCGAGAAACAGTGGGAAATTGATTTTGTTTTTTTCCTCAATGGCCTGCCTATCGTCGCGCTGGAATTGAAGCACGAGAAAAATCAGAACGTGCATGACGCCGTTGCACAATTCGCCGCCCGTGACCATGCGCTGAAAATTTTCCAGCACCCGTTTCTTTACATCGCCGCCGACACGGGCGACGTAATGGCTGCCACCGATCCGCGCCGGGAGGAAAATTTCCGCTGGCACAACACGGGACTTACAAACGAGCCGCAGACAAAGGGCGAGTATCCCGTTGAGTTTCTTTACAGAGAGGTATTGTCCAAAGAACGGCTTTTGGAGGCGCTTTCATTTTTCCTTGTTCGTGTGCCGAAACGTGATGCCGAGGACGACAAGCCGGAACATCCGGCGTTCACGTTGTTCCCGCGCTACCACCAAAGCCGTATGGTTCGTCGCGTTGCAGACGACGCACTCGACCATTTCACCAAGTCCGGCGACATCGGGCGTAAATACCTCATCAATCATTCGGCAGGCAGCGGCAAGACACTCTCGATTTGCTGGCTGGCAGACCGGCTCCACAGTCAATTCAAGCCCGGCACGAATGAAAAGTTGGTGGACATGGTGTTCATCCTTACCGACCGTAAATCGCTCGATAAAAACATCAAGGACGACCTTGAAAATTTCACCCATTTGAAAAACGTGATCGGGCTGGCGAAGAAGGCGGAGGATTTGCCGCGCTTCCTAGAAAAGAAAACATCAATCATCGTCACGACGCAGCAAAAGTTCGAGTGGGTTTTGGAAGAAATTCAGAAGAACAAGGAACTTCAAAAATTGCGCGTGGCGTTCTTGATTGATGAAGCGCACCGCTCGCAGGAAGGTAAAATGGGTGCAGCCATCCGCGTTCCTTTCCGCAAGCCAGACGATCCCGACGCCGAAGATGCAGCGGAAAAAGACCAGGACGAGGAAGAACAGATTGCGAAAATCATCCGCGAACACGACGGCAACCAGCTTTTCGTCGCGTTCACGGCAACGCCCGCGCCGGCCACGGTAACATTGTTCGGTGAAGCGTTTGATACATACACCGAAGCGGAGGCCATCGCCGAGGGCTACATCGTGGACGTGGTGCAAAGCATCATTTCATACAAGACGCTTTACCACCTCAAATGCCACATCGTTCCCAAGCCGGAGGAGGAAAAACTTTATCCGAAAGGCATCGTGGCAAAGGCGTTGAAGAATGTGGCGTTTCAAGACGACGAATTGATTCAATACAAAGCAGAAGTGATGCTTCGCATTTTTGAGGAGGATGTCAAAAAGCTCATCGGCGGAAGTGCTAAAGCAATGATTGTCACAAGTTCGCGTGTTGCTGGATTGCGCTATTTCGAGATCATCCGGGAAAAACTCAAAGAACGAAAAGCCGACTACAAAGTGCTTTATGCCTTTTCTGATTTCGTTCATCCACAGACAAACGCAGCAGTCAGTGAACACGCCGTGAACGCCTTGAAGGACGGCGAACAGATCGAGGAACGGTTTGAAGGTGACGATTATCGGCTAATGGTTGTCGCAAATAAATTTCAAACAGGTTTTGACCAACCGTTGCTTGCCGGAATGTTTCTCGATAAGCCGGTCATAGATCGTAATGCCGTGCAGACCGTTTCGCGATTGAACCGCTGCCACGACGACAAGGAAGATGTTGTTGTTGTGGACTTCACCAACAACGCAGAGGCGATTTTGAAGGCGTTCAACAAATACCGAAAAGGAACCCCGTTCCCACCCGGCGAGCCGGATGAGAAGCAGTGCGTAAAACTGTATCAGGACATTTTAGCGGAAGGAGTTCTGACACAGGATGACGCGCGTGCCTTTGCCAAACTCAAAGAAACGAAAACCGACTCTACGTTGCAGGCTATGGCAAGCGGACTACGCACGCGTTTTCAGGAAAAGATCGCTGATTTAGAACAGCGCAAAACATTCGTGTATTTGCTCGCACGTTATGTAAAGAGTTTTCATTTCTTGTCCTGCTTCTTTACCTATGCAGCCGAGTTGCGCGATTTCGCAGAATTCGCAGAATTCATCGGCCCGCAACTCATCAAGCAAGGCAGCGTGTCCGATTTGATGAAGCAAATTCGGCAGACAGAGGTTACGAAGGCGTCCGTTCAGTATCAGGGTGTCGTGACCAGCACTGGCCCAACAAAGCAAGGATCGGGCAAAGGTAAAAAAGTTGCTGGCGTAGTGCCGAAAAAAGTTTCCGTTCAGGAAATGATTGCGGAGATTCGAGAGAAATTCGACATCACAGACGCCGAAGCGCTTTACATCCGCGAAGTGACGGAGGAAAAATCGAAAGACGAAAACATTCGCGTGACCGTAGAGACGCACAAGGACGACCGCATTTATCTTGAAGGCTCGTTCCAAGGCCAAGTGAATGGCCAAATTCAATCAGCTTACGCCGAGCGAGGGCGTTATGATGAATTGGCCGACGACCGATACACAGATGCAGGCGCAATTTTTGACATCATGGCTTTGACTGTAATTCAAAATCATCTGGTTTTGACAGCCTAGTGTCCAATGTCACTTTTGGGCATCAAAAATACCACGGCCAGTCCCACAGCTTCAAACATGTCCATGCGCCCATCTTCGTTCTCCCACGCACGACGTTTCGGCGGCAATTTCGCAGCAAGCTCGACAGGATATTTTTGAGCAAGAAATTCTGCCATTTCATGCTTTGTCCCTTTGACATCGCCGAGCAGTGCAATCCGCAACAGTTTTCCAGAAAAAAGCGAAACTTTGATCTTCCGACTTTCAGCCAACCCAATGATTTGCCGGTGAAGCGTTTTGATTCGGGGCGCACGGTGGCAACCCGCAGCATTTACATCTTGCAGCACCAAAATACTTGGCAGGAATTGTTTCAAAAGCTTTTCAATTTTGTAAACGGACTGTGAATTTTTATTTCCCCTTACCTCTTTGTGTCCGCATTCGAGAATCTCTTGGTTCTCCATGACACAATACCCGAAGCCTCTAGCCGTGAGCGCGATGGCAACAATACGAATTTGTTTTGATGAAGTTTGATTCATGTTTTTAGTGATTATTAAACGACTAATTTCTTATAGCGGAGAGCGAGTTCCGAAAGAGCCTGCTGTCTCTTTGGATCGGGCGTCTCATGTTTCCGATACGAAAGAAGCTTTGCGCGAGCAGACACTTCCGGCGCGATCTGCTCGTATAGACCGGCAAACAATTCCCGGATTGGTTTGCCGTATATCGCCTCATACGCCAGGGCGAATTCGAGCGTCGGTATGCGCAAGTTGTTTTCATCGCGAGACACCTTCTTTTGCTTGTCCATTCCCTTCACGCCCAACAAAAAAGCCACTTCCTCCTGTGAAAGTGCAATTTGCTTCCGATTGGTTCGTAAATAGTTTGGTAGCGACGGCATGGTTGAACAGTTGAACTCATTGCGAGTTCAGAGCCAAAGAATAGCCGTGCAGCAAAGACTGGCGTAGGGGGGTAAAGGTGCCAGAATTGGCACGTTTACGAAAAACACCGTGCCGGGCTAGACACAGTGTTATTGTCAATACTAGAGCATATATTACTGTATTAGTCAAGGTATGTAGAAACCTGACGTGCCAGAACTGGCACGTTTGCCCCCCTTTATCCGGCAGCTATACGCCTATAAGGTTGCCAGTATTACAAAAATGATTTCCCTCGCCGATTCCAGACGAATACTTGGTTCCACCGCGCAGAATCTTTCTGACGAAGAAATTTTGCGCATCCGTGATTTGTTGCAGGAGTTGGCAGAGATTGCGCTGGAAACAAAGGTCGAAAGTCAGCCCGTGCCGTCCCTACAAAAATCGGGACAAAAATGTTAAAATACCAACGCTACACAAAAGGTCGGGCGTCATTATCATTTTATCGAGCCCAGAAGCGGGGTAACAGAGCCTTTTGTGTAGCAACTCGAGGCGCTCACTGTTACCCCACTTTTGGGATTAAACTCCCATGAAAAAAGGAATCATCTATGTTCGCGTGTCTTCCGTGGATCAAACGCAAGGCACAAGTCTGGATAATCAGGAACGTGCTTGTCTTGAATATGCCGCGAACAGCGGCATTGAGGTCGTGCGGACATTCATAGAAAAAGGAGAATCGGCGACTGCCGCCAACCGCACGGAATTCTTGAAAGCCCTCGAATTTTGCCGCCAGCAGCGCGGCGAGTTAGACTTCTTCATAGTTTGGAAAATTGACCGCTTTGCCCGGAACACCACCGACCACTTCTCCGTGCGGGCCAAGCTCACGCAGTATGGCATCATTCTGCAATCCGTCACCGAGCCAATCACGCAGGACCATATCGGCAAGCTGATGGAGACATTCCTTGCCGGATATGCTGAATTTGAAAATGAAGTCCGCAAACAGCGATGCACCGGCGGGATGCAGGGAAGATTGCGGGAAGGCATCTGGTGCTGGTGGCCACCGATTGGATATGTCCATTCCAAGCGAATCAAGGATCGTCGAAAGACCATGCCCGATGTTCCTGATGAAGAAAGATTTTATCTCATCCAAAAAGGCTTGCGTTTATACAAAGCCGGAAATCATGGCATCACGACACTGGCGACCGAAAGCAACAAGTGGGGGCTGACGACCAGAACCGGCAAGCCCATGAGCAAGCAATTGTGGGATGTGATTCTGGCGGATAAATTTTACGCTGGTATCCTCATTGACCCGTGGACAGGTGAAGAACATCACGGCCTGCATAAGCCGATGATTACGCGCGACGAATACGAGCAGATATGCGCTGTAAAAAAAGGCAAGTCCAGCCATGCGACAGGCCGCAGATTGGCCCACAACCCTGATTTCCCCCTGCGCCGTTTTGTTCACTGTGAATGCGGTCAACCCTACACGGCTTCTTGGAGCAGCGGCAGAAAGAAAAAATATGCGTCCTATCATTGCCACAACAAACAATGCGCTCATTGTAGCCGTTCCGTTCCCAAGGATGTTCTCGAAAATCAATTCTTCCAATTCCTGCAAGGAGTGTCGCCGTCACCAGAATTTTTGGAATTCTTCAAACAGACCGTCATTGATAATCATCAGGAACGATGCGCGACCGACAAACAGGAAAAGGAGCATTATCAGCGCGAGCAGGCAAAACTTGAAAGCCGACGAAAAGACCTTCTGGAAATGAGAATCAGCAAGGAAATCTCAATGGAGGAATACAAAGACCTGAAAGACATCGTTGATAAACAGATCGCTCGACTGCCATCTTCCATGATGGAAGCGGAAGACATCATTGACTTGGAAGCGGCCATTTCCCGTTCCGTGGAGCTCATGGGCGATTTAGGCGGTCAATGGAGGGCCATGTCGTATCCAACAAAGCAGCGGTTGCAGAAAGTGGTTCTACCGCAGGGTATGACATACCAAAAGACAAACGGTGCTATTGGAACCGCCATTCTGTCGCCTATTTTCAGGCTCAATGCGGAATTTCGGCATGAGCCGTCTGGACTTGTTGCGGGGGTCAGACGAGATTGGAACCAAATCATCCAAGATATACGTGATATTTACGAGTTGGTTTCTGAATCAGACGGTAAAAGAATGCTATAAAATCAATTGGTTCAACCGTTTTTTTGCTTTTTGCAATTTTTACAAATGAATCCCAATTTATCAATGGCTTTCGGCCAAGGATCGTCCCCGCAGTTATTCCTATGTAATTCACCGATATATTTGTCGATACACTTCTCTAATTCCTCTACAAATTTGTTGGCATTAACTGCATTCTTTTTAGAGTCAAATAATTCCCCCATTCTCAAAATACGATAGCCACCAGTCGTTTCTGCCTGATGCAAAATCCCGCAGCGTATGTGTTTATAGAAGGAGCAACCATCCTTTTTCCATTTTCCGTCTTTCCCCGTATATCCCCGGGGGAAGCATTCATCAAATTCCTTGAACGAATCACGGTAATCGGTAAAGAAATCCTTAAATGCATCCTCGGATTTACGGTCAGTGTCATTTATGCCCTTGCGAAAAGAATACAACGTCTCAATCAACAAACATGCAACTGCCATCATCAAAAAGCCGCTTTTATAATCAATCGGTTCAACCGGCACATGCGATAGTGGGCGTATGTATCTGTGGTTTAAGCGATGCTCAATCAGGCTAATAATTATTTTCTTTGATGCGATGTCGTTGTGATCGTCCTGAACTTTCTTGAGAAGCAATCCTACATCGTCTGGAGTCAAAGGCATCGGGTCACGGCTCAAATAAAAAACGTCTGATCCAGTTTGACAGGTAAGGTGATCTTTTATTTTCATGAAATATTTACGGAATAATACGGGCGACCGAGAACTCAATGCTAAAATTTTTCTATGCTTTGAAGGACGCGTGTTAGCCGACCAACATGCTGTCGTTTATCAATGAATTCCTTATACGCTTTGTGCGCGTTATCCAAAAGTTCCTGATACAGGACAACTCGCATTTTCAATTCAGCAAGTGCTCTCGTTCCGTTTTCACGAGCACGAGGATCATTCCAACCTTTCGGAAGTTTTCCCACAAGAAACACAACCTCCATCGGTTCTGCGGAACGTTTGTGTTCATCTAGAATTTTTTGAAGCGCACTCAAATATTTTTGGCCTTGGTCTGTCAATTGTCCCTGCGTAAGGGTGCGGTCTGCTTTTTTTAATTCAATGATGACATGCTTTCCAGAGTTCTTTTTATATTTGATGTCCACACGCCCCAATTTTTCCTCCTTTGACATTTTTGCTGCCGCCTTCTCAAATTCGGAAGCAACTCGTTTTTCCATATATTCTGTATCAGTCGCTCGCTCCCACGCCGGGTCTAGAAGCCACAGGTTTTTGTAAAGGTGCTTTTGAATTATGCGCTCACGGACATTGTTGGTTACTTTTTTGTCGAGAGCTTCGATAGCCTCAATTCTTCCTTTGAGGATTTGATGATACAGAACAGCTTCAACATCATTGAGATCGTTAAAAATCAGACCTAATTGCTCCAAATTTTCTGGGGTCAGTTTTTCTAAAGCATCAAGATTGTCTTTGTATCGCAAATTCTCGAACGCAAGAACCGCATATCCAAACAGCCGTTTTCGATCTTCGCTTTTATCAAAAGGCATTTGGTTGATTTTGCCAAACAGAGATTTTGCACGGCGTTTTAGATCGCTGCCAAGTTCATCAAACCATTCTTTTATGGCTGGTGTTTCCAAAGCCTTATCCTTGCCCTCTTCGTCACGAAGTTCTGTCCATTTATTTGCAATATGTCTGACTTCGGTGAGCACGAATTGTTTTAGCGCAACATATCGAGGATCATCCTCAATGATCTTTTGACGACTGCTCGTTGCACTATCTTCCTGTTCATCCAAATCAAGGAAATCAGCCTCAATTTCGCCAATCAGATATTTTGTAAAAAGCCGCCCTTCATTGAATTCTTCAAGGATGTCTTCTTGTGCAAGTTTTCCTCTAACCATGATCACGATCTTGTTCAGATTTTCTTCATCATCCTTAAGGTCGCCCGAATCATGCACAGTGCCAATCCATCCTCCAATGGAGTATTTTTTGCTTTTGCCATCATTTCCCTTAACTACGATTTGGGAAGGACGCGCCTCGTTGCCAATTATTTTTTTTGAAAGTTTAACCGCGTTTTCTCCTTCTTTCCCATAATGCCATAAATACTGCAATCGTCCGAAGTAACCACGATCTTTTACAGTGATTAGCGTCTTATTTACTGAAAGTTCAAAATGGTGCTCTTTCCCGATAATTGAAAAGCGTCGCGCCAGCCTTATTGTCAAACTTGCAGCAGCGCGATTAGGACGTTTTTTTAAATCGTCCAAAATAATTCGCGTGCCGGATTTCAAATCTTTTGGAAATTCAGATGACGCTATCGGCACCGGCTCGTATGTGCCTTCTTTGTTTTTAATTTTCTCCTGTATGTCAGCAAGTTTCATCAAAAACGCATGACGCGCTCCGTTTTTGATGCTGAAAACTTTCACCTCACGGGCAATTGAAAATAACGAAAGTTTTCCAATTCCCTTGCGTCCCATCACGGGACGTTTCCACTTTTCTGTGATTTTTCCGGCTTTTGGGTCTTGATCTCGTCTGCGATAACCAACCGTAAGAAATTTGTCGTTGATATCCTCAATTCCCATTCCGTGTCCATCGTCTGTAATAACAATATGCCACTCTTTTTCATCAATCGTTATCGAAACATGTTCAGCATCAGCATCCCAAGAATTGGCAACAGTTTCAGCAAGCACAGCCGGAATATTGCTGTAAAGATTAAGTCCAAGGTGATTGAGCACATTCAGGCTCAATGTCATGCGGTAGAGAGAGGATTCAGGCATGATATTTTTCAAGATGATGTTTAATCGTTTTCCCCACGGCCCGGCCCAACTTCACCGGCACTGCGTTTCCGATAAGTTGCCCTATCGTCTTCGTGCCATATTCAGTCCCAGGCTTCATAAAAGCGTAATCGCGCGGGAACGACTGCAAGATCGCCCCCTCTCGCAATGAAAGCGCGCGATTCTGTTTGGGGTGCCCGAATCGTCCGTTACCAAAACCAAAAAATTGCGTCGTGATTGTCGGCGATGGCGAATCCCATTCCATGCGGCCATAAACGCCTGGATAGCTCCTACCTTCCTTTTTTTTGTGACAAGCAGCCACCAAAGATGAATCCCAGTCTCGCCATGTGCCGCCGGGTTTAGACGCGCGAATCCGCCGCAGGTTGAGTTCCGAAAGGCTGCTGCATCGGTGGAGTGGGTCGTCGCCGTCAATTTCCCCAGCTTTGAGCGGAGGCAGATGACCGATGGCAGATTTCACTGTCTGGTGTTTTTTGCGCGTCGGCTTAATGATTTCAATCGGACCGAATTTTGAGGCAAACAGCACGAGCCTGTTTCGCTGCTGCGGAACGCCAAAATCGGGACAAAACACGACAGAGTAGGAAACATGGTATCCTAAAACCTTTAGCGCTTTGACGAATTCGCCAAAGATGGAATGGTTTTCCAATTGAGGCACATTTTCCATGCTGACAATGTCCGGGCGCAATTCTCTGATGAGACGCGTGAACGAACGCAAGAGGCTCCACTTTGCGTCTGCTTTAGCATTGAGTCCTTGGGTGTATTTTGAAAAGGGCTGGCATGGGGCGCAACCGACCAACACCCGCACGCCCCCCTTCGGATATAGTTTTGCAAGTTCGCCGCCCGTCAACTTGCTCACGTCCGATTTTATGAATTTCGATTCGTTGTTATGTTCGTATGGATATTTGCACGCAATGTCAATGTCCGCCCCGGCCACGACTTTTACCCCCTCGTCAATCAAACCGCGAGTGAGTCCGCCAGCACCGCAAAACAAATCAATGGCTGTAATTTGTTTCTTCTCCCTGACAGGTGAACTTTTTTTATTCGGTTTCCTCTTACGCATAAAAATGTATGTGATTTAATTATATCACAGCACGGAACAATTTCTTTGGCGAACAAAACGCATCTTAACGGAAAAACGGGAAAGGGGAAAGGGGAAAGGGGAAAGAAAATGCTCGCTTTTTGCCATATTTTTGAGCATTTTGTGCCCTCATTCATGAGCAGGACACCTAAAATTAAAAGTGACCTTTCAGGAAGCCGCGTCTTAATTCTCGCTGGCGATTACGCTCGGCAGGAAGGCGTTTGTGTCGGGCAGTCCGCGATTGGCGGACATTGGGCTATCTCGCCGGATGGTAGCGACGAAATAGTGCAACTTTTATTCGAGAAGGAATTCGGCCTCCTGCTTGATCTGTCATCCAAGCCTTCGTGCAACTAGCACCGCCCGCGAACTACTATGCCAAAGCAACCAAATTCAGCCAATGAAATTGCAAGCGCCATTCTTTCGGAATTGGATCATTTCCAGCAAAACTTCAACCCATGCCATTTGGTTGTCGGTTGCATCCCAGCGAATTGGCATTTATACCCTTACCTGGGGCCATCAACGAACTAATACAGATTTTTATAGTCCTGACCGTCTAATGCCTCCCTGTGCATCGCAAAGAGTGCCATATCTAACTCTCTTGGCGTAACAGCATTTTCCTGCGCCAATTTTCTCATGGTGTCTATATAAACAAGCCATGTATTCAGGGACGCGGAACTGCCGATGTCGCAACCCATCTTTTTCAGCATTTCCAGACAGCGGATGTCTATAACCGCGTATCTTTCCGGATACACGACCGTGAGAAGTGCTGACGCCATTGGCACGCTGACGCCGTCTAAATGGCAAAGTATTTGCATCTTTTGACGCTCATCAGCTTCGGCAAAAGCCTCTTTAGTAGCCTGCTCGACTCCGTCTTTGTTTCCTATGTATCTCTGTTTTTGCCTGGCTGACTTCCACATGCAAATTTTATAGAACTCATCAAAAATGAGATGCCCTCTTTTTCTCGCATTGGGGCCGACGACCTTGAATAGGTAATTTTCGGCGTCATAAAGCTCGATGTATTTCTGTATGTTCGCTATCTTCATTGCTGTGTTTTGGCACTATACACAAATTTCATGAATTGTGCAAAAGACTTGCCACCCTTGGCAAGTCTTTCGCTTCCCCTTGAGTGAGCGATTTGGAAATGCTTGTCATAACTTGAACTTTGAAGATAACAATGCTACATCTTTTCCGTTATCTCTTTTCGTCAATGAACTCAATACCTTCTTTTCTGTCTCTGGCGTCCAATATATTTTCAGTTCCTTTTTTGCCCGTGTGATAGCCGTATAGAATATATTATGGGTTATCATTTCTTCTATCTCATCTGTAACAACAACTTTAACAGAATCATATTCCAAGCCTTGGGCTTTGTGGATAGAAACCGCGTAGGCAACTTGAAAAGGGATTACCGCGCTTGAAGATGAATCGTCGTCCTCATCGGTGCTTCTAAGTTTGTTAACGGAAAAGCGGATCACCGAGTTGCCGTTTTCGGAATTGTCCATCATCTGAAAATCGAACCCCTCTGCTTCCAACTGATTTATGGTCCTATCAAGCTCGATATCAAACTGGATTTTCTTATCAAATACCTGTATGCCGACAATTTTTCCCTTTAGGTTGTTATAAATCAGGGGCGCAAATCGTTCCGATTCATTAAACAATATCGGATCATTGACCTTGTAGGTCTGAACGTCCCATTGTTTAGCGATACCCTCATTATTCTCCTGTAAGAACCTGTTGATATTATTGATTCCGTAGAGTCCGTCATAGTTTAAGCACAAAATGATTTCGTCTTCCTTCGAATGATCAAAGATAGACTCGTTCAGGGCAACCGAATAGTCGTTCTTTGTGATGTGTTCTAAAATATCTCCCTCAATATTTCTGACCTTTCCCCACAAGGTAAGCAGCTTTGGATTGTGGCTCCGATAGGGTTTAGTCAGCTCAAATACGGAAGTCGCTGGAACAAAGCCGCGGGCCATGCTAAACCAATTTCCAAACCGTATTGATTCTATTTGGAAGACATCGCCTACCAAAACGAGCAGCTTAAAAGTTGCCTTTTCCAAAACAGCGAGCATGTCCGAATTGCTAACCGTGCTGCACTCATCAATGACCAACAAATCATATTTTGTATCGGAATTCCAATCAGACAAGAATTTAGCTACTGTTTTAATACTACAATTCGCTGCAGTAACCCTTCTCTTTAGATTATCAACCGCTGGATTGGTGTTGGCCAGATATAGTTTACTTCGGTCATTAAAAAAATGCGACACATGATTTATCAGTGTTGTTTTTCCTGTTCCAGCGGAACCGTATATCAACGCCACTTCTGAATTCTCAAACATCTCCCTCAGTTTTCCCTTTTTCTCGTCGCAATCAATCTGATACGCGGACGATTGGAGCCAGGAATCAACTGAACGCGAATAGTTCTTAATGCCCGTTGACGACAGCTCTTTTAGCTTTTTAATAATGCGAAAAGTGTCTTCCTCGTAGCCTTTTACGAAAAAATGGTCTTTGTAGCTTTCGAGCCGGCGATTGACGTGCTTGTAATACAACGTTGTATTATATGATTGCACTAGGTCATCAATAGATTGAAATCCGGTGATGTCATTTCTCGGCGTGTAAAGTTGCCCCTCTACTTCCGTATTGTTTTTTATACGTCTCGCCAGCAGTTCATGCTCCCGGTTCGTTGAATCTATGCAATCAAATAGGTCGGACAGTCTTGGATTATGTTCTATCAGAGAGGTGTTGAACGGCATCCGCTCAAAAGGAATGCACCCGTATTTGAGACGTAAACTCGATAATCGGTCGCATATTTCGGGCGAGTATTGGCGTTTGAGAATTTTATTATTGAGCCTGTAGAGCAAATATCTGATTACGTTACTTCCTGAAGCTTTAGCTTTGGTGATCTTGCGGCTTTTGTCTAAAACATCAAGGATATGGTCCGTGTTGGCCTTTCTGGCAATTAAACTCTTTATCGCCTGGTATTGGTCGTCCGGAAAATCAATTACCTCGACCAAATTCAGACCTGTCCTTTTTAGAAACGCCATCGCTTCGCGATACTCAATCGTCCTCGAATGTTTTGTGTGTCTTCCGAATATGTCAGCAAAATGATCGAGTTCGCATGGCCGAATTGATACGCCCCAATCATCAATTATTTGTATGGGCATTTTTTTGCCCAAGACCTCGATGTAATCGTTGCTTACAGCCAATGTGACGGCGTAGTTCGGAGATACATCCCTGTTTGTAAAAGCAATAATTCTATTGAATTTACTCGCTCTATCGTTAGCAACTGTGAAAGTTACTTCGTAGTATACTTCGTGACCGGCAAAAAAAGGCTTTATCTTTTGGATGTAGTAACGGTCGTTGTAGGTGCTTTTTACCCGTGACACTTCCGGTCGGTTAATTTTCTCTGCTATCTTTTCGTAATACTCCTTCAGTGCAGAATCAATTGTGATTGGAAACTCATCAATATTTTCTAACACCTCCAATTTATAGGATTTTTTGAGAAGTGATTTTATTCTGAGCAGATACTCATAATATTTCAGCATCAATCTCTCTGAGTTTTCTTCATCGAGAGTGTAGTGGGAGGCTGTAATCTGGAGGAAATTGTGGAATTTGTTCAGAAACTTGAGATTGCCTCTCGAACTCACATAGGCGTTGGCGCGTGTTATGTTTTCGTAGGTATTGTCTATGTCTCTCCCGCCGCTGTATACCTTTAATGAAATATGCTCAACGAAATTTCTGAGTTGCGACAGGATATTTTGTGACAACAATCCTCTTTCGGAATCGTCAAATATCCCGATATTGCGGCAAATTACTTTATCAATTTTTAGAATCTCGCCGTCGATCTTGTTCATATTTTCAGGCCACCAAAAACGTATGGCCGCAATGAGATGCTACGCCTTATTTCTCTACTCGTCTAGCTCGGAAGCTTCCGCTATTTTACGGGCGACATACATGATATGTAGGGGCTAACGCCCGTCACTATTGAATTGCACGGCTTAACCGCCGCACCACTGGCTCCCAACGTGTCGTCGGCTACCGCCCGACTTGATGCTTTCTCCCTGCGGGCTAACCGGGTGCTGGCCAACTAGCCGTTGTCCTTTACCAAAAAGCATCAAGTCGGCCAATATCCGCCGACACGTTGGGGACTGGTTTTAGGATAAGGGCTATCGCCCAACGACCGGAGGGCGCTACCGCGACCGGCTCGCCTTGAAGGCGGAGGACGACGGGTTTCACTACCAAACTCGTCAAGACACTGCTTTTCGCATATCGCGGGAGAAAGCATCGCCCGACTGGGCGCTTTTAAGTTTCAGCCGCGCCGACTGGCACGTCCATTTTTCGGGCTAGTGATATGATGACGGCCCGTTCGGATTCCAGAACCAGCCGCCATTATCCCGCAGGCGTGCTCCCAGCACTACTGCCGGCGGCAAACCACCGGCAACATCTACCACAACCGGGATTTGACTGGTGGCAGGGGTGGCGGCTGATTCTGGCACCATGAATGACCAACACATCACAATCGGCGAGCGTCATGGCTGGGGCGATGCACAGCCTTTTGGCATTGCCGCGATTGACGAGCGACAGCACATCTACATCATTGGCAAAACCGGGTCCGGCAAGACGACTTTGCTCCGCAACCTGATCTTGCAGCATATCGCCCTCGGTCACGGCGTTGGCGTCATTGACCCGCACGGAGACCTGGCCGAGGAACTTTTGAGCCACATCCCGCCGTCACGGGCGGATCATCTGGTGTATTTCAATCCAAGCGACTTGGAATTTCCCATCGGATTGAATGTGATCGGCGACGTGACGCCGGATGGACGGCATCTTGTGGCTTCCGGCATTGTGGCGGTATTCAAGGGTATCTGGCGCGATTCCTGGGGGCCGAGACTGGAATATATCCTCTACAATGCCGTGTCCGCCTTGCTCGAATGCCGCAATCAGACGCTTTTGGGCGTGAACCGCCTTTTGATTGATGACGAATATCGAGCAAAAATAATCCGGCAGGTCAAAGACCCGTTCATCCGGGCATTTTGGGCGGATGAATATGAAAACTACGACGAGCGGTTCAAACGCGAGGCCATTGCTCCCATTCAAAACAAACTTGGGCAGTTTCTTTTGAATCCGGTGATCCGAAACATTTTGGGCCAGATCAAAAAGAAAGTGGACATTCCCTTCGTCATGGACAACGGACGGCTATTCATCGCCAACCTGTCCAAAGGCCAGCTTGGACACGACAAGGCGAACCTGCTTGGCTCCCTTTTGGTGACGCAGTTCCAACTTGGCGCTATGGCGCGGGCAAACCGGCCCGAATCCGAACGCCGCGATTTTTATCTGTTCATAGACGAGTTCCAGAATTTTTCGACCGATGCCTTTGCTTCCATTCTGGCGGAAGCACGCAAATACCGTTTGGCTCTGACGCTTTCGCATCAATACATTGACCAGCTTTCGCCGCCAGTGCGGCAGGCGGTATTCGGCAATGTCGGAACCTTGATCGCATTTCGCATCGGCTACACGGATGCCGAGGTGATGGAAAAAGAATTCGGCAAGACATTCACGGCCACCACTCTTGCCGATCTTGAGCGGTATGAAGCCGTCGTGAAGCTGCTCGTGGACAGTTCCAACCTTGAACCTTTCCGGGCAAAAATGTTGCCGCCGCTGGAAAGCCGCATTGGCCGAAAAGAAAATCTGATTGCGCTGTCGCGCGAACGGTTCGCCATGCCGCGCGGATTGATTGAAGACAAATTGAAACGGTGGATGGCCGGGACCAAATTGCCGGAGGACGAGTAGCGAACGTGCCTGAATTGGCACGTTTGCCCACCTACTTCGTTTTCTTCACTCGCGGCAATCTGCAAGGATGCCACAAAAACGATCCCCCCGTTTCAAACGGGCTTCATCAGTTGCCCCAATCCAGCTTACACAACGCGACCGCGAGATCATCCGGCTTGTTCACCGTCACCGATTCTTGCGCTCACACCAGATTGTCGCGTTGCTTGATGCCAGCCCGCAACAGGTGTTGCGGCGGCTTAAATCACTCTACCATCACGGATATTTGACCCGGCCACGCGCACAGCTTGAATACTACCAACGCGGCGGCACACGCCCGATGGTCTATGGCTTGAGCAGCAAAGGCGGAAGGCTTTTGGACCAAGAGCTTGGCATTACGGTTTCGGGAAAAGAAAATGATGATGGTATTGGCCGAATGTTTCTTGAACACGCCATTCTTGTTTCCGACGTGATGGTGTCCCTTGAACTTGCTTGCCGCAAATCAAGTGACGTTCGATTGCTTTACGAAGACCAGCTCGCGCTTCAATCGAAACAGAATCAATTCCAATGGCGGGTAAAAGTCCGTGACCACGGTGTAACGCTTGGCGTCGTTCCCGACCGTGTGTTCGCATTGGAATACGAGGAACAAGGCGGAGAGATACAACGGGTGTATTTCTTTCTTGAGGCCGACCGGGGAACCATGCCGGTTGTGCGAAGCGGACTGACACAGACATCGTTTTACCGGAAACTTCTCGCATACGAAGCGACATGGACGCAGAAATTTCACCAGCGGAAACTTGGCATCCATCGTTTCCGCGTGTTGACCGTCACCACGAATGCCATGCGTGTGACATCGCTGCTTGAAGCCTGCTCGCGATTGAAGCGCGGCCACGGATTGTTTCTGTTTGCCGACCGGACTGTTTTGGAAAAAGACCCGTTCTCCCTTGTCTGGCAGTGCGGAAAATCCGCCAAAATATCGGCCCTCCTGGACTAGCTAGAAGCCGAAGATATGTAAATTATGTCGCTCATTTGAACTCATCTTTTTCATTTTCGGTATAGCCAGCATCCGAGAACCGCTTCACGATTTGTCGGAACCGGGGGTCAGGGCTGTTTACAAAGTTCTGGAAAGTCCACCGACCCCCTTGTTGCGTCGGCACCACTTCCTTGCCGTTCAAATCTTGCAGTGACGCTGGAAATTGGAAAAAGCCGAACACCGTCTCGCGCTTCTGCGCGTCCGTGACCACCATCACCACCCCACGCTTCGGAATGACGCGGCATGTGCCTGTCAAAGTATCGTGGTTCCAAACCTGCCCCTCGCGTAGCAGAACTACACCCCTGAGCTTTTCACTTTCCAGTCGTATGCCTGTCGTCAGTTGTCGCGCAAACTTCTGCCGTTCCGGTGTGTCAAACTCTGCATCAAGCACCAGCACCGGATTGAACCCCAACGCCTTGGCATCATCCTCGACATCGTGCAAAAAATCTTCCAGCACCGCTGCATCTGTGCTGGCTGGCGCGCTAAATTTGAAGTGATAAGAGAATCCCATATATTACATTTTCTTTATATTCTTATTATGCGTGACCGCTCGCGCATAATCAAGAACATTCTAAGAATTTTTTCTCGTTTTTGACCACCGCGCCAGTGCCGCCCTTCGGGCACTAAACTTACGTTGCGCTGGCGTCATTTTTGCAGCCAGTGCCGGGCCGCCCTTCAATCCACCAAGCCGACCTAGCAGCATCGCCGCAGGATTCTTTTTTGTTTTCATTGCCATGCTTGTTGCATCCTGCCACGAAACGAAATCCTACTGAAGTTGAATTTTGGCTTTGCCCGCAAGCGGACATGCCAGAATTGGCACGTTTGCCCACCTACTGATTTTCCCGGCGGACGATAGGATTCCATTCGGATGCGGTTCGACTTCGCGGGCCGCACCAGTTCTTCACAAACAAATAACCACAGGATAATTATGCCAAAATCAAAGTTCGTTGACTTCAAAGCCGTGAAAGCAGCCGTCACCATGGAGCAGGTTCTTGAACACTACGGCCTCTTGGAAAAGTTCAAGCGCGGCGCAGACAGTTTGAGCGGCCCGTGTCCGATCCACAAGGGCAGCAACCCGACGCAGTTCCGCGTCAGCGTCAGCAAAAACGTCTGGAATTGTTTCAGCGAGTGCAAGCACGGCGGCAACACCCTCGACTTCATCGCCGAGATGGACGACGTGAGCATTCATGCGGCGGCGTTGAAAGCGATTGAATGGTTTCACCTCGACCCCGAAGCCATGTCAGTGAATGGAGACGCGGAAGCTCCGGGTGACGCTCAAAAGAGCGACACGACACCGGCACCAGCAGCGAAAAAGGCCGCCCCGGCAGCGGAGAAAAGCGCACCCAACACGCCCTTGAAATTTCGCTTGGACAAGTTGGAGCGCAGCCATCCATATCTCGCCGAACGCGGGTTGACGCTTGAAACCGTCGTGGATTTTGGCGTCGGCTTTTGCGCCAAAGGCATGATGGCCGACAGGATTGCCATTCCGATTCAAAATGCGGAAGGCAAGGTTGTCGCCTACGCAGGCCGCTTCCCCGGCGAACCGCCCGATGAAAGCACGCCGAAATACAAACTGCCTCAGGGATTCCGTAAATCGCAGGAGTTGTTCAACATTGATCGCGCTATCAAAGAACCGGGGCCGCTTGTCATCGTTGAGGGCTTTTTCGGTTGCATGAAGCTCCACCAGTTCGGTTGCCGCAAGGTAGTTGCGCTCATGGGCAGCACCATGTCAGCCGCGCAGGAGGAATTGATTCGTCGGCACACCGACCGCACCAGCCAGGTCATTGTCATGCTGGACGAGGACGAGGCGGGACGAATGGGGTGCGAGGACATTGCCGTTCGTCTAGCAAAATTTGTCTTCGTGACGGTTCACGCCTTTGACAAGGAAGGACAACAGCCGGAAAACATGACCGCCGAGGAAGTGAAGCAACTGCTTGGAGGCGTATCGTGAGCGCAATCGCAATTCCGTTTGCCAAGTTTCGGCTTGGCAAGATCGTGTCCACGCCAAACGCGCTCGCACATCTGTCCCAAGACGACATCCTGCTTGGCATTCAACGGCATCAAGCCGGAGATTGGGGCGACATTCCGGCGGGCAATTGCGAGGCAAACGAATGTGCGCTTATCGAAGGCACGCGGATTTGGTCAATCTATCGTGCCGCGAATGGCACGAAGTTCTGGCTCATCACAGAAGCCGACCGAAGCCACAGCACAGTTCTCTTGCCTGAAGACTACTAAACACGAGAGCGATCCATCCGGGTCGCTCTTTTTTATACAGGCCAGTTCTGGCACGTTTGCCCACCTACTTCAAAATTCATCCGCGTCATACGCTTCAAAGTGGCAGTTCATTTCAAACATAAACAACCACAGGAGCATCACATGAAAAATCCAACGTATGACCGTATCACCGACCGCATCACCGCCTTGTTAGAACAAGGCACAGTCCCATGGCAGAAGCCGTGGAAGGCGCGAACCGGCTTGCCCCGGAACTTCGTCAGCAAACATCCGTATCGTGGCATCAATGTCTTTTTGTTGCTTGCCATGATGTATGAATCGCCGTTTTGGCTCACGTTCCGTCAGGTGTCGCAGCTTGGCGGGAGTGTCCGCAAGGGCGAGAAGGCGTGCCCCGTCGTCTTTTGGAAACAGACGACCACTGAAGACAAGGAATCAAGCGAGCAGAAGAAAAAATATCTGCTTCGCTTTTACCACGTCTTCAATGTCAGCCAATGCGACGGACTGAAAATCGGCACCGAGCCGGTGCTGGAAAATGTCATAGCCAAGCCGGAGGAAATTGTGACGCAGATGCCACAGCCGCCGATTCTGAAACACGGCATGACCCACGCCTACTATTCCCCGCGCGAGGATTGCGTCGGTTTGCCGCCACGCGAACGGTTCGAGCGGACGGAGGATTATTATTCCACCGTCTTTCACGAGCTTGTTCATTCAACCGGCCATGAAAAGCGGTTGAAACGATCTACGCTCGCAGAAAAATCCGGTTTCGGCTCGAATCCCTACTGCAAAGAGGAATTGATTGCTGAAATGGGCGCGGCGTTTCTGTGCGGGCTGGCCGAGATCGGCGAACGGACGATTGATAATTCCGCCGCGTATCTTAACGGCTGGCTTGAGCAGTTGCGTCAGGACAAGATGCTGATAGTTCAGGCGGCAGCACAGGCGCAGAAGGCGGCGGACTTCATTCTGGGCCGGACGTTTGCGGAAGGCGAGGCCGCCCATGACTGACTTCAATCCGAAGGAATTCAAGGTGGTAGCCCTGCGGGATTGTCCGGTGCCAGAGTCCATGCTCATTTGCGAGACGCCGGACCAGGCTGCTGACTATTGGCGGATGCACATTGCGACGCATCCGTATTTCAACCCGGATTGCGAGTGCATGGCGGTGTTGCTATTGAACACGCGCCGCCGGGTGAAAGGGCATCAGCTTGTGACCATCGGCACGATGGACACAGTCTTGGTGCATCCACGCGAGGTGTTCCGGGTTGCGGTGGTTGGCTGTGCGGCGGCCATAGTGCTCATGCACAACCACCCTTCCGGCGACCCGACGCCGAGCGAGGCGGACATCAAGGTGACACGCGATTTGATTCGGGCGGGCCAACTGTTGAAAATCGAGCTGCTTGATCACGTTATCATGGGGAATCCCGGACGCTCATCTTTGAGGGAGGCGGGATATTTCTACAACTAAAGCACGCCGACCAAACATTCTTTGGTCGGTTTTTTAAAGCATGACAGCTTTAGTTGAGTGATTTGACAGAGAATATAACTGGCGGATTGGTGAGTCCCGTCAGACTAAATCATCTCCAATAATATGCTCTTCCATCCACGCTTCTCGGGAGTGTTCAAGAAATGATTCGATGGACAGGTGGTCTTCAGATTAATTTCTCTATGGCCAAAAATGTGATCCTTAGATACAAATGGGTATTGCTCGCGAATCAGCCGCGCAATTGCGCGTAAGGCACTTTCATCCGGCACCGTATCTTCGTGATTATCGTCGATACAGATGGCCACGCTCCTACAGTTAATATCCCAGTTACCCGCATGCCACCCTATCTCATGATCAAATAGGAGTCGCTCGGCTTCTCCATTGCTTCGGATTATCCAATGATAAGGGTAGAAGACTTGCTTGCCGTCCCGGTTGTGATCCGAATATATCGGTTCCTTTTTATCCCGCTTTGCATATGTTGGCGCATACAGACGAATGAGTTCGATTGCCGAAAGGCGTTCCTTGGACAGATGTTCCGAACTTTTTGAATGATGTATAACAATGGTATCGATTGGTTTTCTATCCCGATTCCATTTTTTTCCGTCGGTGCCGAGAGCGACCTTGCCTTCTCTTAGATTTTTTTCAAAAAACGTATAAACTGTATTTTTCAATTTTATTGATTGCGCATAGTCGTTCAAACGTAACGCAGCTATTTCCTCTAATAATCCCGGCACTGCATCATACCAAAAAGGTTCTCTAATTTTTGCCTCCCATTCTTTCCGTATAAATAAATTCATAATATATGAATATCCCGAATATTAAAAGAATAGCACAATTCAGAATATTTGATTCGATTATGAACGGGAGCGAATCAGAGGCAGAACGTTCTCACCGATGATGCGCACTTCTTCGCCATTAGGTTCGCCTGTTAATACAAAATAACTCACTCCGAGTTCCCCGTATTGAATCAGCCGTTTGGCCACGTCATCATAAGAGCCCACGAGCGAAGCTATCGGGCCGGTCTTTCCACGGGCGAGACCATACCATAAAATATCATCAGCCCAGTATCCACGCTTTTCGAGATCCAGATACTGCATCCCATCGATCAATGGATTAGCTCGATAGTGTTCTCCGAACCTAATGAGACTTCTTTCATTAACGCGCGAGATATACTGGATTGCCTTCGTTCTGGCTTCTCCGCGTGTTGATCGAGCAATGATGTTGATCGAGATTCCGCACCGGAGAGGTTTAGCGTTACGCTCCGAAATCGTCCGTGATAAATCAATCAACCCCTTGATACTCTTTAAACTAGCACCAAGCCAGAGGACATGACTTCCATAAAGCGAGGCAAGCTCGATAGCGTCATGTGTGCGTCCGCTTATGAGTAGCTCAGGCTCGACTTTTGGCCTGAGGCCGGTTGGCATATGACAGTCAACTCGGTAGTAATCTCCTGATAAACGCGATAAACCAACTTTCCAAAGCTCGCTTACAATCTTACAAAACTCCAGTTGCCGAGCCGGATGAAACTCAATGCCCAAATTATCACCTTCAGCGATGTTCTCAGCGGGTCTCCCCTCCACAATATTCACAGCAATGCGTCCGGGTGCCATCATGCAAAGTGATGCAATTGCTCGGGCAGCTTGAACCGGATTCCACATGCCGGGCCTGATAGCCACCAGAAGCCCAAGACGGGTAGTGTGTTGAGCTATGAATGCAGCAACAATGAATGGATCAACACATCTCGGACTCACCGGCATAAGTAATGAATCGAACCCTAAACTTTCAGCCGCCGTCGCGCTTTCCAAAATATATTGCATCGACTGAGGAATATCCATCGGACCCGAAGAGAGATACTGAGCAACACCCGATGAGGGACAATACCAACAAATATTAAGTTTCATTTATAACCTTTGAGTAAGATGAGAGAGCAACGTCACTGTGGCTCCTTATTGGCTATTTCTCAACCGGTAGTGGAGAACATATCATTGTGCTCTATTCTTCCCAAGAGACATCGGCACCCAGGCTTTTGAGGTTCTCTATAAACCGTGGATGCGCGCGTTTAATCGGGTCAGCTTTGTGAATTATACTCGTTCCTGGAACCGAAAGTGCAACCATCAATAAAGCAATTGATGCACGGATAATATAAGGAGATTCGACTATGGCAGGGTGCAATGATGCATTTCCCATGATAATCACTTTATGAGGGTCAGAAAGGTGTGCAAATGCTCCGAACTTATTTAATTCAGGAATCCACGACAACCCCCCCTCGTAAACTTTGTTCCAAAACAAAACGCTTCCCTTGCATGCAGTCGCAAGCGCTATAAATGGCGGGATTAAATCAGCCGGAAAATACGGCCACGGAGCGCCCTCGATCTTGGGAAATGTATTTGCGGTAAATGGCCGTTGAACATTATACGGCTTACCGTTATTCACCGTGCTGAATCCGGGACCATGCACTATAGAGACACCCAGTTTTGCAAAGGTCTTATCAATAAGCGGTAAGTGATGTTGAATATTGTTCCTAACTGATACTTTACCACCTGTAATAGCACCTATCGCTAAATAGGTTGCCACTTCATGATGATCTTCTGAAATGGCGAATGAACATCCATGAAGCTCAGCTTTTCCATTGATGGTTAGTGTGTTTGAACCAGTTCCTTCAATGTCCGCTCCCATCGCAATAAGAAAACGACATAAATCTTGGACGTGAGGCTCGCATGCTGCGTTATTTAGAATAGACAATCCGCTTGCGGTTGATGCCGCCATTATAAAATTCTCGGTTGCGGTTACAGATGCATATTCAAACCAATGTAGGGTGCCCTTGATGGGTTGGTTGCGTCGGATGGAGATGTATTCTGTATTTGCTTTGATGTTGTAACCAAACGCATTCAATAGTGTAAGGTGCGGATCAATTTCGCGTGCGCCGAGAGCGCATCCTTTGGTATTGGTGTGGACCTCAACGAAACCTAATCGGAAAAGCAAAGGAGCAAACAGTAATACCGAAGACCTCATTGCAGAAGGCACAATATCCCGAGAAAAACTATTCACCAGATTGTCATGGCGTAGCCGCAGATATCCCGTGGAGGGATCATAATTTACTTGTGTTCCAATAGCTGAAAAAAAATCTAGCAGCTTGCGGACATCCGAGATGTCGGGGACATTGGTGATCTCAACAGTGTCTTTGGTCAAAAGGCTTGCACATAAAATGGGCAGCACGGAATTCTTGTTTCCTGAAACACTTGTCTCCCCTCGTAATGGTATGCCTCCGTTGATACGTAGATTAGCCATAAAGTAAGTATATCATGACTTATTCTGGAAATCGAAATAATGCCATCGCCCTAAAGTAGAAAGTTAGAGACCAAGTGCGCGAACTAACGGAACAAAATGATCGTCAAACAAGATTGGTTGTGCGTATCGACCAGCGCTAACCTCCTCTCGACCCCGATCATCGTAGTGCTTTTTCAGCCCGGAAGGCGGCATCGTGTAATCCCTGTCCCATGGGACAGGGCGATAAGGCTCCTTCTGAATATCTGGAATCATAGGGCACACTGTTGCAATGAAATCGTCATGCTGGCTTGCCCATTGCCCCAACGTCCGCTTGATCGTGATCTCTGGAGCTGTCAGGCAAAAGGTCTCATGTTCGCCAAAGGGGAATCTTTGAAAGCACAATTTGCTAGTGCCTTCCTCGGACCGACTGCAAATTGGAAACTCGTAATTCTGAACATCCCCGGATTTGGTGCGATATGATCGCAGTGCGTTGTCCAGTAGTGCTCGGCCGAGATCATGTTGAAAATTGGATAGCTCAAACGCATCCCCAAGGACAACTCGTGGACTGATACGTAACAGCCAATCGGAAATTTGTTTGCCAAGTGCAATATGATAGTCGAAATCTCCAGTTAGCGCTCGAGCATAAGATTCTGAATCCGAGAATTCCAAAAAAGTGGCTTTCTCCTGCATTCCAAGCAAGGATAATCCGTGGCGAACAATTGATTCTTGAGCAGTCGATTTACCCAAAACTAATATATTCGGTTTATAACGCTGAACCATTCCGGCCACCATGATAGCATGAGCCGGGTGCGCTACTACCAACGCGACATCTGACCAGGGACTGGAGGGGACTTTATTCTCATTTACCATAGAGAATTTAGTTTATTTGCCTTTCGGAAATGGCTCAAGCACAATCTGTTTATTCACAACCACAGGAAATCATTATGTCCGACGAAATCACTGTAAAACCGAAATCGGAATCCACCCCCGCTAATGCCGCGCCGCAAAATCAGACCGTCAACTTGGGCCGGACGCAACTGGTGAACCTTTGTGCCGCCGGTTTGGGCGTCAGCTTCTTTCTGCCGTGGGTGAGCTTTCTTGGAGGCAACATTTCCGGTTTTGACCTGCAAAAAGCGGGCGGCGGGCAATTGTTGCTTTGGCTCATCCCCATATGCTGTATGCTCACCATCTTTGCCGGCATCATCAAGCGTAGCCAACAAATTGCCGGGCAATTGAGCGGCACGTTTCCCTTCGTGGTCGGCGTGTATTGGTATATGAAACTCGGCAGCGATATGTTCCACATCCTCGCCTTCGGCGCGTTTTTATCACTGGCATTTGGAGCGGCGCTGTTGGTTTTGTCCCGCAAGTCCAAATAACCATTTAACTAAGGGGAAATATGTTCGGACTGTTTGAAAAGAAAAGGGCGGACGTGATTGAACATTGGTATGCGCTCATTCCCGGCTTCAATACGTCCACCAAGGACTTTTACGAAGGCATCGAGAAAGAATTGAGGGAACGCGAAGTCCCCGGCTTGGAGATTTTCCACGTTGATTTTGCCGAAGGCGGCATCATTTCCAGCAAGCGGGAGTATTTGCGCATGACCCGCGAGCGATTAGTGTTCGATGTTTGCGCCGCGCCATTCGGCAAGGCGTATTTTTTCAGCTGCCGCTTTGCCGAGATTCCCGCCGTCGTCAACCTCTGGGAATTCTTGGCGCTGGTCCTCGGTGTATGCGGCGCAAGCTTTTTGGGATTGATCGTCCTCAGCAGGATTTTCGGTGTCTTGGGCTTGATGCTGTATCCATTCCTGCTTCTGGCAGCATTTGTGGCAGTCATCTTCATCATGCGCAACGCCGTTGCAATGGGACTGAAAGACCTCGACGCCTCGCTCATCAAAACGCCCGTCATCGGCCCCATCTACGAAGCATGGTTTCGCAAGGAGACGTATTACCGCCAGGACACCCGCCTCATGTATTGCGACACGGTGAATGCCGTGGTCAAAGCGAAGGTGGAGGAGGCTACCGGCGCAAAAGGCATCAAATTGGTCAAATTCAACGAATACAGCCCCATCCTAGGGGAATTGTATAAACCAAGGACGGTAGAGCCGTCACAAACCCCGCCAGCGGCCTAAAACGCCATGTCACGGCTCGAAGAACAATTAAGCGAGCAGTTCCACCAGTGGGAGAGGCGTGGACGCGGCTGGCAGGTATTTGACGGGCCTGTCTCCCCCGAACCGCCCTTTGTTCCCTTTCATGGCCATTATCTCCCCGACGCACCGCCCATTGACGACGGACGCAGGCCGACATTTTTAAGTTCACTGGTGCAAAAGGTGAGCGGCAAGTTAAGCACCGAGGCGGCAGCACCGCCTGTCATTCCAGAGCCGGAAGCAGAACCCAAACCGACTGCGTTGATTCGCGATCCATCTATTGAGTTTCAGGCATCGCTCCCGGACAAGCTCGACATCTCCAAAGAAGCGTTCGAGCAATTTCTTTTGAACCTATCGCTTTGCAGCGAGCCGATTGCCTTTGAATTGCTTGGCACACACAAATGCGTCACCGCGCAATTTGCCGCCACTACAAACGACGCCTCATTGCTTCGCCGCCAGTTGCAGGCGTTCTTTCCCGAAGCCGTCTTTGTCCCGCGAACAGGGGCATTGGAACAGGCATGGGACATATCTGCCGGAGACGAGGTGTTGGCCGTGGAATTCGGCTTGGCGCATGAATTCATGTTGCCGCTTGCGAGCGGCAAGCTCGACCCCTTCATCGGCATCATTGGAGCACTCTCCGAATTGCGCTCCGGCGAACTCGGATTGTTTCAGGTTTTATTTCAGCCCGCCCACGCACCGTGGCCGGAGAGCATTTTGCGCTCCGTCACCCATGCAGACGGCAAAGCGTTTTTTGTAGATTCACCCGAATTGGTGGGTGCGGCAGAAAACAAAATTGACCGGCCATTGTTCGCCGCCATCGTCCGCATTCTGATTCGCACCGCCGACGAAGACCGGCTGCTGCAACTGGCGCGTGACCTTGCCGGTTCATTGCGTGTATTTGCGAACCCGAACGGCAACGAACTCATCCCGCTCAAAAACGACAACTACCCGTTTGAAGATCACATTGAGGACGTGCTGCGCCGCCAGACCCGGCGCACGGGAATGATTTTGAATAGCGACGAATTGACCGGTTTTGTGCATTTGCCATCAAGTGCCGTCCGCTCGCCGGTGTTTCAAAGACAAAGCACCAAGACAAAAGCGGCCCCGGCCATTGTCCAGCAGCAAGGCTTATTGCTTGGCACGAACGACCATGCTGGCGAGACGGTTGAAGTCAGGTTGTCCGCCGAACAACGCACCCGGCACACTCATATCATCGGGGCCAGCGGCACCGGAAAGAGCACACTGCTTTTCAATCTCATTCGACAGGATATCGAAAACGATGAAGGCGTGGCCGTGCTCGACCCGCACGGCGATCTGATTGACCGAATTTGCGGCATCATTCCTGAATCGAGGATAAACGACGTAGTTTTGGTTGACCCGTCCGATGCAGAATACTCCATCGGATTCAACATCTTGTCCGCCCACAGCGAACTTGAGAAAACCCTTTTGGCGTCAGATTTGATTGCCGTGTTCCAGCGTCTTTCGTCCACCTGGGGTGACCAGATGAACAGCGTCCTTCAAAACGCCATTCTCGCTTTTCTGGAAAGCGACCGGCGCGGCACAATCGCCGACTTGCGCCGGTTCCTGATTGAACCCGCCTTTCGGAATGAATTCCTGAAATCAGTCAAAGATTCCGAAGTGGTGTATTACTGGCAGAAAAGCTTTCCGCATTTGTCAGGCAACAAGTCCATCGGCTCGATTTTGACGCGGCTCGACACATTCCTTGCCCAAAAGCCAATCCGTCACATGGTATCGCAGCCGGAGAACCGGCTGGACTTCGCGCAGATCATGGACACCGGCAAAATCTTTCTGGCGAAATTGCCGGAGGGGTTGTTGGGCCGGGAAAACTCATATCTGCTTGGCACGTTGCTGGTATCCAAGTTCCAGCAGATTGCCATGAGCCGACAGGCGCAGCAGATCGCCGCCCGCAGGGATTATTGGATTTACGCGGATGAATTCGCCAACTTTATCACGCCGAGCATGGCGGAAATCCTTTCAGGGGCGCGAAAATACCGTATCGGCCTGACACTGGCACACCATGAATTGCACCAGTTGCAGCGCAATCCCGAAGTGGCCAGCGCCGTCATGTCGCATCCGTTTACGCGCGTCGTGTTTCGCGTTGGAGACGACGACGCCAAGAAATTGGCCGAGGGCTTTTCATTCTTTGAGGCGAAGGATTTGCGGAACTTGGAAGCTGGGCAAGCCGTGTGCCGCGTTGAGCGCAGCGACTATGATTTCAATTTGAGCGTTCCGCTTCCAGGCGAGCCAGACAAAAATGCAGCCACCGCACGACGGCGGGAAGTCATTACGAGTTCGAGAAAAAAATACGGCACGGCACGAGCAGACGTTGAGACGATACAAGCGAAATCCCGCGCAACGCCACCCCTAGACGAGCCACCCGCACCAGTAATTGCGAATGCTCCACAAGATGCAGTCAAAGAAAAAGCCAGCATCCCCCAAGTTGAGACGCCGCCGCCCTTTTCCGAAATTCTAAAAGCGGCACCACCGCCAGCACCAGCCGCCGAAACCCACGAGCCGCAGCGCGAGCAAGGCCAGGGCCGAGGCGGGCCACACCATCAGGCAATTCAGAAAAGCATCAAGGAAGAAGCGGAAAAGCTCGGTTTTCGCAGCACCATTGAAAAACCCGTTTTGGACGGCCAAGCCAGCATTGACGTATGGCTTGAACGAAACAGCCTCGTCATTGCGTGCGAGGTCTCATTCACCAATACGGAAGACAATGAATCCAGCAAAATCATAAAGTGCTTGAAGGCCGGAATTCCGAAGTTTGCCATGATTTGCGAGGACGAGAAAAAGCTGAAAAAGATCGCAACGGCCATTTCCAACAAGGTCGAGGCGGAACTGGCGGCGCGAGTCGAGTATTTCCAGCCCGAACCGTTCATAGAATATTTGAAAGCGTTGCCAGTTGAACCGCCAAAAAAATCAGTGAAAATTCGCCGGGGCTACAAGGTCAAACACTCGTCATCAACCGGTTCGACAGAAGAACAGAAGGCAAAGGAAGAATCAGCCATCCGTGCGATTGCTGATTCAATGCAGAAATAGCGGCTATTTTTCTTCCATTAAAAATACCGGGCCTCTGATTTTGAATTTTGAATACGCTTCAATCATCCGTATCCGTAATTTGACGAGGCTTCGATCAAATGTTTCTTCCGCATTGAAGATGGAGGTCTGTGACACCTTCATATCCCGTGCGGCTTGAGCGCGGGTCGTGCTTGCCTGTCTGCGAAACATCTTGGCATGCACGGCCAAATCATTTTCCTGCATGGTTGTTGGTTTTTTCGACATAAAGAAACCGTAGCAGATATATCCACTTTGGCTACATATTTTTCTTGCCATGCCGCTACGTTTTCGGGTATGAAGTAGTATATGAAGGAAAATGGTGCCTTGAAAAAACGTGTCGGCATCTGGATTCGGGTTTCCACCGAAGACCAAGCCAGAGGCGAAAGCCCGCAGCATCACGAAGCCCGCGCCCGCGAATACGCCAAGTTCAACGAATGGACAGTGGTTGAGGTGTATGACTTGGCTGGCGTGTCAGGCAAGACTGTCATGGAAAACGCCGAAACCAAACGGATGCTTGCCGACATCGCACGCGGCCACATCACCGGCCTCATTTTTTCCAAGCTCGCCCGCCTTGCCCGAAACACCAAAGAGCTTTTGGAATTCGCCGAACGGTTCCGCCAATACAGCGTGGACATGATCTCTTTGCAGGAGAAGATTGATACCTCATCGCCCGCCGGACGCCTTTTCTACACCATGATTGCGGCAATGGCGCAGTGGGAACGGGAGGAAATCGCAGACCGCGTGAAGGCTTCGATAAAAATACGGGCAAAACTCGGCAAGAGTTTGGGCGGGGCCGCGCCTTTCGGCTATCAGTGGAAAGACAACAAGCTGGTCGTGCATCCCGTCGAAGCACCCGTCCGCAAGCTCATGTATGAGTTTTTTTCCAAGAATAAGCGCATGAAAGGCGTGGCGCGGCAACTCAATGACGCTGGCTACCGCACTCGGAACGGCAGCAAGTTCACCGACACGACGGTTTCGAGGCTGATTCAGGACACCACGGCAAAGGGGTCGTATCGCTCCAATCACACCTACCGCGACGGCAAAGGCAAACTCATTCCCAAACCGGATGCTGAATGGGTTTTCAGCCCTGTCGAGCCGATTGTGTCCGAAGCCCTGTGGAAAGAGTGCAACGATGCCATGGACGCGCGGAAGGCGCAAAGGCCGCTTGGCCCGAAGCCCGTCCATTTGTTTGCCGGGCTTCTTTTCTGCGGTTGCGGCCAAAAGATGTATGTCTTTTCCGGCTCCCCAAAATATGTTTGTCCGAAGTGCAGGAACAAGATTCCAATTGAGGACATTGAGGGGATTTTCCACGACGAGTTGCATGATTTCTTCGTGTCCCAGGAAAAGATCAAGGCGCATCTTGTGAGCGCAAATCAGAACCTTGCCGACAAGAAAAACCGCCTTCTAGCGCATGACCGGCAGATTGAAAAAGTCCGCACCGAAATGCGCAAAACATACGAGCTTTACCAAAAAGACCAAATCACCCCGGAAGGCTTTGGAAAGATTTACAAACCGCTTGAAGAACAGGAACGCGCCCTGACAGCCGAACTGCCGAAGCTTCAAGCCGAGATTGACGCCATCGAAATGCACCAGATTTCCGCCGAAGAAGTGTTTGCCGAGGCGACCGGCTTGCACCGGAAATGGCCCAAATTCAGCCAAGAGGAAAAGCGCCGAATCATCGAAAGCATCGTTGAAAAGATAACGCTTTCAGGGGACACAATTGACATAACCTTCTCGTATCTACCATCTTCTGAAGAACTCACAAAAAGGCAACGAAACGTGTCGGGTTCATCGCGGCAACGAGCATGAATTGGGACGGAAACGTCATCGTGCCCGCCGCGCGCGAAATCGTGACGCGCCCTTCTTCGAGCGGCTGGCGCATCGTTTCCAGAACGCTGCGCTTG
>Ga0181537_10000515_pt1 | contig 36315 bp, 26 predicted proteins | sample PEATcosm2014_Bin_39_FD_119765 | JGI IMG/M metagenome (GOLD analysis project Ga0181537, IMG submission 119765) | Peatland microbial communities from MTU Mesocosm Facility, Houghton, MI, USA - PEATcosm2014_Bin23_10_metaG | ecosystem: Environmental > Terrestrial > Soil > Wetlands > Peat | place... | reverse complement strand
CAGTGTGGCACGACCCGGCCGCCAACCGTTTCAAGTGGGCGCCCTGGCTTGGACACCTGATGGAGCAGGTCGAGCGCGCCGTCGAGGCGGCCCACCGGGTCTATGACACGATGCTCAAATGGGCTTTGTCGAACCGCTGGAAGGTCGTCGGCATCGCCGTTCTTGTCTTCATCAGCAGCCTGTTCATCGCGACCCAGGTGGGCACCGAGTTCTTCCCCGAGGCCGACCAGGGGTTTGCGTCGCTGCGCCTCAATACGCCCCTGGGTTCCAGCCTCGAATACACCAATGCCAAGGTGCTGCAGGTCGAAGATGCACTGGCGCAGTTTCCCGAAATAGCGATCCGCGATACCAACGTCGGCACCGACGACGGCAAGAACTATGCGCGCATCAATCTGAAGCTGGTTCCGCGCAACCAACGCAGCCGTTCGCAGAAAGAGCTGGAGAAGGCAATCCGCGCGCGGATCAGGGAAATCGCCGGCGTCGAGGTCTCGGTGGGATTCGGCAAGCCGATCTTCATCTCGATCCTCGGGCCCGACGCGGCGAAGATCTCGCAGATCGCGCAAGACCTGATGGAGCAGATGAAACAGATCAAGGGTATCGCCGACGTGGAAAACAGCGAGCGCGGCGCCAACCCGACGATCGCGGTGAAAGTCAACGAGGCGGCGGCAAGCGACGTCGGTCTCACCACCCAGCAGATTGGCAAGGCGTTGCGGCCGCTGGTCGCCGGTGACGTTATCTCGCACTGGCAGGCGAGCGATGGGCAGGACTACGACGTGCTGGTACGCCTGTCGAAATCGGACCGCCAGGTGGCAGCCGATCTTGGCAATCTGACGATGACGACCGGCAAGCTTCGCCCCGACGGCAGCCCGCAGGTGGTGCCGCTGCGGCAGGTCGCCGAGCTGGTGCCGACCTTCACCCAGCAACAGGTGAAGCGTCTCAACCTGCAACGCCGGGTGTCGCTGTATGCCAACGCCGAGGGGCGGGCTTCGGGCGACGTGGGCAAGGACGTCGAAGCCCTGTTCAAGAAGGCGCAGCCGGACTGGCCGCCCGGTTACCGCTACCAGATCGGGGGCGCGACCGAAGACATGAACGACGCGGGCGCCGCCGCGCTGGCGGCGATCGGCATGGCGATCATCTTCATTTATCTCATCCTCGCTTCGCAGTTTGCGAGTTTCGCCCAGCCTTTCGCGATCATGGCCTCGCTTCCGCTGTCGCTGATCGGCGTGTTCCTCGCCCTGCTGGTAACCGGGACCACGTTGAACCTGTTTTCCATCATCGGCCTGATCATGCTGATGGGGCTCGTCACCAAGAACGCCATTCTGCTGGTCGATTTCACCAACCAGGGTTTGCGCGAGGGCAAGCCGCTGCACCAGGCGATACTCGATGCGGGGCAGGTCAGGTTGCGGCCGATTCTGATGACGACGCTCGCGATGATTTTCGGCATGCTGCCGCTCGCCATCGGCATGGGCGAAGGCGGCGAAGTACAGGCGCCGATGGGCCGCGCGATCATCGGCGGAGTCATCACCTCGACGCTGCTGACCCTGATCGTGGTGCCGGTGATCTATACCTTTGCTTACTGGATCGGCAACAAGGTGGGGAGCTGGTTCGCGAGGCCGGCGGCCGAGCCTGCCGGCGGCAAACCGGCGCACGGCTTCCGCAACCGCGAGGAATAGCGCCGGACACGCCGGCGGGCGCGGATGGACGCGCCCGCGCGGCGCGTTCAGCGCGCGGCGGCGCCGAGCAGCCGGTGGGTCGCGTCCGTCAGGCCCAGCTCGATCACTTCCTCGAGCGACCTGATTTTCTGCTGCTCCGTGGCCTCGTCCCAGGCGTTGAAACCCACTTCCTGGGGCCGCGAGACCGCGATCACTTTCTGCTGGAACACCGGCACCTCGGCGACCTGCGCCAGCGTTTTCGCGTCGACCAGACGCATGGTGGCGACGATGTACGAAACCAGGATGCCGTTCGAGATATCGAGCGTCTTCACGTTCTGCACCCGCTGGCTCTCATCGACGTAGAAGCCGATGCCCTCCAGCTTCTCGTAAGCGCTGTTCTGGGGGCCGCCCGCGCGCGCGGTGTACATCTGCAAATTCGCATCCGGCAACAGGTGCGCGTCGGACGGCAGAAATCCCCGCTGCGTGCGGCGGCGGGTAACGATGACCAGGTAGTTCGCGTTGTGCTCCCTCAGCGTCGCCTTCAGCGCTTCGCGCGTATCGCGGGTAGCCTCAGGCGACTCGAACAGCCTGTCCTGCAGCCGGTACAGCGAGGCATCGCGCGTTTGCAGCACGTCGATGGTGGCGCCGGGCAGGCTTTGCCGCAACGCCGCCGCCACGCTGCCGAGCGCGATCTGGTCGAACCCCGGCGTGTTCAATTGCACCGAAAGGTGCTGTTGCTGGTCGAGACGGCTCGCATCGCGCATGCCGATCACGTTGCGGGTAATCGCGCTGTTAAACGGCAGAATGGAGACGCTGTCCCCGATCAGCGACATCATGGCGTAAGTGCGCGGGCCGCTGTCCTGTGCGGCTGCCGGGTGCGCCATGCCCAGGCACAGGCAGCAGGCCAGGGCGGCAACGAATTGTGCTCGTTTCATCGATGACTCCGATCGCAACCGGCAAGCCGGTTTATGGAAATGATTATGCCAAGCCCGCCCCCCCTTGCCGAGTAACCAAAGTCACCCGTTTTCGGCACTATTGGGGTGCACAAAATGCTTACGCTTTCTTACATATAGGCATGCTCAATACGATAGCAGTGCCATGCCCCGGGCTACTGGCGACGCTCAGAGTGGCGCCCACCAGCTCGGCGAGTTCGTGCATGCCCTGCAGTCCATAGTGCCCCGGCCTGCTGGCGGATGGCTCGAAGCCCACGCCGTCGTCCTCCACGCTGAGCGTGACCTGCGTTGCGGCCGCCGCTCCCTCGCGCGTTTGCCGCAGGCCGACCTTGAGATTCTTTGCTCCGGCGTGCCGTTCCACGTTGCCCAGCGCCTCCTCCGCGATGCGGTAGAGGGTTTCGGCGCGCTCGTCGGCCAGCGACTCGCACGCGGAGTCGGCCTCGAACTCGACCACGATGCCCGAACGCGCGCCGATGCGGTCCAGCAGCTGGCGCAAGGCGGCGCCGAGCCCGAGCTCACGCACCAGGTCGCGCCGCAGTTCAGAAATGGCGCGGCGCGCATTGCGCAGGCCCGAGCGCGCGGCTTCCTCGGCGCGCGCCAGCTCCTCGTCCAGTTGCGCCGGCGCGGTGCCGGCGAACTTGCGCATCAGCCTGATCTGGGTCAGCAGCTCCATGATCGAATGCGCCAGCGTATCGTGCAGGTCGCGCGCGAAGCGCAGCCGCTCGCGCACCATCGCGGCCTGGCGGTTCTCCTCGGCCAGGCGCTCGACTTCGCGTGTGCGTGACGCGACGCGCGCGTCGAGTTCGGTGTTGAGCTGTTCGAGCGCGCGGGTGCGGGCCGCCAGCTGATCCAGCAGGTTCTGCAACGAGCGTCCGATGCGGGCGGCCTCGTCGCGCCCCGCCGGCACTTCGAGGTTCTGCCTGCGTCCGGCGCGGATGTCGTCGGCCGAGTTGGCGATGTCGGCCAGGCGGCGCGTGAGCCTCAAGGCCAGCAGGATGCCGCAGGCCACGGTGAAAAGCCCCAGCAGTGCGATAGTGACGAGGTTCTGGCGCCACTGCTCGCGCACCGGCCCGAATGCGCTGTCGGCGGATTCGCGCACCCACACGGTCCAGCCGATCCCGCCGGGGAAGCCGCCGGCGCCGTCGGATACCGCGAAACCCGCCAGGTATTCGCGGCCGTCATTCCAGGCCGCGACGAGATGCCCCGAGCTTGCCTCCGGGGACGGCGCTTTGCGCTCGGCGAACGCGCGCAATACCGAGTCGAGGGCGCGCGCCGAGGCAAGTTGCGCCTCGCCCTGAAGATGCCGGCCCAGGAGCGGTTTCGGACCGGACAGGACGAGGCCGTCGCGTGCCACCAGCAGGGTTTCCACCGGCTGCTGCGCGCGCAGGCTGCCGGTGAGATTCGCTTCGAGCGCCAGGATCCATTCGAAACCCAGCCGCGCGCCGATGACGCCGATGAGCTTGCCGTCGGCGCCGAATACCGGCACGCTGAGTTCCACCAGTCCCGATCGGGCCTCGCCGACGTCTCCCCTGGCGAGCGCCGCCGCGGCCGCTTCGTCGTGGGTGTCGCCGATCCAAGCCGCCCGCCGGCCCTCGACGAACCAGGCCTGCTGCGCCGCCACCGCACCCTGCGCCAGACCCTCGCCGGAGGCCGCCATGACCCGCCCGTCGGGACCGGCAAAGCCGATCCATTCCAGTTCCGGCAATTCCGACCTCAGCCGCGGGAAAAGTTTGCCGGCGCGCGCGGCGGCTTCGGCCGCGCCGCCTTCGGCAAAAAACGTCGTGGCCGCGCGGATCGATTGCAGCGACTGCAGCCGGGCATAGAGGTTGAGGTCGATTTCGTTCGAGATCTGCGTCGCGTATTGGCGGAACCTGGCGCCGATCTGCTCTTCGATTTCGTTGCGCGCCACGGTGGCAAACCACACGCTCGCCAGGCTGGCTGCAAGCAGGGTGACGGCAGCCACCGCCCAGGCGACGGCAGCGGCCAGGCTGCGCCTGGGATCGATGCGCTGGGCGAAAGTAGGCATTCCGCAATTGTTTCACGGATCGAACAGGGGCCGTATATGACCAACGGCACGCGCGCCAAGTGTCTTTCGGACGTGTGATACCGGCACGGCAGGCCGTAAAATAGCCGGCATGCACCACGCTTGCCTGGAGACAGGTTCGGTTGTACGCTGCCCGTGCGGGCATATGCGGCGCACGTGGCGCCCTTCCTACGCAAACCCATGACGATCACCTCACCGACCCCGGACCGGCTATCCGGCGAAGCGCCGACCACACCCGCAATCGCTGCGATCCGGGTGCTGGTGGTCGACGACCAGCCGCTGATACGCCGCGGCCTCGCCCTCATCCTCGGTTCGCACCCGGACATCGAGATCGTCGGTGAGGCTGGCGACGGCGCCGAGGCGCTGACGGCGGCGCGCGCGCTGACGCCCGATATCGTGCTGATGGACCTGGTGATGCCCGGCGTGGGCGGGGTCGAGGCCACGCGTTCGCTGGCCGCGTCCTGCCCGGGCGCGCAGGTGGTGGTGCTCACGACTTTCGACGCCGACGACCTCGTGCTCGACGCCATCCGCGCCGGCGCCCAGGCCTATTTGCTGAAGGACGCGAGCGAGGCGGACGTGCTCGACACCATTCGCGCGGTACACCGCGGCGAATCGCGCCTGGCGGACCTGGTGGCGCGCAAGGTGTTCGGCGAAATCCGCAAGGCGCCGACGGCCGGGCAAGGCCAGGCGGCGGGCGCCGAACGGGCAGGCGATGCCGCAGACGTTCTCACGCGGCGCGAGGAAGAGATCCTCGAGCGCATCACCCAGGGCATGAGCAACAAGGAAATCGGCCGCTCGCTCAACCTGGCCGAAGGCACGGTAAAAAATTATGTCAGCCGCATCATGGACAAGCTCGACGCGCGTACCCGGACCGAGCTTGCGGTGAAGGCGATCGGCGACAAAAAAACCTGAAACGCGCCGGCCCATCGTCCGCCGACCGGGCGCCGTCCCGGCCTTCCGCCCCCGTAAGGCCGCAGCGAACCCGCAGCCGACCTATTGTATGATCTGAAGACGGGAAGGCGTCACACTTTCGCGCCGGGCCCGTCCATTCTTGACCGCCGACACCCTGCAATCGCTGACCGACCGGGCCAACGCCGCCAAGGCCGCGGGCCGCCCTGCGGACGCGCTTGCGCTCTATGCGCAGGCCGTCGCCATCGCGCCAAAGAGCGGCGTGGCCGAGCACAATCACGCCGCCTTGCTGGGCGACCTCGCGCGCTACGCCGAGACCGAGGCGGCCTGCCGGCGCGCGTTCGCCAAGGGCCTGGACGCGCCCGAGACCTGGCTGGTGCTGGCGCGCGCGCTGCAGGGTCTGCAGCGCCTCGATGAAGCCGAGGCGGCGTACCGCGAGGCACTGCGGCGAAGACCTGGCATGGCCGATACGCATCGCGATTATGCCCAGCTGGTGTGGATGCGCAGCGGCGACATCGCGGCGGCCACCCGCGCGCTGGACGACGCCATGGCGCGCGGCGCCGGCGATCCCGCGCTGCGCCTGGTCAAGGCGCGCATCCTCGAATACGCGGAGGATTTCGAAGGTTGCTACGCGGTATTGAGCGCGGTGATCCAGCGCCAGGACGACATCGTGGCGAGGATCAGGGCGTCGGGCATTGCCGCGCGGCTGGGACGGGTGCAGGAGGCATTGGAACACGCGCAACGCGCGCTGAAGCTCGACACGCGGGACCCGGGCGCGCTGTCGGCGCTCGCCCAGGCCCATCTCGCCGCGGGACAGCCGGAACTCGCGCTTGCTGAATTCGCACCGCTGCGCAGCCGTTATCCGCGCGACCAGTTCCTGATCGCGCTGCAGTTGACCGCATTGCGCATGCTGGACAATCCGCAGCGCCACGCATTGCTCGATTACGCGAGCCTGGTGCGCGGCTGGCGCCTGGCGACGCCGCCGGGCTGGAGCGATCTGCCATCCTATCTCGCCGAACTCAAGTCGGCGCTGCTTGAGCATCATCGCTACCACACCCACCCATTCGGCCAATCGGTGCGTCACGGCAGCCAGGCTCCTGACATTTTGCTGTGGCCGCACCCGGCGATCCGCGCCTTCACCCAGGCGGTCACCGAGCCGATCAATTCGCACCTTGCCGCACTCGGCCAGGGCCCGGATCCCGCGCGCAGCCGCAATCGCGGCGACTGGCGCTTCAATGGCGTGTGGTCGGTGCGCCTGCCGCCGAACGGATTTCACGCCAACCACGTGCATCCCGACGGCTGGCTGTCGTCGGCGTGCTATATCGATCTGCCGCAGGCGGTCACCGCGGCGGCCGCGCGCCGCGAGGGCTGGATCAAGTTCGGCGAGCCCGGCGTGCCGACGGCGCCGCAGCTCGAGCCCGAACATTACGTCGCGCCCGAGCCGGGCCTGCTGGTGTTGTTTCCATCGTATATGTGGCATGGCACGGTGCCGTTTTCCGGCACCGACAGCCGCCTGACCATCGCCTTCGATCTGGTTCCCGCAACGCCCTGAATCGGGACGCCGCGGCAAAATTGACCCGGCCCCGTTTCGTGGGCACCATGCGCCTGTGAAGCGCTTCCCTTGGGGCAATACAATGAAAAAGATTTGCTTGATTTTGTTGCTGGCAGCGGCTTCCGCGTCGGCGGACGACGGCGGCCTGCGTCGCTGCAGCGCCATCAAGGAGGCGTCTGCGCGCCTCGCCTGTTTCGATGACCTGGCGGCCAAGGCGCTGTCGGCGCCGGCGGGTGCCCCCGCTCCAGCACCCGCCGCTGCGCCGGCGGCCGCTCCGCCCGCGGCCGCGGCGGCCTCCAAGCCCGCAGTGCCCGCAGCCGGCGCCACGGCACCAGACGCGCAGCAGCAATTCGGGCTGGAACAGCGGGCGCCGAAGGACCAGTTGCAAACCATCGAGAGTTATATCCCGGGCCACTTCGAAGGCTGGGGGCCGGGAACCCGCTTCACGCTCGCCAACGGCCAGGTGTGGCAGGTCAGCGACGACAGCAGCCTTTATCTGAATCGCGAGAATCCGAAAGTCATCATTCGCCGCGCCATGTTTGGCTCCTTCTTCATGGATTTCGAGCGCGAAAATCGCTCGCCCAGGGTGCGGCGCATCCGTTGATACAGCGCGCCGGTCCTGCTTGCGGCTGCGGGCAAAAGCGGTAATGATGGCGTCCGCGCACGAAGACCCCCTATTTTAACGATTGCCCTGGGCAGGTATGCCGCGGCCGGCAACGCCGGCGGGCGAGGGTAAACTGGAAGGACGTAATGCAAAACACCCAGAACAAAGCGCAGGAAATCGCGCTCCTCGAATCCCACGCGATTCGCGCCGCGGAGGCAGGGCGCATGGATGAGGCGCTGCAGTACTGGACCCGGGTCCTGGCCCTCGATCCCAACCACGTGCGGACCCTCTCGGCCCTCGGCCAGCAGGCGCTGCGCCGCAACGACCTCAACGCCGCGCGCATGGCGTTCCAGCGCGTGGTGGATATCGACGGCAGCGTACCCCAGGAATGGGTCAACCTCGCCCTGGCCTGCCGCGCCCTGAAGGACGAACAGGGCGAAGAAGCCGCCATTCAACGCGCGCTGACGCTCGATCCGATGGAGCTGGTCAGCCTCATCCTGCGCGCCGATCTGCTGGAGCGGCAGGGAAAATTGCATGAAGCGGTAGGGGTCTATTCCGCAGTGACGACTGTCGCGCCGCCGATGGACCGCCTGCATCCCGAGTTGAGGGCCTCGGTCGCGCGCGCTTTTGCCTACCGGCAAAAGTACGACAACGCGTGCGCGGCCTTCATGGACGCCTACCTCGATCCCCACTATCAGACCTTTGCCGGCGAAAAGCTCGGTCGATTTCGCGATTCCTTCGACATTGTCGTCGGCAGAAAGAAAAGATTCGACTCGATGTCGACCCAGTATCACTATCCTTTGCTGTTGACGGTCGAGTTCTTGGAGCGCGCGGATTTTCCGTGGCTGGACGCAATCGAAGCCGGAACCGATGCGATCCGCGACGAATTCCTGGCGATTCTCGACGCCGAAGAGGGCTTCACCCCCTATATTTCCTACGCCGGCGACAAGCCGGTGAACCAGTTTGCCGAGCTCAACAACTCGCCGCGCTGGAGCGCTTTCCATTTGCACAAGGACGGCAAGCTGGTCGAGGAAAACGCCGCGAAATGCCCGCGGACCATGGAACTGCTGGCCGGCGCGCCGCAGCCGGACCAGCCGGGCCGCACCCCCTCATCCATGTTTTCCCTGCTCAAGCCCAAGACCCGGATTCCGCCGCACGGCGGCGTCTCCAACTGCCGCCTGGTCACCCACTTGCCGTTGATCATTCCTGAAGACTGCGGCTTCAGGGTCGGCAACCAGACGCGCGAGTGGGTTCCCGGTCAAGCCTGGGTGTTCGACGACACCATCAATCACGAAGCCTGGAACATGAGCGACAAGTTGCGCGTCATCCTGATTTTCGACATCTGGCACCCGCACCTGTCGGTGGCCGAACGCGCCATGATCACCGCGATGACCGCGGGCATGAATGCTTTCGTCGCCGAAACTCTGAGCCTGGAAGCCTAGGCGCCGCGGTCCTCGCGCGTCCGTTTTCTCAGCGCATTTCTCCGCCGGGCCGTCGCTTGCCGGCGACCCCAAAAAAAACGGCGAGCCTAAGCTCGCCGTCAATTTTTTCAGGACCTCTTCGTCAGATCAGAACTTTGCCTGCAGGTTCACGAAGATGTAGCGGCCCATTGCGTCGTAGAAGTTCGGGTAGGTGTTACCGCTACCGAACGTGATCGCCAGGTCAGCAGCAGCGGCCAGCGGCGGATCCTTGTCGAACAGGTTGTTGACACCGCCGCTGATGCTGAAGATCTTGGTGATCTGGTAGCTTCCCGCCAAGTCGATGTAATCACGCGCTGCCCAGTGTGCATCGATCGGCGCCAGGCCCGGATTGTTGAGCTGCGGATTGCTGCTGGTGCCGTCGTTGTCCACCGCATTGATGTGGCGCCATTGCAAGCGCAGGTTCGCGTTCCACGGCGTCTGCCAGTTGACATACGCCTTGTGACGCCACCGCGGTGTCGGCACGCCGCAGACCGCGCCATGCAGGCCCACGCAGTCATACGAACCGAAGCCGGGGATCGGCGTGGTCGGCGCGCTCTGTACCCAGGTGCCGATGATGTCGAACTTGAGCGAACCCATGCCAGCGAGGCGATAAACGTAGTCGCCGCCCAGGTCCACACCGCGCTGCGCGGAGGAGGCGATGTTGATATTGGTCGCCTTCACGCCACCCGCTCCACCCGGCAGCCACAACGTGCCTTGCGCATCGCGCGTGACCAGGCCGCAGTACAGCGGATTGCCGGTGGTCAGACACTGGGTCAGGGCCAGCGGCTGCGGAATGGTGCCGATTTCGTTGCTGATCCTGATGTCGAAATAGTCGACCGTGAAGCTCAGGTTCTTGATCGGCGTGACGACTCCGCCCAGGGTGTAGGTATCGCTCGACTCCGGCTTCAGGTTGGGATTGCCGCCGATGATCGTGTTGTACTGGCCCGCCGCGTTGTCCTGAATGTGGCCGTATTGCGCGGCCGTCACGCCGGTGTTCTGGCACTGGGCAAGTGTTGACAGCGGTGCTGCGCCGGCGCAGGGGTCGGAGTTCATGTTGAACAGGGACACCACTTGCGGCGCGTACAGGTCGACGATGTTCGGCGCCCGTACCGCACGCGCGTAGCCACCGCGGAACTTGACCTGGTCGATCGGCGCCCAGGCCAGTTCTGCCGAATACGAATCAGCCGAACCGCCGCCGGGCGAAAGTTGCGAGTAACGATAGGTGCCGTGAACTTCCAGCAGCTTTGCGAAGTTCATGCCTTCGATCAAGGGCGCACGGAACTCGCCGAATATTTCCTTGTAGCTGGTTTGACCTGTCTGGTTCAAGGCGTCGCCGCTGGTGCCGCCGAGGTCGCCGGTTTGCAGTTCAAGGTCGTTCACCAGGTTCAGCGATTCCTTGCGGTATTCGGCGCCGCCTACCACCGTGACGCCTGACTTGGCCCAAGGCGAGCGGATACCGTAATCGCCAAGGTCACCGGCGATGGTGGCGATCGAATCGGACTGCTTGGTATAACCCGTCGACAGGCCCGGCACCTGCAGATACGCCAGCGCCGCGGCGGTTACGCCACCCGGAACAAAGATGTTGTACGGCACGCAGTTCGGGTCGGTGCCATTGACGACCGACCGGCAGACGGGCGGGCCGCCGGGGGTCGGGTTGGCTACTACGTCGAGAGCATTGGCAATCCGCGTGTTCGACAGGTAGTTGAGGATGGTCGTCTGGAAAATGACCTGACCCCATTGCGTCGATATGTCGTAACTCCAGGTCTTGTTGATGTCGCCCTTGACGCCCACCACGCCGCGAAAATCGGTGTGGCGGATGTCGCTCTGGCGATCGCCGCCTTCGACGTTACGCTTTTGAATAATCAACTGGTCAACCTGGTTCGGGCCGACCAGGCCGTTACCCGTGAACCAGGTGTTGATTTCAGCCGGCGTCAGCAGCGGGTTGCTGGAGTTGATGCCCTGGATGAAGCCGAAGTCGCCGCTCGGTGCGATTTGCGACACCGTGTGGTCGTCCATGAACATGAATTCGGAATACACCTTCATCCACGGCTGCACGTCGTAATGCGCGAACGCCGCGAAGTTATAGCGCTCGTCCGGACGCTGAAAATAGTTCAGTGCGCCGTAGTTGTAAAGGTCGGTTCCCGAAGAGTACGGACGCAGGCCATTCACGCCAATAGTCGTCACGCCGCCGGTGCCACCGTTGCCGGTCGGGCCCAGGTCGGTGAAACGGCCAGTGGCGTTGGTGCTGGAGCCGCCGCAGGCGAAGCCCGCTGCGCCCGCGCCCACGGTACACGCGCTGTAATCGAATTGACCCTGCAGGACCGGGTCGGTGTGCTGGTAGCCGAAGTACACCGTCGCGTTGCCGCGGCCGTCGGCGAAGTTGGCACCGAGCAGCATATTGGTGTTGTTGGTCTTGCCGATCGAGGACTGGTCGCCTGGGAGCTGGAACTGGCTCGGCGCGGTCACCTGCTTGGCCGCGATGAGGTCGCCCACGCCTTGCGTATCCTGCTGGTGGTGGTTGAAGAAGCTGTTGTTGTAGTTGATCTGCACGCCCTGGAACTTGTCGTTCATGACGAAGTTCACCACGCCTGCGACCGCATCGGAACCGTACACCGCGCCTGACGAGCCGCCGGTCAGGACTTCGACGCGCGACACCAGGGGCGCCGGCACGAAGTTGATGTCGGCCGGATAGCCGCCGATGTTGGGGTCGCCCGGCGGCAGACGCCGGCCGTTGACCAGCACCAGGGTGCGCACCGAACCGAGGTTACGCAGGTTGATGTTGGCGGTACCGCTCGCGCCGTTGGCGAGGTTCGAGCCCTGGTCGGCGAAAACCTGCGGCAGGTTGTTGAGCAGGTTCTCCATGGTTCTCACGCCTTCGAGCTTGATGTCTTCGGCGGAGATGATGGTGACCGGCGTCGTGCTCTCGAGGTTCTTCGGCGGAAGCCGCGTGCCCGTCACTTCAATTTTCTCAATGGCTTCCTGAGCGTAGGCGATGTGCCCACCCATCAGCGAAATCGCAATACCCGTAGCCACGACGCACGGCTTTTTCGCAAATGCCGTAGTGCGGGGCTTGTTGTTTGATACCAGGGGTTTCATCTTGACTTTCACTAGAACCTCCCAGAAGGGGTTGAATAAAAAGACACTTTCCTGGATCCCGGACCACCTCTTGCCGGGTTACCTTGCGCCTCGCTGGAACTTCGCCAGGGCCGGAACCTTGGCAATGGTGACGAAAAGTTATCCAGAAGCGATGCGCCGATGTTGCCAGACCCGTTTCAAATCTTCCATTATTTTTCTGAACTTTTACATAGCGGGACGGTCATCTGTCGCATTTTTGCAACAAAATGTGTGAGGGGAATTTTCGGCGTGTAAGTCCCCTGTCTGCCCGGTTGGCGGCGGCAACGCGGATGAGGCTGCCGCGACCGAATATTTCCTGATTCCAAAATCCGGAAATCGCGGCTCCGCGTCATATCGGCATGCATGGCTTTTTCCGCCGTGCCGAGGAGACCACAGTCATGAATTCAATCGGTTTTTTTCTGCCTTACGCCTTGCTGGTGTTGTGCCTGGCGGCGACGGCGGCCAGCAGTCTCGGGATGATGCTGGACGACTTCCGGGCGTGGCCGGACCATACCGCGGCAGCGCAGGCCGCGGCGCGGCAGTGGCAGGCAAGGGCTGCGCCCGGGTTGTTCGCGCCGGGACCATCGGCTAGAGTCACAGCCCTTGCAGTCGGGCGGCGCACGGCGGAGTTGCGCTCACGCAGGAAAACGCAAGCGCCAGCACCGTATCCGCTCACCACGGCGCGCTACGCCGCGCCCGCAACCTAGGAGTCCATGATGGATATCAACGTAGCGGTGGTGGTCGTGGTGGCGCTGATGGCGGCCTTCGGCATGCCGATGATCGTCGTCGCCCTGGTCCTGCATTACAAAACGCGCAAGGACCGGCTGGTACACGAGACCATCCTGTCGCTGGCGGAAAAAGGTGTGCCGATTCCACCCGAACTGATCGTGACGCCGCAGGCGCCGCCGGTCAGGGTGCGCGTCAGGTCGGATCTGAAGACGGGAATCCTGGTGCTCGCCGCGGGCGCGGGCATCAGCCTGTACTTTTTCGAGTCGAACACGCAGGCAGTCAGCCTGGGCTTCATTCCCATGCTGATCGGGTTGGGCTACATCGTCGCATGGAAAATCGAGAAGCCGCCGAAGTCCGGCGTCTAGTGCGCGGCCGGATTGGCAAGCGAGCAAAAACGGGCATCCTCCGATGCGCCGCCCTCAGGTGTGCCGGATGCGGCGCTGGTCGCGCGCGTCCTGCTGGAGGACGACCGCCACGCCTTCGGCGAGCTGGTGCGGCGCAACCAGTCGGCGGTGCGGGCCATGCTGCGCAAGCTCACGCGCGGCGACGCGGCCCGGGCCGACGACCTCGCGCAGGAGACTTTCCTGCTGGCGTTTCGCAATCTCAAAAGTTTTCGCGGCGACGCCCGGTTCTCGACCTGGCTTTATCGCATTGCCTACAACGCGTTCATCAGCGACACCCGGCGCACGCGCGAGGAGGAGCTCGACCAGGAAACCGCGGAGGCGGTGGCGATCCCGGCGGAGTCGGCGCATACCGAGTTGCGCCTCGACCTGGAACGCGCGATGCTCGTGCTGAACGAGGCGGAACGCACGGCCATCGTGCAGTGCTATTTCAACGACCTCACGCACGAAGAGGCCGCCTACGTGCTGGGCTGGCCGGTGGGCACGGTGAAAACGCACATCCTCAAGGCCAAGCAGAAAATGCGGGCCGTGCTGGGTGAGGCGGAACGCAACGTGGGCAGCGGCTGAGGATGGAGGACGTCAAATGACCGGGTATCGCACAGCGGAGCCGGATGAGGATTGGCTGGAGGATTGGCTGGACGCGGCGCTGCACGACGCGGCAAGGCGCGAGCGCTACCTCGACGATGCGGGATTCACTGCGCAGGTGCTGCAGAAAATTCCGCCGCCGGCGGACTTTTCGCAACGGCGTCGGATTTTGCTTGCTTTCAGCGCAATCGCCGCCGCCTGTGGCCTGCTGGCGTTCGGCGGCGGCGCCTTCATCTGGCATGCCATGCGCGAACTGGTCGCGCTGCGCAGCTTCGGCCCGGCGCAACTCAGCGTGCTGGTGTTTGCCCTGCTGTTCTACTGGGTGCTGTACATGACCGTGCGCACGGGCGGGCGCTAGCCTCATTCACCCATGCCGGGGACCACGGTACTGAAACCGCCGTCGACGTGCATGATTTCGCCGGTCACGCCGGCGGCCAGGTCGGATAACAGGAAGGCGGCGGCGTTGCCGACCTGGTCGATGGTGACGTTGCGCCGCATCGGCGCGTGCTCCTCGACGAACTTGAGCATCTTGCCGAAGCCGGCGATGCCGCTGGCCGCGAGTGTCTTGATCGGCCCCGCCGAAATGCCGTTGACGCGTATGCCCTGGGGGCCGAGGTTGGAAGCCAGGTAGCGCACCGAGGCTTCGAGGCTGGCCTTGGCGAGCCCCATCGTGTTGTAGTGCGAAACCACGCGCTCCGCGCCGAGATAGGTCAGGGTCAGGAGGGCGCCGTTGCGGCCCGCCATCAGCGGCAGCGCGGCCTTGGCCAGCGCGCCGAAGCTGTAGCTGCTCACGTCATGCGCGATGCGGAAGGCTTCGCGCGAAAATCCATCGAGAAATTCGCCGGCGATGGCTTCGCGCGGCGCGAAACCGATCGAATGCACGAGGCCGTCGAGGCCGTCCCAGGGCGCCTCGCCCTGGCTTTTCAGCGCGTCGAATAGCACAGAGATTTCGGCGTCGTTCGCCACGTCGCAGGGAAAAATGCGGGTGCTCCCGAAATCTGCCGCCATTTCGTGCACGCGGTCGTGGAAGCGTTCGTTCTGGAAGGTGAAGGCGAGTTCCGCGCCTTCACGATGCGCCGCGCGCGCGATGCCATAGGCAATGGAGCGGTTGCTGAGCAGGCCGGTGATGAGGATGCGCTTGCCGGCGAGAAATCCCATGGAGGCTCCTTGTTTTCTGGCCTTGCGCAGGCGCACGGCGCGCGGCGCAAAAAGGTGCTGGATTATAGCGGAAACGCCGTTTGCATCCGGGCTCGGGGCGTCCATGCTTCACGTATAATCGGCGCGCATCAGCCACCTGTCACCATCGATGATCGCTCGCGGCGTCCTCGCGCTACTGTTCTGCCTCCAGGTTGTTGCTGCCGGCGCGGAAGCGGAACGCAAGGTGTTGCGCACGGTGGCGATCCAGTCGGAGAATTCGTTCGATCCGGCATACGAACCGGAAGAAGCCTCGCTGCAGTACTGCGAGGACATTTTCGATTCCCTGCTCACCTACGACTACCTGGCGCGGCCGGTGAAACTGGTGCCGCAGGCGGCGGCCGCGCTGCCGGAAGTTTCGGCTGACGGCCTGGTCTACACGTTTCATCTCAAGCCGGGGATATATTTCGCCGCCGACCCCGCTTTCAAGGGCAAGCGGCGCGAGCTGGTCGCGGCCGACGTGGTGTTCAGCCTGAAGCGCCTGCTCGACCCCAAGGTGCGCTCGCCCTGGAAATTCCTGCTCGACGGCAAGATCGCGGGTGCCGAGCCGGTGCTGAAGGCGGCGGAACGCGGCAAGTTCGACTACGACGCGACGATGGAGGGATTGCGGGCAATCGACCGTTACACCCTGCGCATCCACCTTACCGCACCCGATTACAAGCTGCCCTATATCCTTGCCGCGCCCGCCACCGGCATCCTGGCGCGTGAAGTCGTCGAAACCTACGGCCAGGAGATCGGCGCGCATCCCGTGGGCAGCGGACCTTACCGTCTCGCCGAATGGCGGCGCTCGAGCCGCGTGGTGCTGGAAAGAAACCCGGATTACCGCGAGGAGGTGTTCCAGGCAGACCCGGAAAACACGCCGGAGGACGCGCAAATCATGCGCGAAATGGCCGGCAAACGCATCCCGCAGATCGATCGCATCGAGGTCAACGTGATCGAAGCCGAGCAGCCGCGCTGGCTCGCCTTCCTTAACCGCGAAATCGACCTGATCGAGCTCATTCCGGAGGAATACGCCAACAGCGCGGCGCCCGGCGGCAAGATTGCGCCGAATCTCGCAAAACAGGGCATCAAGCTCTTTCGCGAGGCCAAACCCGATGTCTGGTTCACGTTCTTCAACATGGAAGACCCCGTGGTCGGCGGTTACACACCGGAAAAAATCGGCTTGCGCCGCGCCATTGCTTACGCGATCGACACCCAGACCGAAATCTCGATTGTGCGCAAAGGCATGGGTTTGCAGGCGCAATCGGTGATCCCCCCGGGAATCCCCGGTTACGACGCGGATTTCCGCAACCCGTTTGGGGTGTACGATCCGGCGAGGGCCAAGGCTTTGCTCGACCAGTTCGGCTATCTCGACCGCGACGGCGACGGCTGGCGCGAGCTTCCCGACGGCGCGCCGCTGGTCATCGACTATTGGGGCGCGCCGACGCGGTTTCAGCGGGACCTGGACGAGTTGTTCCAGCGCTCGCTCAAGGCGGTCGGCATCCGCATCAACGTAAGGAAGGCGCCGGTGCAGGAACTCAGGAAAATGGCCAGGTTCGGCAAGCTGCAAATGCGCACCGACGGCTGGCAGGCCGACTACCCGGACGCGGAGAATTTTTTCCAGAACCTGTACGGACCCAACAAGGGCCAGGCCAACTACGCGCAATTCAGCCTGCCGGCTTTCGACCGCTTGTACGAGCAAACCGCGGCCATGCCGGAATCCCCCGAAAGGAACGCGTTGTACCGGAAAATGTCTGACCTGGTTCTGGTCTATGCGCCCTGGAGGATGGAAGTGCACCGGCTCCAAAACCATATGCACTATCCCTGGGTGCTGGGCTACAAGAAACATCCTTTCCTTAGCAAGAGCTGGCGCTACCTCGATATCGACGTGGCGCTGCAGAAGGCGGCGCTGCATTGAGGGCTGCGTGCAAAACCCGGGCAGCCGCGGGATGGCGGGTATTGGCCGCGATCGCCTTGCTGTGGGTGGGGCAGCCTGCCCCGGCTGCCGATCCGAACAAGGTGGTCCGCTTCGCGTTCCGAGTGGCCGAGACCGCGTTCGATCCCGCGCGCATTTCCGACCGTTACTCCGCATTCATCATGGAGTCGATTTTCGACACCCTGGTGACCTACGATTATCTCGCGCGGCCGGCAAAACTGGTTCCGGGCGTGGCCGAAGGCATGCCGGAAGTCGCCGATAACGGCGCGACCTATACGTTTCATGTGAGGAAAGGCGTGTATTTCGCTCCCGATCCGGCGTTCAAGGGCGAGAAGCGCGAGCTCACCGCTGCGGATTTCGCCTACAGCATCCGGCGTTTTTACGATCCCAAGCTGCGTTCGCCTTATCTGTACTTGTTCGAAGGCAAGATTATCGGCGCCGATGAGGTGATGGCGCGGGCCAAGAAGACGGGCCAATTCGATTACGATGCGCCGATCGCCGGCCTGCATGTGCTGGACCGCTATACCCTGCGCATCCGCCTCAAGCAGACCGACTACAATTTTCTCTATGTGATGGCGACGCCGCAGCCTGCCGCGGTGGCGCGCGAGGTAGTAGAGGCTTATGGCGACGACATTGGATCGCATCCGGTCGGCACCAATGCCTACATGCTGAAAGAGTGGCGGCGCTCGAGCAAGATCGTGCTGGAAGCCAATCCGAACTACCGCGAGGACTATTTCACCACCACCGCCGCCGACAGCGAGGAAAACCGGGGCATTGCCGCCAATCTGAAGGGCAAACGCGTGCCGCTTGTGGGGCGCGTCGAGATCACGGTGATCGAAGAGACCCAGCCGCGCTGGCTCGGTTTCCTCAACAAGGAATTCGATTACATCGAGGATTTGCCGAACGAATTCATCAACACCGCCGCGCCCAACGGTAAGCTCGCCCCCACGCTGGCAAAACAGGGCGTCGGCATGCAGCGCACCCCTGAGCTGGAAATCACCATCACGGCGTTTTACAACATGCTGGACCCGGTAATCGGCGGCTATACGCCGGAAAAAGTGGCGCTGCGCCGCGCGATGAACCTGGCCTATAACCAGCGCGAAGAAATCCAGATTGCGCGCAAGGGCCAGGCGATGCCGGCGGAAAGCCCGATCCCGCCGGGGGCGGCCGGTTACGACCCGGGATTTCACAGCATCGCGGGGGAGTACAACCCGGCGAAGGCCAAGGCGCTGCTGGATATGTTCGGCTATATCGACCGCGACGGCGACGGTTACCGCGAGTTGCCGGATGGGAAGCCGTTGCTGCTTGAGTTCGGCTCGCCGCCCACGCAGGAATACATGAATTACGACCTGATCTGGAAAAAATCCATGGATGCCATCGGTGTCAACATAAAATTCAAGAAGCAGCGCTGGCCGGACCTCAAGAAACAGGCCGACGGCAGGACGCTCCAGGTAGGGAGCTTCATCGCCTGGTTCGCGGATTATCCGGACGGCGACAATTTCCTGTCGCTGCTGTACGGCCCCAACTCCTCGCCCCAGTCGAACATGTCGAATTTCGACCTGCCCGAATTCAACCGGCTCTACGAACGCGCGCGTCACTTGCCGGATTCCGCGGAGCGCACCGCGCTGTACGAGGAAATGAACCGGCTGTTTTTTGCTTACGCGCCGTGGCGGCTGGGTGTGCACCGCATCCAGACCCATTTGAACCAGCCCTGGCTGCTGAACTACCGCAAGCACCCGATCGTGCGCCAGTTCTGGAAATACCTGGACGTCGACCTGGAAATCCAGCGCAAGGCGATGCAATAGCCCATGAGCCGCCGACCAAGCCGGATCGGGTTTGTGGCGCGCGCAACGATCGCGCTCATCGCCCTGTGCATTGCGCTGCCGATGTTCGCGGCGGACCCGAACAAAGTCGTGCGCTTCGCGTTTCGGGTCGCCGAAACCAGTTTCGACCCGGCGAAGGAATCGGACCGCTACTCGGCCTTCATCATGGAAGCGGTGTTCGATACGCTGCTGAATTACGACTATCTTGCGCGCCCGGCCAAGCTCGTTCCCGGCGTCATCGAAGCCATGCCGGAAGTCGCGGACGGCGGCGCGACTTACACTTTTCACCTGAAGAAGGGCATCTACTTCACGCCCGATCCTGCGTTCAACGGCAAAAAGCGCGAGCTCGTGGCGCAGGATTTCGTTTATAGCATCAAGCGTTTTTACGATCCCAAAAACCACTCGCCTTATCTCTACTACTTCGAAAACAAGATTATCGGCGCCGACGAGGTCATGGAGCGGGCCAAGAAGACCGAACACTACGATTACGACGCGACGATCCCCGGCCTGCAGGCGCTCGACCGCTACACGCTGCGCATCCGGCTCAAGGAGCCCGACTTCAATTTCCTCTACGTATTGGCGACGCCGACCGCGCTCGCGCTGGCGCGCGAGGTGGTCGAACGTTACGGCGACGATATCGGCGGCCACCCGGTCGGCACCAACGCCTATATGCTCAAGGAGTGGCGGCGGTCCAGCAAGATCGTGCTGGTCGCGAATCCGGATTATCGCGAGGATTACTTTCACACCTCCGCCAATGATACCGAGGAGGATCGCGCGATTGCGGCAAATCTTCAGGGCAGACGCCTGCCGCTGGTCGGGCGCATCGAGGTTTCGGATATCGAGGAGCCGCAGCCGCGCTGGCTGGGATTCTTCAACAAGGAGTTCGAGTACATAGAAGACCTGCCCAACGAATTCGTGAATATCGTGGCGCCCAACGGCAAGCTTGCGCCCAATCTTGCGAAGGCGGGGGTCCGCATGCAGCGCACGCCGGACCTGGAAATCACGCTGACCGCTTACTACAACATGGACGATCCGGTCATCGGCGGCTACACCGCGGAAAAAGTGGCGCTGCGGCGCGCCATGAACCTGGGCTACAACCAGCGCGAGGAAATCATGATCGCGCGCAAGGGGCAGGCGATCGCCGCGGAGAGCCCGATCCCGCCCGGCGCCGCGGGTTACGACCCGAATTTTCACAGCATCGCGACCGAATACGATCCAGCGCGCGCCAAGGCGCTGCTGGATCTGTTCGGCTACAAGGACGTGAACGGCGACGGCTACCGTGAATTGCCCGACGGCAAGCCGCTGGTGCTCGAATTCGGCTCGCCGCCCGATGCGGCCACGCGCGACCTGGATTTCGTATGGAAGAAATCCATGGACGCCATCGGCATCAACATCACGTTCAAGAAGGAACGCTGGCCCGATCTTAACAAGGAGGCCAAGGCCAGGACCCTGCAAGTGGGCAGCTTCTATGCCTGGTTTGCGGACTACCCGGATGGCGATAATTTCCTGTCGTTGTTGTATGGCCCCAATTCTTCGCCCGAGAACAATTTCGCCAACTTCAACCTGCCGGAATATAACCACTTGTATGAGCGCGCTCGCACCATGCCGGATTCGCCCGAGCGCACCAAGCTGTACGACGACATGACGCGTGTGTTCCTGGCTTACGCGCCCTGGAAGCTGGGTGTGCACCGCATCCAGACCCATCTCGCGCAACCCTGGTTGCTGAACTACGTCAAGCATCCGATCATGCTCGAGCCGTGGAAATACCTGGACGTGGATCTCGACGTGCAGCGCAAAATGACACGTTAGCCGGCCGATGCGGACACTCGGCCTGGCACTGTGCGCAATCGCGATGCTTGGCGTGGCCCAGGCGCGCGCCGCCGACCCGGCCAAGGTCGTGCGCTACGCCTTCCGCGTCGCGGAGGCCGGTTTCGACCCGGTGCAGATTTCCGACCGCTATTCGTTCATGGTCATTGAGGCGCTGTTCGATTCGCTCCTCACTTATGACTACCTGGCCGAGCCCGTCAGGCTGGTGCCAAACGTGGTCGAGGCGATGCCGGAAGTCACCGACGGCGGCGCGACTTACACCATGCGCATCCGCAAGGGCATTTATTTTGCCGCGGACCCCGCGTTCAACGGAAAGCGGCGCGAGCTGGTGGCGCAGGATTTCGCTTATAGCATCCGCCGCTTTTACGATCCCAAGCTGCGCTCGCCGAGCCTGTTTTTTTTCGAAGGCAAAGTCATCGGCGCGGACGAAGTGAGGGCGCGCGCCAAACAGACCGGCAACTACGATTACGACGCGCCGATCGCCGGTTTGGAAGTGCCCGACCGTTACACTTTGCGTATCCGCCTCAAGCAGCCGTACTATAACTTCCTCTACGTGCTGGCAATGCCGACAGCGGTGGCGCTCGCGCGCGAAGCGGTCGAATACTACGGCGACGACGTGACCGCGCATCCGGTCGGCACCGGCCCCTTCGTGCTGCGTGATTGGCGCCGCTCCAGCAGGGCGGTGCTGGAAGCGAACCCCGGCTATCGCGAAGAATATTTCCAGGGCAGCGAAGGCTCGACTGCGCTGGACCGCGCGATCTATGCGAATCTGAAGGGCAAGCGCCTGCCGCTTGTCGGGCGCATCGAAACCACGGTCCTTGAGGAGCCGCAGCCGCGCTGGCTGGGGTTTTTTAACCAGGAGTTCGATTACCTCGAATACCTGCCGAACGACTACATCAACGTCGTCGCGCCCAACGGCAGGCTCGCGCCGAATCTTGCGAAGCGCGGCATCGGCATGCAGCGCACGCCCGAGCTGGAAACCACCATTACCGCGTTCTACAACATGGAAGACCCGGTGATCGGCGGCTACACCCCGGAAAAAGTGGCTCTCAGGCGCGCCATGAACCTGGGTTACAACCAGACCGAAGAAATCATGGTGGTGCGCAAGGGTGAGGCCATGCCGGCTGAGTCCCCGGTGCCGCCGGGCGTGGTGGGTTACGACCCCAACTTTCGGACTCACGCCGGCGAATACGACCCCGCGCGCGCCAAGGCCCTGCTCGACCTGTTCGGCTACCTGGACCGCGATGGCGACGGCTATCGCGAACTGCCCGATGGCCGTCCGCTGGTACTCGAATTCGGCTCGCCGCCGGCGTCCGAGTATCGCGATCTCGACCTGGTATGGAAAAAATCCATGGATGCGATCGGTATCAACATCAGGTTCAAGAAGGAGCGCTGGCCCGATCTTGCGAAAGACGCGCGCGGCAAGACCCTGCAGGTCGGCAGCTTCATCGCGTGGTTTGCGGATTACCCCGACAGCGACAATTTCCTGCAGTTGCTCTATGGCCCCAACGCCGCACCGCAATCGAATCTTTCCAATTTCAACCTGCCGGCGTTCAACCTGCTCTACGAACGCGCCCGAAGGCTGCCGGATTCGCCCGAGCGCACCCGCCTGTACCAGGAAATGACGCGCCTGTTCCTGGCGTACGCGCCGTGGAAGCTGGGCGTGCATCGCTTCCAGACTCACCTCAGCCAGCCCTGGCTCCTGAATTACAAGAAGCACTCCATCCTGTATGAGCCGTGGAAGTATCTTGACGTGGACCTGGATCTGCAGCGCAAGTCGACGCATTGAGATCATGCGCAGCCGGCTCTTAGCAACGTCATGGTTCGCCCTTCTTGCGCTGTTTGTCGCGCCGGCGCAGGCGGCCGATCCGGCAAAGGTCATACGCATCGCCTGGCCGGTGGCGGAAGGGGTGTTCGATCCCCTGCGGCAAGCCGATATCTTTACCGCCGCCCTGGTGGAATCCGTGTTCGACGCCATGCTGCAATACGACTACCTGGCGCGGCCGGCCAAGCTGATTCCCAATACGGTGGAAAGCCTGCCCGAAATCAGCGCCGATGGCACCGAATACACGTTTCACCTGCGGCGCGGCATTTATTTCACCGACGATCCCGCGTTCAATGGCAAGGCGCGCGAGCTCACGGCGCAGGACTACGCCTACAGCCTGCGCCGGCATTTCGACCCGCACTGGCGCTCGCCCTGGCTGTTCCAGTACGACCGCAAGATCCTCGGCGCGAATGAGGCGATGGCGCGCGCCGCCAAGACCGGGCATTTCGACTACGACGCACCCATTGCCGGGCTTGAAGTGCTGGACCGCTATACCCTGCGCATCCGACTCACGGAACCCGACTACACGTTCATCTACGCCATCGCCACGCCGGCGTCGTCGGCGATTGCGCGGGAAGTGGTGGAGAAATACGGCGATGACGTCGGCGCGCATCCGGTGGGCACCGGCCCGTTCCGCCTCGCCACCTGGCAGCGCCTGACCCGGATCGTGCTCGAGGCCAACCCCGGCTTTCGCGAAACCCGCTTCGAGGCGGAGCCGGGCGACGACCCGAAGGCGCAGGCGATTTACGCGCGGAACCGCGGCAAGCTGCTGCCGCTGGTGGGTGGAATCGAGTTCGACGTCGTCGAGGAGACGCAGCCGCGCTGGCTGGCTTTTCTCAACGGCGAGCAGGACATCATGGAACGCGTTCCGTACGAGTACATCAACCAGGCGGCGCCGGGCGGCAAGCTCACGCCGAATCTCGCCCGCCGCGGGGTGTCCGCCCTGCGCCAAAAAGACGTGAGCATTCTTTATACTTTTTTCAACATGGACGATCCGGTGATTGGCGGCTATACCCCGGAAAAAATCGCCTTGCGCCGCGCGATTTCTTTCGGCTTCGACCGCGACAAGGAGATCGCCGTGATCCGCAATGGCGAAGCCGTCAAGGTCGAACAGCCGATCGGGCCCGGCGTCGCCGGCTTCGACCCGGAATTCCGCAACCCAATGAATACTTACGACCCGGCGCGCGCCAAGGCACTGCTGGATCTCTTCGGCTACGTCGATCGCGACGGCGACGGCTACCGCGAGCTGCCGGACGGCAGTCCCCTCACGATCGAACTCGCATCGACCCAGGTGCTGCTGGACAAGCAGTACGACGAGCTGTGGAAGCGCTCGATGGATGCTATCGGCATCCACATGACATTTCGCAAGTCGACCTACCAGGACCTGGCAAGCGCCGCCCTGCTCGGCAAGCTGCAAATGCGCTCGACCGGCTGGGTTGCCAACGTGCCGGATGCGACCAATTTCCTGCAGCAGCTGTATGGCCCGAATTCCGGCGGTTACAATTACGCGCGGTTCCGGCTGCCGGCGTTCGACCGCCTCTATGAAAAAGCCAAACGCATGCCGCAGTCGCCGGCGCGCGACGCCGTGGTGCGAGAAATGAGCCGGCTGGTCGCGGTCTATGCGCCGTGGAAGCTCGGCACCACCCGTATCGAGACCTACCTTACCCAGCCCTGGGTCATCGGTTATGTTCCGCACCCCATCATGCGCAGCGTGCTGCGCTACGTCGACGTCGATCCGTCGCTGCGCCCGGCGGGCGGCCATTGAGCGCAAAAAATGATGCTTGCCTCATCCCCGGGTTTTGATACCATTCGACGGGTCCGGCCATGCCGGCGGAGGGGCGCGCGTATGCTGGAAAATCAGGTGCAGGGGAGATGACGGCTTACGTCGTCCGCCGCCTGTGGCAATTGATCCCGACTCTGCTCGGAGTGGTGCTGCTGATTTTCTTCCTGTTCAACTGGGTGGGCGGCGACCCGGCCCAGGTGCTCGCCGGCAAGATCTCCAACCAGGAACAGATCGACAACATCCGCAAGCAGCTCGGGGTCGACCAGCCCTATTGGAAGCAGCTGCTGATTTTCTGCAAGCAGATCGTGACCGGCGACTTCGGCCGCAGCTGGAGCACCAACGAAGAGGTGTCCCACATCTTCGTCACCCGCATCGGCCCCACGCTCACCATCATCCTGCCGCTGCAATTCCTGGAAACCGTGATCTGCATTTTTCTGGGCCTGGGCGTCGCCTACGTGCGCGGCAGCGTGCTCGACCGCGGCGTGATGCTCGCCTGCACCGTCGCCATGTCGATTTCCTTCCTGGTCTACATCATCGTCGGGCAATGGCTGTTCGGTTTCCTGCTGGGCTGGTTCCCGGTGCAGGGCTGGAGCGATTCCTACTGGAAGAACGTGGTGCTGTACACGCCGCTGCCGGTGTTCCTCGCGCTGCTGGTGAGCATTGCGCCGACGCTGCGGCTGTACCGCTCGTTCTTTCTCGACGAAATCAACCAGGATTACGTGCGCACTGCGCGCGCCAAGGGCCTGCCGGAACGCACGGTGATGTTCAAGCACGTGCTGCGCAACGCGATGATCCCGATCCTCACCAATGTCGCAATCGCGCTGCCGGGGCTCATGATCGGCACCTTCCTGCTGGAAAAATTCTTCTCGATCCCGGGACTGGGCCGCGAGGTCATCACCGCGGTGGAGCGCAGCGATTTCCCGGTGATCAAGGCCATCACCATTTACCTGGCGGTATTCACCATGCTGCTCAATCTCACGGTCGACGTCATGTACAAATGGGTCGATCCGCGCGTCGAATTCAAATGAGGCCGCGATGAGCGCCGTGATAGAGGCCCCGATCCCGCAAGAGCAGCACGATGCCGGCGGACCCTGGCGCGCGGCGTTCCGCCGCCTGCGCGGCGACCGCGTCGGCATGCTCTGCCTGTTCGTTGTCGCCGCCTACCTGCTGATGGTGCTGCTGGCGGCAACGGGCCTCATTGCGCGCGACTGGGACCGCGAAGTCGGCGTGTCCTACGCCAACCCGGAATTTCTTGCCGGCAAGGAAAATCTCGAAGCCGCGGCCAGCCGCAACCTTGGCGCCAGGCAGACCGCGCCGCCGGTCGACCTGTCCGATATCGACCCGCTGGCGCCGTATTACAAGGAGCTCGACGAGCGCACCGCGAAAATCAAGATCACCGAAACGCCGCGCAGCGACACCCTGCCGTTTGGCGGCGACAAGTGGGGCAAGGACGTGATCAAGAAGACCATCAAGGGCGCGGAAATCTCGATTTTCGTCGGTTTCGCCGCGTCCTTGCTGGCGACTTTCCTCGGCACCGTGTTCGGCGCGTTTTCCGGCTATTACGGCGGCAAGATCAACGACTTTTTCGAGTGGGTCTACAACGTCTTCACCTCGATTCCCTACATCCTGCTGATCCTGACTTTCGCCGCGGTGTTCGGCAAGGGCGTGCTGACGGTGATCATGATTCTCGGCATCACCGGCTGGACCGGCATTTACCGCCTGATGCGCGCCGAATACCTGAAGCACCGCGAGCGCGAGTACGTGCGCGCGGCCGACGCCATCGGCGCATCCGACGCGCGCCGCATGTTTGTGCATATCCTGCCCAACGTCAGCCACGTGGTGCTGGTGCAGCTCTCGCAGTACGTGGTGCAGTTCATCAAGGCCGAGGTCATCCTGTCGTTCCTGGGTTTCGGGGTGCCGGTGGAAATGGTGTCCTGGGGCACCATGCTGGCCGAAGCGCAGAACGAGCTGGTGATCGGCAAATGGTGGCAGCTCGCCGCCGCGACTGCCAGCATGGCGGTGCTGGTGACGGCGTTCAGCCTGCTCACCGATTCCTTGCGCGACGCGCTCGATCCGAAACTGAAAGCCGTGGCCTGAGGCGCGCATGAGCGACACCGCCAACCTCGTCGAAGTGCGCGATCTCCGGATCCGCTTCCGCCTCGACAAGACCCAGACCTTCGACGCGGTGAAGGGCGTGAGCTTCGACATCCCGAAAAACTGCACCGTGGCGCTGGTTGGCGAATCCGGCAGCGGCAAGTCGGTCTCCGCAATGGCGATCATGGGCCTGTTGCCGCCGGAATCGGCGATGGTGCTCGAGGGCAGCCGCATCCTGTATCAGGGCAACGACCTGCTGCGCGAATCGCGCGACAACCTGCAGCGCCTGCGCGGGCGCGACATCTCGGTGATTTTCCAGGAGCCGATGACTTCGCTCAACCCGGTGTTCCCGGTGGGCGACCAGATTGCAGAGGTGCTGCGCCTGCACATGGGTCTTGGCCGCGCCCAGGCCAAGGCGCGCACCATCGAGCTGCTCAACGAAGTCGGGATTCCCGAGGCGCAACTGCGAGTCAATTCCTATCCGCACCAGCTGTCCGGCGGGCAGCAGCAGCGCGTGATGATCGCGATGGCGATCGCCTGCGAGCCGAAACTGCTGATTGCCGACGAGCCCACCACCGCGCTCGACGTCACGATCCAGAAGCAGATCCTCGACCTGATGGCGAGCCTCAAGCAAAGGCACCAGATGTCAGTGCTGTTCATCACCCACGACCTGGCGATGGTGGGCGAAATCGCCGACCGGGTGGTGGTGATGCAAAGCGGCGAAGTGCGCGAGGCCGGGACCGCGGCCGAAATTTTCCAGAACCCGCAGCATCCTTACACCAAGGCGCTGCTGGAGTGCCGCCCGCGGCTCGACCGCCGGCCGCGGCGCTTGCCGGTGATCGAAGATTTCATCCGCTCCCAGGGCCGGCCGGTGGTTCTCGAAGAGCGCGTGCGCGGGGTGAAGGAAGGCGACCCCGTCATTCTCGAAGTGCGCAACCTGTCGAAGGATTTCAAGCTGCGCGAGGGTGTGTTCGGCCACCGCCTGGTGCGCGCGGTCGACCATGTTTCGTTCAAACTCGCCAAGGGCAAGACATTGGGGCTGGTCGGCGAATCCGGCTCCGGCAAGACCACGATTGGCCTATCCCTGATGCGGCTCACCGACGCCAGCAGCGGCGAAGTGCTGTTCGAGGGGTGCGACCTCCTGCAACTCACGCGAGCGCAGCTCATGCCCTACAAGCGCCGCATCCAGATCATTTTCCAGAATCCTTACGCCTCGCTCAACCCGCGTTTCACCGTCGGCAACATCCTGCTGGAGCCGATGCAGATCCACGGCATTGGCGCCGACGAGAACGCGCGCATGCAGATGGTGCATGCCCTGCTCGACCGGGTGGGGCTGATGCGCTCGGCCTACGGCAAGTATCCGCACGAATTCTCGGGCGGGCAGCGCCAGCGCATCGCCATCGCGCGCTGCCTGACCATGAAGCCCGATGTCCTGATCTGCGATGAGTCCGTGTCCGCGCTCGACGTATCGATCCAGGCCCAGGTGCTGAACCTGTTGCAGGACCTGCAGGACGAGTTCCACATGAGCTATATCTTCATCTCGCACGACCTCGCGGTGGTCAAGCACATTTCCGACCAGGTGATGGTGATGCACAACGGGGAAATGGTCGAGCTGGCGAATTCCGACGACATCTACCTGCATCCGCAGCACGAGTACACCAGGAGCCTGCTGAGCGCGATTCCGCGCGGATTTGTTCCGGCCGCCGCCTGACGCAATCGCGTAGCTGGCCTGCGGACGGGGCGCCAGTCCGGCGATGGAGAATTCATGGTCGAGAGTTATGACGCCATCGTGATCGGCACCGGCCAGGCCGGGCCGCCGCTCGCGGTCCGTCTTGCCGGCGCCGGAAAAAAAGTCGCGATCCTCGAACGCAAGCTGTTCGGCGGAACCTGCGTCAACGTCGGCTGCATACCCACCAAGACCCTGATCGCGAGCGCGCGCACGGCGCACGTGACGCGCCATGCCGCGGCATACGGCGTGGCCGTCGGCGGCGAAATCAGAGTGGACATGCAGGCGGTCAAGGCGCGCAAGGACGCGGTGGTGCACGAATCGAGCCAGGGCGTCGCCGACTGGTTGCGCGGGGCGCCCGGGATTACCGTGATCGAGGGCCACGGCCGCTTCGAGAACGCGCGGCAGGTTCGCGTGGGCGAGCGGCTGCTCGAAGCGCCGCAAATTTTCATCAATACCGGCGGCCGCCCTGCGGTGCCGGAAATGCCGGGCGTGCAATCGGTGCCGTTCTGGACCAGCTCCGACATGATGCAGGTGGACTTCCTGCCGGAGCATTTAATCATTGTCGGCGGCAGCTATATCGGCCTCGAATTCGCACAGATGTACCGGCGCTTCGGCAGCCGCGTCACCGTCATCGAGATGGCGCCGCGGCTGGTGGGCCGCGAAGACACGGAGATTTCCGCGGCAATCCAGTCCATGCTCGAAGCCGAAGGCATCGCGTTCCGCCTCAATGCCAAATGCGTGAGCTTTACGCGCCAGGGCGACGGCGTCGCCATCAACGTGAGTTGCGAAGAAGAACCGCGGGAAATTTCCGGATCGCATTTGCTGCTCGCGGTGGGCCGCAGTCCCAACACCGGCGATCTCGGACTCGAACGCGCGGGTATAAAAACCGATGCGCGCGGCTATATCCCGGTGGACGATGCCTTGCAAACTGGCGTGCCGGGGATCTGGGCACTCGGCGACGTCAACGGCCGCGGCGCGTTCACGCACACTTCGTACAACGATTACGAGATCGTCGCGGCCAACCTGCTGGATGGCGACACGCGAAGGGTAACGGACCGCATTCCGGCTTATGCGCTGTTCACCGACCCGCCACTGGGCCGCGCCGGCATGACCGAGCAGCAGGTGCGGGCCTCGGGCCGGCCGGCGCTGATCGGCACGCGCGCGATGAGCCGGGTGGGACGGGCGCGCGAGCGCGGCGAAACCCAGGGCATGATGAAAATCCTGGTCGACGCCGAGAGCAAATTGATATTGGGCGCGGCGCTGCTCGGGATCGAAGGCGATGAAGCCATCCATTCCATCCTCGACATCATGTATGCGCGTGCACCCTACACGGTGATTCAGCGCGCGATGCACATCCATCCGACGGTGACCGAATTGATTCCCACCATGCTCGACGAGCTGCGGCCTCTGGCGTGAGGCTCATGTCGATATCGATGCCGACGTTCCTGCTGCACATGGCGGCGCCCGGCACGTCCGAAATCGAATTGACCACGGTCAAGTACGCCATCACGCGCGAAGAGTTCGCCGCCTTCGACGCGACACAAAAACAGTGAACCAGAGGAGAAGCCGATGACAGCTAGCAATGCAGGGGCCGCGAACCCCCAACGCGCGGTGGAGAACGAACGCCAGCCCCCCGGCGTCACCCTGATTTTTCTCACCGAAATGTGGGAACGCTTCAGCTACTACGGCATGCGCGCGCTGCTGGTGCTGTATCTCGTCAATTCACTGAATTTCGAGCGCGCCAACGCGCTGCAGATTTACGCGACTTACACCGGCCTGGTGTACCTCTCGCCGCTGGTGGGCGGCTATCTGGCGGATCGCTACCTGGGCCGGCGCAAGGCGATCCTGATCGGCGGCATCACCATGGCGCTCGGGCATTTCGCGATGGCGTTCCCGGCGCTGCTGCACCTCGCCCTCGGGCTCCTGGTTTGCGGCAACGGCTTTTTCAAACCGAACATGGCGACCTTGCTGGGTTCGCTGTACCGCGACAACGACCCGCGGCGCGATGGCGGATTCACCATTTACTACATGGGCGTCAACCTGGGCGCATTCCTCGCCCCCCTGGTTGCCGGCACCATCGGCGAGAAAGTGGGCTGGCACTATGGTTTTGCCTGCGCCGGCGTCGGCATGTGCTTCGGCGTAGCGCAGTTTCTGTACAGCCAGGACAAGCTGGGCGGGGCCGGTTTGCCCGAGGGCAAGGCCCGGCTCGACGGCGCCGACTGGACGCACATCGTCGCCATCAGCCTCGGCATGATCCCGCTGGTCTATGCGGTAATGGCGGCATGGGGCACGCTCGGGCCGCTGTGGAACGGCCTGCCGGTCGCGGGAAAAATCGTCGCCGGATTTGTGGTGGCCGCCGCGCTGTGGTTCGGCAGCGATTATTTCGCACGCAGGGAAGGCAAGACCCATGAAGCGCTCACGCACGACGAATGGCACCGCATTTTCGCCATCCTGGTGATGGGCGTGTTCGTGGTGTTTTTCTGGATGGGCTTCGAGCAAGCCGGCGGCACCATGAACCTGTTTGCCGACAAGCAAACCGACCGCCACATGTTCGGCTGGGAAATACCCGCGTCCGTGTTCCAGGCGATCAACCCGCTGGGCATTATTCTCCTGGGCCTGCCGATTGCCGCGATCTGGACCCGCAACGGCCGTTCCAGGTTTGCGCTGCCGACGCCAGCAAAGCTGGCCATCGGGCTGATTTTTCTGGGCCTCGGATTCATTCTCCTCGCCATCGCGCAGACCCGTGCGGAATCGCTGGGCCCGGTCGGACCGCTATGGCTGGTTTTTGTTTATTTGCTGCACACCATAGGCGAGCTGTGCCTGTCGCCGGTCGGCCTGTCCATGGTGACCAAGCTCGCGCCCCTGCGGGTGGCCGGTTTGATGATGGCGATTTGGTATCTCGCCAACGCGCTCGCCAATTACCTGGCCGGAATCCTGGAGGCGCTGCTCCAGGGCACCTCGTTCCCGCTCTACTGGTTCCTGGTGGGAAGCTCGCTTGGCGCCGGGGTGGTGCTGCTGCTCATCACGCCGCTCATCAGGAAACTGATGCACGGCCGGGGCTAGCGGCTGACAGCCGCGACTGCCATGTTTCAGCAAAAACCGTAGGAGGAAGTCATGATCGGGTTTGCCCTGTACCTCGCCGCGTTCATCTGCTTCGTGCTCGCGGCAATCAATATTCCAGTCGCCAAACTCAACCTGACCGCGCTGGGCCTGGCTTTCGCCGTCGCCCCGCAAGTCCTCATCCGCTTCATGTAGCGGCGCCGCTCTAGTTCGCGAAAATCGTCGTCGCCGGGTAGAACAAAGCCTGGACTTCGAACGCGCGGGTCGCCGAAAGCGTGCAGGTGGCTGCGGTCCCGGCGCTCGCGCAGTCGCCCGACCAGCCGCCGAAAGTCGAACCGTCCACATTCGGCGCCGCGAGCAACAGCACGCTCACTCCATTCGAATAGGCGCCGCTGCAACTGGCACCACCCGTTTGTGTGCAGCGAATCGCGGCGGGCGCGGAGGTCACGGTGCCGGGGCCGGTCACCGTGACCACCACGGCGTTGCTGGCGGCGGAGGTGAAGGTCGCCCCGACCTGCAGGTTGGCCCCGGCAGTAAGGACGCAGGCGCCGGTGCCGGTGCAGGCGCCGTTCCAGCCGCCGAAGGCGGAGCCCGAGGCCGGCGTGGCGGTGAGCGTCACCCCGGTGCCCAAGGCGTACTGCGCGTACTGCTCGGTGCAGGGGGTTCCGCAGTTCATTTCCGCAGGATTCGAAGTCACCGTTCCGCTGCCGTCGCCGGCGAGCGTCACGCTGACGGTGGGGCTGATGCCGGCGGGGAGAAAGCTGAAGCGCTGCAACGGTATCTGGGTGCCGTTGGGGAGTGTCATCATGCCGCTTGCGGGGCTGGAGAACTGCAGGGTCGTCGAGCCCACGCTGGCGTTGGCAACGACAGGGGATTGGAAAGATCCGCTGAGCGTCTGGCCGTTGGCATATTGCGCCAACGCGCCCATGTAGGTTCCCTGCGCTGATACGGCTCCCGGACCCGCCAGGTACCAGATGGGATTGCCCGAGCCGTCGTACATGAACGCCGCGTAGTACACCGTGTTGGCCTGAATTTCGAGGCCGTACCCGCGGCCCGCTTCGGCCGGATTCCACCAGAAGCCGGTTTGCGGCTGCGCCGCGGAAGGTCCCGAGCCGAGGCCACCGGCGACAATCGGGTAGCGCTGGATATTGACGGTCGCGCCCGGCCATTGGGCAGTCGCGTGCGCGGCGTCGAGAAAACTGATGGTGACGCCGCCCACGACCGTGGGAATGGTGGGCGCGACGTAGGGGCCGCTCAGGGTCTGGCCGTTGGCGTAGGCGTAAAGGGCGTCGGTGAAAGTGCAAACCGGGCCTGTCGCCGCACCGGTGGCGACGAGCTGGCCCGAAGCCTGGTACCAGGTGGCGCGGCCGGAGGCTGCGTACATGAACGCGGCAAAATAAATCGTGTTCGCCTGCTGCTCCAGGAAGTAGCCGCGGCCGGGTTCCGCCGGATTCCACCAGTAGCCGGTTTGCAGAGCGATGTTGCAGGCGTTAACGGGTACCGGCTGCCCTTCGAAAATAATGATGTTGCCGCCCGCGGCCGAGTCGATGTCGGCCAGCACCGTGGCCGTGCTCGCCCTGCTGCCGATGGAAATTTGCGCGCTGACCACGCCGCCGTTGACCAGCGCCGCGAGATCGTCTATCGAGCCGTCGTTGCCCGCGATCCCCTGCGGCGCAAACGTGATCGCGGCGTCGACCGGCACCGTGGTGCTCAAGGCAGCGAGCGTGTATACCGCGAATGACCCGTCAGCGCTGAGCGATGCCGCGGTCGCGCCCTGCAACGCGGTTTGCAGCGCAGCGTTGCTGCTGGTGAACACCGCGGCAGCGTTCGGCACGCCGTTGAACGCGCCCGGCTGCACCTTCACATAAACGTAATACGTCCCGCCGGCGGACAGCGGCACCTGGGTCGAATAAGTGAGCGGACTGCCGGCGGCGGCGACGCTGTTGTTGATCAGCGCCGAGGCGGCAATTTTGGCGGGCACCGAGGATGCGACACCTGCGTATGCCGGCAGGGCGCCAAGCGCCATCAAAAGCGCCGCGCCACACCGGTTAAGAATTGTTTGCATGTTCGTCCACCGATCCGGTTGTGAGGCGCCGCAACGTTGCGGCTGAGGTTGTGAGGTGCCGCAACATTGCGGCAGACTGACGCGCTCGCTTAAGCGCCATAAGACTTGGCAAAAAGACGTGGGTAAATTATATGTGGGAAAATTTCCCACGCCATTCTCTCACGTTTGGTCTAAGTACGCAATGAAAATTGCGGATCGGCAGCGATAAAACGCTCAGCGGGCCAGCGTGTGCTTTGTCCTACAGCGGCGCGCGTTGAAAATGAATGACAGTTGCGCGCGCTTGCTGCCGTCTTGGATGCTCAGAACGGCGTGGCGTCGTTTCGTTCATTTCCTGCGCAAGGCAGGATATGGGCGGGTGCCCGCGAAATCGCAGGCAATCTCCAACGATCCCGGATAAACGGCATTTTGCCGTTCGCAGCGGATCGCCGCCCGTAGTGGGCGGCGCAATTCTTTCCCGGCTGGGAGGTTTTGCGCGGTCTGGACGCTACCCGGTCAACGCCCGCACATGCAGTGCGCCAGCGCCGCGAACGGCATGCCGTCGCGGGCGCGGCCGGCAAGCTCGGCCAGCGTCAATATGTCTTGCGTCATGCCGCCGGTCACGCGCTCGGGCAAGGCCGCCGGGGTGAGCGGCAGGTCGAGGTGCAGCCATGACGCCGGCAGCAGGGTGCCGTCCAATCCAAACTGGGAAGCGAGACGCATGAAAAAATTGGGCTCGGGTTCCACGTAAACCACGCGCGGGTTTTCCGCCATCTTGGCCTTGGCGGCGGCGGACTTGATGGCGTCGGGAAAGCTGCCGAGGCGGTCGACCAGGTTGCGTTCCTTCGCCTGCGCGCCGGTCCAGACGCGGCCCTGTCCTACGGCGTCGATTTTGTCCGTCGTGGTCTTGCGCGCAGCCGCCGCGCGGGTTTTGAAGTCGTTGTAGATATTGCCGATGACCCCCTGGATCAACTGGGCAAAACGCGGGTCCATCGGCCGGCGCGGGTCGTAGGCGCCGCGCAGCCAGGTCGTGGTGTAGCCGCCGGTGTTGATCGACAGTTTTTCCATTGCCTTGTCGCCGGTCGGCAGGATCGCAATCACCCCGATCGAGCCGGTAACGGTCGCCGGGTCGGCGATGACTTCGTCGGCCGCCATCGTGATCCAGTAACCGCCGGAAGCGGCGACGTCGCCCATCGACACCACCACCGGCTTGCCGGCCGCGCGCGTGATTTCGAGTTCGCGCCGCACGAGCTCGGAGCCGAACGCGCTGCCACCCGGTGAGTTGACGCGCAGCACGATCGCCTTGATCTTGTCGTCGTCGCGCGCCTTGCGGATGAGCTCCGCGGTCGAGCGGCCGCCGATGCGGCCGGCGGGCTCGATGCCGTCGGTGATGGTGCCTTCGGCCACGATGACGCCGACCGCGTCGCCGATGAGCTCGGGACGCACGCCTGCAAGATAGGAATCGAACGACACCTGGCGGAAGTTCTTGGTGTCTTCATCCATCGCGCCGCGCTCCATCATCATGCGGCGCATTTCGTCGCGGGTCTTGAGGCCGTCCACCAGCTTGCTCTTGAGCGCGAGCTTGGCGGCGTCATTGTCGGCGGCCGCCATTTCCTGCGGCAGATTTTCCACGCCCTTGGCAATGCTGCCCGCGGGAAGCTTGCGCGCATTTTCGATGTCCTCGGTGAAGGTGGCCCACAAGGCGTTGTACAGGTAGCTTTCCTCCTCCAGCGTCTCCTTGGAGGGCGCGTTGGCGACGTACGGCTCGCCGTAATTCTTGAAGGCGCCGGCGCGGATCACGTTGGCGCTGACGCCAAGGCGGTCCAGCGCATCCTTGTAATAATTGCGGTAGCCGCCGAAACCATCGATGTACAGCAGTCCCATCGGGTGCAGGTAGACTTCGTTGGCGTGCGCCGCCAGGTAGTATTGCTTCTGGTCGTAGTTCGAGCCCCAGGCCACCACCTGTTTGCCGCTGGCCTTGAAGCGGTCGATCGCGGCCGCCACTTCGCGCAGGCTCGCCAGGCCGCCGGCGGAAAATTCGTCGAGCACCAGCAGCACGCGGTCGATTTTCGGGTCCTTTGCCGCCGCGTCCAGCACCGACAGCACGTCGCGCAGCTGCGTCTGCTTGGTCGCCGATCCGCCCTGGATCTCACGGCTCACCAGGTTGCCGGCGCTGCCCGAGAGCTGCTCCACCAGTGGCCCCGAAAGATCGAGCACCAGCACGGTTTTGTCCTGCAGCCGCGGCCCGGCGCCGCGCATCAGGCCGATGATCAGCGCGGCCACGATGACGAGGAAGATCAGGTTGACCACTACGCGCCGGGCGGTGTCGAGCGCCGACCAGAATCCGGCGAACCAGCGGCGCGAGGTGGAGGGTTGGGATGTTGCCATGAATGACTCCTGAAAAATGGGCGCGCTTCAGCGAGACAGCCGCGATAGAGGCCTATGGTAACCGAGGACAGGGATTTAAGCGGCAGCCCGCAACCGCCAGGCGGACAAGGCGGCCAGCCTAGGAATTCTTGGCCGGATGCTTGGTGGATTTTGCCGGGCTCGCGGTTTTCTTGCTCGTCTTGCCGCCCGCCGAAACCTTGCGCACGCTCGCGTGCGGCGGTTGCAGCCGCAGCGAAATGCCGGGCGTAAGCCTGCCCTGTGCCGACCGGTTCCAGCGTTTGAGATCGTCGATGGAAACGCCGAAGCGCTCCGAAATCGTCGCCAGCGTATCGCCCCGCCTGACGACGTAGGGCTTGCGTGGCGATGGTGCGCTGGCCACCGCCGGAATCACCACCGGCAGCGGTTCGTACACTGCGCTGGTGCCTGCCACCGGGACCAGCACCCGTTGGCCGTTGGTAAACCTGGCCTTGGGCTTGAGGCCGTTGATGGCCTTGAGCTTGGCCACGCTGAGGCCGTGAGTGGCGGCGATTTTTTCGATTTTGTCGCCGGGTTTCAACGCCAGCACCCGCCATGAGGACAGCGGCTTTTCGCTCGCCTCGTGCGCCACCAGATTGGCGTTGAACACTTCGATCT
>Ga0181537_10000514_pt1 | contig 36320 bp, 19 predicted proteins | sample PEATcosm2014_Bin_39_FD_119765 | JGI IMG/M metagenome (GOLD analysis project Ga0181537, IMG submission 119765) | Peatland microbial communities from MTU Mesocosm Facility, Houghton, MI, USA - PEATcosm2014_Bin23_10_metaG | ecosystem: Environmental > Terrestrial > Soil > Wetlands > Peat | place... | reverse complement strand
TTGGGCTGGCTGGAGCAGTACATCCAGGCGGGCGGGCCGCCGCCGGACATCGTGACCTTCCACGATTACACCGAGTCTCGCCCTGAGAGCAGCCTCGGCGAAATCGCCGGGCTGCGCGACATGCTCTCGCATTATCCGCAATGGAGTTCGCTGCCCATCTGGTGCACTGAAGGCGCCGCCACGACCAACGACGATCCGCAGTACAACGCCGGCGTCGTGTCGCGCGCCTACCTTTTTTGGTGGACGCAAAACGTGCAGAACTGGAACTGGTACACCTGGGACAAGGGCGCTTCGGCGGGATACGTTCCCTTGTGCATCAATCCACCCAGCGAAATCCCCGATGCCGGCGGAGTGGCGTACAGCAACACGGTGAACTGGCTCGTCGGCGCGCAAATGACGGACAAGACCATCGATGCCAACGGCACCTGGATGGTCGCCCTGCAACGACTTGGATCCACCAATGCCCACGTCCTCTGGAACCCCGACGTAACCACAAACTACGCGATTCCCGCAGGCTGGAACGTCTTTCAAATGCGCGACCTTTCAAACAACGTCACCAGTCTTGCCGGCGTTTCGAACATCAGCGTCGGCCTCAACCCGGTGATTTTGGACACCGTTCCGTCGATGGCCATCAGCAACAGTGGCAATGCGCGCGTCACGCTGTTGTGGCCCGGTCCGGCCAACGGTTTCAATCTTTATCAGACCACCAACCTTGCGCCGACGAGCTGGGTGAAGATTACCAACGCCCCGTCAAATTTGACCGGCGTCGTTCAAATCACACTGCCGCGCACGAACGCCGCCCAATTCTTTCGCATCAGTTCGCCCTGATTTGAAAATGACGCGAATTGCGCGCGACGCGGTCAAATGTTTCTCGCAGCGGTTTTGCTTGCCGTGGACCCGGGGAGGTTTATCATGGTCAAGTTCGTGGATTGGCCATGAACGGCTGCGCGTGTAGCTCAATTGGATAGAGTGTCGGCCTCCGAAGCCGCAGGTTGTGGGTTCAACTCCCGCCACGCGCACCATTTTCTATCGGCCATTTTTCAAATGTTTTGATTTTTTGGGGCCAGATACGCTGTCGAATGCGCGTCATGTCGCCGGCAAACGCCTTGGTTGCCTTTGAAGCATGAAAATCCTCCTTCCGTCCCTGCGTGTCTTCATCGGCGCGATTTCCGTCGCGTCCGCTTTCAATGCCAGGGCGGTCGCGGGTCAAGATGGCACGGACGTCCTGCCGCAAACTTCGCTGGCCGCCCGTTATTTTGGCGACGACGCGCCCTGGTTCGAGCGGAACATTCCCTTTTTCGATTGCTCCGACCCGCAAATCACCCGGATTTATTATTACCGGTGGCAGCTTTACAAGTCGCACCTCAAGGACCTTGGCGGTCGCGGATATATTGTCACGGAATTCCTGGACGACGTGGGCTGGGCTCTGAAGCCGTATCAGAGCCTCAATGATGCCACCGCCTTCCATATCAACGAAGGCCGCTGGCTGAAGGACCGCCGGTATGTCGATGATTACATCAATTTCATGTATTCCGGCGGCAATGACCGCCATTTCAGCGAGGCGATTGCCGCCGCCGTCTATGCGCGTTACCTGGTGAACGGGGACCGTGCCTTCGCGATAAAGAATTTGGATTCGATGGAACACATTTTTCAGCTCTGGACGAATCGTTACGATTCGACCAAAGGGTTGTATTCCATCGAGCCGATCCTCGATGCCACGGAATACACGATTTCTTCGATTGACGCCAGCGGGGGCCGGGACGGCTTCCTGCATGGCGACGCGTTCCGCCCGACAATCAACAGTTTCATGTTCGCCAACGCGGCGGCCATCAGCAAACTGGCGGCGCTGGCGGGTGACACGAACAAGGCGGAGGCTTTTGCTGCGAATGCGGCGGCCATCAGGGATTCAGTGGAGCGGAACCTTTGGAACGACGGCATGCAGCATTTCGTTGACCGGTTCAAAGCGGACAACGATTTTGTGCGCTACTGGGATTTTATCCGGGGACGTGAACTGGCCGGATACGTGCCGTGGTCCTTCGAACTTCCCGACCACGACCCAAAGTACGCCGCCGCCTGGAAGCATTTGCTGTCACCGGAAGAACTGGGCGGCCCTTGCGGAATGCGCACCGTTGAACCGGATTACGACTATTACCTGAGGCAATACCGCTATGTAACCGAGAACGGCAGGCAAATGCCGGAATGCCAGTGGAACGGGCCGTCCTGGCCGTTTGACACCACCCTGGTGCTCGAGGCCATGGCCAATCTCTTGAACGATTACACCCAGGACGTGGTTTCCCATGATGATTATGTTCGCCTGCTGAAACAATATACCCGCCAGCATTTCCTGAACGGCCAGCCCGATTTGCAGGAGGATTATAATCCGGACACGGGTGACGTCATTGTCGGATTACAACGCAGCCATCACTATAACCATTCAGGCTACAATGATTTGATCATCAGCGGCCTCGCCGGTCTGCGGCCCCGGGCCGACAACATTCTGGAAATAAATCCTCTGATTCCAACTGACGCGCGCTCGACCAACGCCATTGATTACTTCTGCCTGGAAAATGTCCCCTACCACGGACAATCGGTGACGATTTTGTTCGACCGTGATGGCAACCGTTACAAAAGGGGCGCGGGCCTCTCCGTATATGTCAACGGCCGGCAGGTTTTGGCGCCATCGGCACTGGGAAGAAAAAACATCGCCATTCCGGGGCCAACCGTCGCGGCTGTATCGCATCCGATTGATCTGGCGGTGAACGTGACCGGGAGTGGCTTCCCGATGCCGTCCGCTTCCATCAACAATTCCGCAGACGACCTCCGCCTGGCCGTGGATGGCCGGGTCTGGTTTTATCCGAACGTCCGGAACTACTGGTCGAACGCCGGATCCGAAGCCGCCGAGGACTGGTACAGCCTGGATTTCGGCGCCGAGGAACAGGTCAGTTCCGCGCAGCTTTATTTCTACGCCGATGATGAACAATTCAAGGCGCCGGAAAAATACACCGTTCAATATTGGACCGGGCAGGATTGGGCGGGCGTTTCCAGTCCGCATATGACGCCGGACCAACCGATGCCGAACGGCGAAAACACCATCACTTTCGGGACAGTGAACACGACAAAGCTCCGCGTCTTGTTCGCAAACCCGAAACAAGCCGCCATCGCCCTGGTCGAGTTGAAAGTGTACGAATAACAAGCCTCGAATCGTGCTTAGAATCAGCCCTGGGTCATCTGCCATTCTTATTTCACGGAATTGGTGAGGATTTCCGGCCAGCCGTTGGTTTGCCATTGCAGCGGCAGAATGGCGAGCGTCGGCAGGCCGCGCCGCGTGCCGTCATAAAAATGACAGCTGAACCAGTTCGCGCCGTTGTCGGAGATGATTCCGGCGTGTCCCGGCCCGATGAACGGCCCGCGGGTGTCCAAAAACTCGCTGCCGCCCTCGTTCAACATGTTGATGCCGTCCGCGTCGGAATAGGGGCCGGTGATTTTTTTGCTCCGGCCGACGCGGATTTCATAGGTGCTGTTCGTGCCGCGGCAGCACAAACCCCAGTCCACGAACAGGTAATAGTAATCATCATGGTGGTAAATGTAGGACGCCTCGATGGAATCGTAGCGGGCGAGCGGATATATCGGAGAATCCGCCGTGATGCGCTTGCCGGTTTCCAGATCGAGCTGGACCAGCTTGATGCCGCTCCAGAATGAGCCGAACGCGAGCCACAGGTTGCCGTCGGCGTCCTGGGAAATCGCGGGGTCAATCGTGTTGAAATCATCGGCTTCCGTGGATTGGATCACGGGGCCGCGATCGGTCCATTGAAATTTTGGATCGTCGGGATCAAGCGTCGGATTCGTCGCCAGCCCGATGGCGGAAACTCTCTTTCCGAAGGTGGAGACGGCGTAGTAGAGCAAATAACGGTCGCCCAGATGAATGACATCCGGCGCCCAAAAATAAGCGCCGCGATGCCGGGGCACGGCCTGGTCGGTCCAGGCGGGGGCATTGGCGAAGACGCGCGGGCCGGGCTCCCAGTTCATCAAATCTTTCGAGTGATACGAGGGCACGCCGCGGCCGGTGTAAAAAACCCAAAATTCATTTCCGCATTTCACAATGGTGGAAGGATCATGCACGCGAACGCCGCGGCTGCCAAATCCGGCCATTTGCGCGGAGACTTCGAGACCGGAGTTGGTATCCGCAAAGTATCCGGCCGGCTGCGTTTGGGCGTGAAGCAGAGTTCCGGCCGCGAGTGCGGCCGCAACCGCGAAAGCGCGGCGGGCGGGTTTGCGATGGCGGGGAATGAAATTCACACGGAAAAATACATGCCAAATTTCCTATTGCGCCAGCCGGAAAAACTGCGCGTTGTCGGAAGCGGACACGGTGACCTGCCACCGGCCCCCTGTTATTTGTGCGGCGGGAGACACGTTCGTCCAGCCGCCCGAAGCCAGATTGGTGCTCGACATCAGGGCAAAATCCGCCGCCGCCACCGGCCATGAAAGCGTCAGGTTGTTGGAGGACATGGAAGCGCTGATGGCCGGGCTGGCTGCGCTCAACAACTGGTCCGGGCCCAGCACCTGGGTGGCGGCGATATCATTCGCGGAAAGTGCGCCGTTGTAGATGCGGAATTCGTCAACGGAGCCTTGCATGCCCGGATCGGGCCAGTTGTCCGCGCCGATGAGGTTGCGAACGTCCTGCACGCCGGACATCGGAATGGTCACGTTGTAATCCGCGCCGGCCAGGACGCCATTCAGGTAGACGGCCTCGTAACCGGCCGGCGGGTCGTAGACGGCGGCAATATGGATGTTGGTGCTGCCATCCAGGCTGCTTCCCGATCCCAGATCAATGTACTGATAGTCAACGTTCGCGTTGTCGGAATCAGATATTCCGGAAATTGTTGAATCGTCGGCGGCGTGAACGCACACGTGAAGGTCGTATTCGGCCTGGCCGCCGGCGTCCCGGTTGCCAAAGTCAAACAGATTGGCCCAGGTATATTGACCGGCCGCGATGGTCGCCCAGGCTTCGACGGTCACGGCCGGATCATTGTTGGAGCCATTTGCTGAATTGGTGAGAATGCCCGCCGGCAGTTGCAAATAATCCGTTGCCGGCGCAACCGCGGTTGTGTTTGGGAGCACCAGCCGGCCGCCGCTGACGGCGGCGCTGCCCGCCAGCGAGCCGTTGGCACCGCCGACCGAGTCGTTGGCGGTGCCGTCATTGAAACTATAACGATGCACCAGCGTCGCGGGCACATGAATGACCTGGACAGATTGCGAGGCGGACAAGCCCAAGCTCGCGTAATAGGCGGTAATGCTCGTCGTGCCCGAGCCCACTCCGATGAGATTGCCGCCGCTGTCGACGGTTGCAATGTTTGTGTTCGCCGACACGTAGCTGATGGCGTGATTGCCGTTGGACGAGAGGTTGATCCAGACGCCGGATTCCTGGCCCAAAACGGTGGACGCGACCAATTGACCGCTGTTGATCGGCGAAGGAAGTTGCAACATCAGGTTCGTATAGGAATTGATGCCGACCGCGTCAAGCCGGAGAACGGAAAGTGAATTGGCCGGCAGAGTGATGGTAAAATTGGTTCCCGCATCGCTGATTGAATTGGTGACGGGAAAGACACGCGTCGGTGACGAAAGCGAGTTTTCGTCCGCCGCACTGGCGGAAGTCAACTGGATGACCGTGGCGGAGGGCATGATGGAATTGACGCCGGCAACATTGAACGTCGTGGCCAGCGGCGCGTTGTAGGCATTGACGGCCTTGACAATGATCTGGCCGCTGGATTTGGCGTAAGTCGAGGAGGCGTAAAGCCCGCCGGGCAAGGCGACGGTTTGTATCAGCGATCCGTTCAGGTAGCAGAAAATGGTCGAGTTGTTTTGCACGATGCTGATGTTGTACCAGGTGTTGGTGGCAATGGTTTGCGCCACCTGGCTGCTGACAAGGGACTTGTTGCCGCCCGACATTTGTTCAACTCCATCAAGCGTGTTGTTCCAGCCGCCGATGTTCCACCACGTCCAGTTGTTGTCATCGAGAAAATTGAACAGGACGAGAAAACCCTCGTCGCCGGCGACCTTGCGGGCCTGCAGCGTAATGGTGTAATTCGCCCAATTCGTGTTGCCGGACGTGGAATAGCAATCCGTGGTGATGGCGGTTTGCTGATACAGCCCGTGATTGGTGTTCCAGGTGCCGTTGAAAACGCGCCAGCCGTTCGTGCCCTGGTTCACAAAATCGCTGCGATAAAGCGTCACGCCATTGCTGGTCACGACGATGTTGGTGTATTGAACGGAGGTGTTCCAGGATCCGACACCGATTGCTCCGTGCCCGGCCGCGCCGGCAACGTTGGTCGTGACCACGACGGTGGCGGGCAGCACCGCATCACCCCGGTTTTGGCCAAACAATTCCTGGACGTAATACGACGGCGTGCCGAACAGGCCCCGCCCGCTGTCATAGTAAATCAAATCCGGAAGCCACTGGATGCCGTTCACGTTCGCGAACAACGGCGCGTAGGAAGCCATCTGGACCAGGTCGGAATTGCGTTCCATCCCGGTCATGAACGCCGCTTCGCCCAGGGCGGAAGTGAGATTGCCGTACGTGCCGAAACCAGCGGTGACGGCATATTCGCCGACGAACACCTTAGGTCCGTTGCGATTGTAACCGTCATATTTCGTCGCGTAGGATTCGAACGTGCCGGCGCTCGAATAGTAGTGCTCGTCCTGAATTTCCACCGGCGCGCTGGTGGGAATGCCGCCCCAATCGCTCGCGATCAGATGCATGGCGGGGTAGTTCGACTTGATGGCGTTGTAAAACAGGGCGTAGCGGTCGTTGTAATAGGACCCGCCGTTCTCGTTGCCGATTTCCATGTATTGCAGGTTGAAGGGCGCAGGATGTCCGTTGGCGGCGCGCAGCGCTCCCCACGTGGTGTTGGTGGCGCCGTTCGCATACTGGATCGCGTCAAGCGCGTCCTGCACCCATGGCCCCATCTCCGAGAGCGGAACCGTGTTGTTGGTGGCGCCGTTGTAGCCGAGCGCCAAACCGCAATTGATCCCGTAAAGCGGCTCCATGCCCATGTCCTCGCAATACTGGAGAAACTCGTGATAACCGAACCCGTCGGTGGACCAGTAGCCCCAGGCGTCGTCCAGGTGGCCCGGCCGCTGGGAGATGTCACCGATGGTTTTTTTCCAGCGGACGGCGTTGGTGATGTCCGCACCTTCTATGAAATTTCCCCCCGGATAACGCAGGAACGAAGGATGCAAGGCCGAGAGCATGTTCGCCAGGTCGGGTCGCAGGCCGTTGGTACGATTGTCGAATGTGGCGGCCGGGAACAATGAGACCACGTCCAGCCAAACCGTGCCGGCGTTGGTGATGCTCAGGACAATCCGCGCGTTTGTGTCCGTGCCGCCCGAAACGAGCGTCGCGGTGAAATGCTGCCAGTTGGTGGTCAATCCGCCGAACGAAGCCTGCGCGTAGACGGCGCTGCCGCCGGCGTTCTGCAGTTGCGCGACAACCGGCCCGGCAAAACCACCCGCCGCCGCCGCGTAAAAACTCAAATTATACGTGGCGCCGGCCTGAAGCGACATTCCCCAAAAACCCGGGTTGGCCGCGCCGACGCTTCCGGTTCCGGATTGCATCGTCAGTTTCAGGGAATTCGGAAGGTTGGTGTTGAGCGGCCTGCCGGTGTCCACGGTCATCGTGCCCGCGGCCGTGCCCTGTGTGACCTGCGTCCAGTAGAGCGCGCTGGTCGGACTGTAAAATGAACGGTTGCGGACCATCTCGGCGTAAATGCCGCCCTCACCCGCAAAATTAATCTCCTCAAAAAAAATTCCAAACAAATTGGAACTCACGACCGCGCCGGGCTGGCCGGCCTGGATGGTCACCAAGGCGCCGGATTGCGCCCGCACGGCAAGCGGGGCCAGGACGGCGAGCGCGGGAATCAGTCTGCGGAACGCATAGGCGAGGGAACTCAATCCTGGAAAACGCAGCATCACAATCGTGCAGATTGGACCATCACGGGATTTGCAGGCGGAAGAAATTCGGACCGCTCGTCGCCGGGAGCGTCAAAAAGTCGATGCCGTTCGTCGTCACCGGTGTATTGGTGACCGCTGTCCAGTTGGCGCCCGCGCCCAGGCCGGTTGCGGCGTAAAGCGCCAGGCCATTGGTCCAGGCCGGCCAGTTCAGGGTCATGGTTGCCCCCACGTGCCAAATCCCGATGCTCGAGGCCGTGATTTGCTCAATGGGCTGTGTCAGCGAGGAGATCTGCACCGAGTCCATCTCGCCGTTGAAGTAGGGATCGGCGGAAAACTGGCTGCGGCCAAGGTAATTTGCGCCACCCGCGACGTCGGACGGGAGAAGATTCACACAGGGGTTCACTGCAACCGCGCGGCCGTTGACGAACATGATCGCCTCCCATCCGTCGAGCGCTATGGCGACATGCGTCCACACGTTGGTCGGCAGCGGACTGGGCGAATCCAGATCCCGCGTCTCGGCCGAACCGTTGGGCGTGATTTCAAAACGCAGCTCGCCGCTGTTGGCCTTGGCGGTGAGCATCGCGTAACTCGTGGTGTTGGCGCCAAAATCAAAAATACGCTGCCAGTCATTGCCGCCGCCCCACTTGACCCACGCGGAAAATGTCCTCATCGCACCGATGCCTGATGGCAAACTCACGTATTGACTCGCGCCGGTCAGGTTCAAAACCGGGCCGCGGATGACGTCGTCCGGCGTACCGGCTCCGTTTACCAAAGCGCCATTGAAGGCTCCGTTCGCATCTGCCGCGCCGTTGTCGAACGGATAATACGCCGTCCAGTCCGTATTGGTCGGATCCGGGAAAATTTCCACGCTGTTGGTCGCGGCGCGTCCCAGCGTGTCGGTGGCCGCGAGGTCAATGCGGTAAAACCCGTTCGTGGCTCCCTCGCCGCTCGCCGGAATTGAAAAAGTGCCGCCGCTGACGCCGGAGAGCGGGCCGACCACCATGTTGGTTGAGTTCGTGTCGCAATATTCAACGGTCCAGGTCAGCGCGGCGGCGGACAACGGCGAGTCGGCGAAGTCCGTGGCCGTGCCGGCAAACTGAACCGTGCCGCCGGGCTGATAAAAGGAATTGGCCGCCGGCGCGGAAATCATCGGTTGCGGTGCGACGATTTCGTTGGAGGACAGCGCGCGGCCAAAGATGCGGACGGAGCTGATCTGGCCGTTGAAGTAGGGGTCGCCGGCAAACTGGCTGCGGCCAAACCAGACGTTTACCGGCACAATATCCGAGGCGGTGAGACCCATGGAGGCATTGGTCGCCACGGGAACGCCGTTGAGGTAAAGAATTCCTTGTGAGCCGTCGGTGGTGGCGGCGATGTGCGTCCAGACATTCACGGGCAGGGCGGCGGTTCCGTCAAGGTGCTGCTCGCCGCCGATGCCGGACGAGGTGATGGTGAACCGGGGAAAACCGGTGGACGCCATGGGGGTCAAAAAGACATAGCTGTTAGTTCCGCTGCCAAAATCGAAGACGCGTTGCCAGGCCGCGCCGCCGTTCCATTTGATCACGGCGGCGAACGTTTGCGCATTGGCGACGCCGTTGGGCAGGCTGACATATTGATTTGTCCCGTTGAGTGAAAGCGCATCACCGAGTTGCGGGTCGTTGACAATGGAAGCGCCATTTTGGAGCAGCCCGTAATACTGATTGTTGTCGTCGCGGGCGCCCATGCCGAAATGATAGGCGGCGGCCCAGTCGTTGGTGAAGGCCGGCCAGCCGTCAGCGGTCCACGAAAGCGGCTCCAGGTCGAAGGTCGGGGCGCCGTTGTTGTTGGCATCCAGATAATGATAACCGAAGTAATCGCTCCCATTTTCAGAAAAGATCCCGACCTGACCCGGGGCGATAAATTTTCCGGTCGTCGCCAGAAAGAGCGTTCCGCCGCTGGAATTCATGTTGATCCCGTTGCGGTCGAGAAAAGGGCCGGTGACATTGGTGCCGCGCCCAACGCGAATGTTGTAAGTGCTGGCGATGCCGGAGCAGCAGGAGCCCCAGTTCGCGAACAAATAATAATAACTCCCGCGACGGTAAAGATAGGAGGCCTCGATGGGGTCGCCGGAGCCGGCGTTGTCGTTGGCGATGGCGTAAACCGTTGCGTTGGTGGAGCTGCGCTTGCCGGTGACCGGATCGAGCTGAACCAGCTTGATGCCGGTCCAAAATGAACCCAGGGACATCCACAAATTGCTCGAGGCATCAAAGGTGACGCTGGGGTCGATGGCATTGTAGTTGACGCTGGGACCGGACTGCACGACCTCGCCCTGATCCGTCCAGAGATAGGCCGGATCTGTTGGATCCAGCGTGGGGTTGGTCACCAGGCCGATGCCCGAAACCTGGCTCCCAAAGGTGGAGACGGCATAGTAAAGGTGATATTGGCCGTTGAAGTAGGAGACGTCCGGCGCCCAGAAGTACCCCGTGAAACCCGGCACGGCGCTGGTCGTCCACGCCGGCTCGGTGGCGAACACCGGCGGACCCGTGACCCAGTACTTCAGGTCGGCGGACGACTTGGAGCTGATGCCCTGCCCGGTGGCAAAAACATAATAGCGGGCCCCGCACTTGATGACCGCGGACGGATCATGAATGCCGAGGCTGCCGCGCAAATTGGGCGGCGAAGCTTGAAGCAAGCCGGTCCCCCCACCAAACAGCAGAAGGCAGGCGCACCACGTTGAATAAAATCTGGACATCGCGACGATTTGAACCTCATCGGGTTTTGATGCGTAACAAGGTCATCGAGCGCGCGGGTAATGTGTAAGTGAAATCCGCCGCGGCATTCTCAAATTTCGTTTCGACCGGCGAGATGTGTTCCGGCTCGTCCATTGAGTTGACTTCGTTCGAGTCATCACCGGCCAGGGTAATGGCTTCACCTTCCCGACTGATCAGCGACAAACCGTCCAGCTTGATTTCCACCGCGCTGGCGTTTGCTTGCGGATTTATCGCCTTGACGATGACCTCGCCCGTCTGGTCGTCGCGGGTCGCGCTCGTGTAAAGATTTTGAATTCCCATCGGAGATGTTTCCACTCCGTCCATTTTGACGGGCAACATAACGTTCCCGCGGTTGCAGCTGAACAGCTGCTGAACGTAGTAATTGGGCGTCCGACAAACCTTCAGGCTGTTGACCCAAATCAAGTCCGGCGTCCACTGCCAGGCCTCCGTGTTGGCGAACAGCGGGGCGTAGGATGCCATGCGGACGACATCGGCATTGCGTTCGAGCCCGGTCATGAAGGCCGCCTCGGCGAGGGCGCAATCCAGGTTGTTCCGGTTTTTTGTGCTGACGACGCCGACGCTCTGCGCGGCGTATTCGCCCATAAAGACCTTCGGCCCGGCGCGGTCATAATCATCGTAGCGATGCGTATTGGCCAGGAACCAGTCCGGCTTTGCGTAGGAATGTTCATCGATGATGTCCGCGTGCAACGCGCGCAGATTCGACCACGCAAATTGAAACCGCTGGTCGGCCGGGTCGGGGCCGGCGGCGGAGACGAGCTGGAGGTCGGGATATTTTTCCTTCAGCGCATGCGCGAACTTGGTGTAGCGCTCGATGTATTGCGGCCCCCACTGTTCATTACCGACGCCGAGCATTTTAAGGTTGAAAGGCGCGGGATGGCCGAGCGCCGCGCGTTTTGCGCCCCACACGGTGTTGGGCGGGCCGTTGGCAAACTCCACCAGATCCAGTGCGTCCTGAATATAGGGCCCCAGTTCGTCCATGGGGCAAAGCTCGCCGGAGTTGAACTGGCAGGCCATGCCGCAATTCAGAATGGGCAGCGGCGCGGCGCCGATGTCCTCGCACAATTGAAAGTATTCGAAAAATCCCAATCCAAATGTCTGAAAATAGTCCGGTGTGGGCCGGTGCTGAAATTCATAGTTCCAACGGTCAATGAGCAGATGGCGGTCTTCGACCGGGCCAATCGAGTTTTTCCACTGGTAACGTCGTTCCAGCACGCTCCCTTCGACGATGCAGCCGCCGGGAAAACGCATGAAGCCCGGATGCAAATCGGCGAGCGCCTGCACCATGTCGGCGCGCAATCCGCCGGGACGGTTTTTCCAGGTGTGCCGCGGGAAGAGCGAGACCATGTCCAGATCAACCGCGCCTTTCCCGTCCAAAACGACCGCCAGCCGCGCATGCGCATCGGTGTCGCGGGGATGAAGGGTGGCGGTGCGTTTTGACCAATCGGAGGAAAAATCACGCAACTCCGCGGCGTCAAGCAACGTCCCGTCCCCGGCGTAAAGTTGCACGCGCAACACGGGCGAGCCGTCGACGCCGCGAATTTGGGCGGAGAAATCATAGGTTTCACCCTGGCGCACACCCATGCCCCGAAAGCCCTCGTTGGAAATTCCAAAAGGCGCGGTGCCCTGCGAAGCCAGGCGGACATAGTGGGGGTTGTTGGCATCGAAAGGTCCGTCATCCCGGACTGACAGTTCGCCGTGCGCGAGGCTGGGGCTGATTTTGATCCAGCCCATCAACGGATCTGGAAACTCAAACGACCGGTTTTTTACCATTTCAGCATACAATCCTCCGTCGGCGCCAAAATTGATGTCTTCAAAGAAGATTCCCCACATGGCCGGGTTGATTTTCGCTCCGGGTTGGTCCGCCCGCACCTCGATGGTCGCGGCATTTGAGATCGTCTGGTGGACGACGGCTGCCAGCGCAAGGGCGAAGAAATTCAGCTTTTTCATTCGCGGGATGAATGTTTGGAGGCCGGCCTCCGATGTGGCGACATCATGCTCTTGCTTCTTTTGCTTTCATAGAAAAGGGCCGCGCAGGAGCTGAAATTCCCGCGCGGCCTTGTTTCAGCCTAAACCAAGCGGAGACGCCTCCTTGAGCGCCGCCGCCATCGGAAACTTTTTATCATTGTGTCAGCCGGAAAAACCTGGCCGACCCCGGCGTGGCCGGAATGGTTATGGAGTAGTTGGTGCCCGAAACCGCCAGGCTGCCATTGACGGCCGAGGTCCAGACGGCGCCGGCCCCAAGCACAGGGGAGGACACCAGGTTGACCAGGGCGGAATTGGCCGGCCAATTGATGGTGATGGCCGGGCCCGCGGCCATTGAGGCCTTGAGTTTCACGTTCGTGTTTGCGCCGATGAATTGATTCGGGCCGAGGGCGTGATCCGCCGCGATCTGCGCCGCAGTGAGCGCGTTCGTGTAGATGCGGAACTCGTCGATGTGGGCGAGCAGCCCCGGGTCGCCGCTATACAGTGACTGGCCGATGTAGTTGAGCGGATCGGCGCCGAGATTGTTGGCGAGGATGCTCTGCTTGTTGTAAGTCGGCCCCGCGTAGGCCACGGGATCAAGCAGGTTGTTGAACATGGATTGGCTGACCAGCAAGCCCCCGTTGATGTACACGGATTCCGAGCCGGAATACGGATCGTAGACCGCCACCACCTGGACATTGGTCTGGTTGTCCAGCACTCCGGCGCCGACGGCGTCCCATTCGCCGTTGAACCCGGGCAGGCCCTGTCCAAAATTCGCCTGGGTCGTCAATCCGCCGGTGTGCGGTGAGAGAGTGATGTAATTCTCCCCATCCCCATACGTGGCCGAGAGCGGGCTGCTTAGATCCGTGTTGCCAAAGGCGAACAGATTGGCAAACGCGTTGATTGTTCCCGGGAAGGTAACCCAGGTCTCAATGGTCACCTGGTTGTAATTGCTCAGGATTCCCGCGGGCAAGGTCACCGAAGACCCCACGTTGCCGCTCAGCACGAGTTGACCGCTTCCGGTGAACGTCGCGTCGCCATTGACCGTGCCAGGCGCGCTGCCAACCGCGTCCGCGGTGGTGGTGCTTCCCGGCGATTCGTTAAACTTGTACTCATGCGCCAAACCGGGGGTGACGGGCGCCACCGTGATCACAAGGCTGTTGGTGCTCGTGAACGCGCCGACCGTGGCGGTCAGGGTCGAGGTTCCAAGCCCGACGGCGGTCACGACGCCATTGGTGTCCACAGCGACCGCCCCGGGGTTGCTCGATGAATAAACCGGATGCGGAAAACTCGCGGGGCTCAAGCCCGGTTCGGACGAGCTCAGCAGGACTGCGCTGACGGACGGATAATCGCCGACGAGCGTCGCCTGTTCGAAGTTGCCCACGTTCAAGGTGCTCAACGGCAATGGCTGGAAATAAACCCGAGCCAGGGAGCCGCCCAGGGCGACCGGGGTCACGATGGTATTGGTGCCGTTGTCGACGACGACAATGTCGTTGGTATCTTCGCCCTTGCCATAAGCGCGGAGAATGCCCCGCGTGATCCAGCTGCCAACGGATCCGGAATTGCCGCCGGTGATGTTGCCTTCCGGCAGGGTCAGAGTGCCGCCACCGAGAACGATGGAGCGCGTGCCGTCAGACTGGGCATAGAGAACGTCCATGTTGACGTAGCCGTCGACGAGGAAGCTCGCGGTGTCGTAGATGTTGAGGTGACCGCCGAGCCAGAGGCCGGCTCCGCCGAGGCTGTTGTATTGGGCATTGCCGTACAGGTTCACAGTTTCGTAGGGGGCATCCTGGTAAAACCAGGAATCGCCGATGCCCAACGCCGCGCCGCCGTTGCCACTGGCGCCGACGCAGTTGACCACGGCATTGGTGTAAAGATTGACATGAGTGCGAACCGCCGGGGCGGGATTATTCTGCACCGGGAACAAAAGCCAGTCGAAGTTCAGGGTGCCGTAGATGTCCAGCGAGGCTCCGAACTCAGGGCCGAAAATGGTATTAAACTCCTCCGTTGATCCTGGCGGGGGAACGCCGGGGCTTTCCACGTCTCCGGGCGGCAGAACGATGAGTGTATCGCCGTTGGCCTGATCGAGCCAAACATTGCCGACGAAGCCCGCCCCGCCGGAACCGGGAACTCCGACCGGATTCCAGTTGGTGGCGACGTTCCACAAATTATTGCCAGGCGTGCCATTCCAATGGGAATCCTGGGCTGGAGCGGTTTGCAGCAGGCACGTGGTCAGAACAACAGTGGCTGCACGGCTGAATGAGGTTAATTTCATATAAGGCCTTTAGTGGTTGAGGTGGGGTTGGTTTGGGACGCTGCGGGAAATATTGCTTTGCGATTCTTCTGGTCGCTAAAAGAGAAAGGCCGGGACTGTCCTGGTGCCGCCAAAGTGTTTGCCGTCGGTGGTGGTGGGAGTCGGCTCCATCTGATTGAACCGCCGCCATTGAACATGGGTGTCTTCGAAGAGGATGTTTCCCCCGGCCGGCAGCTTCCCTGACAAATGGCTGGTGCGTTGTTCGATGGTGGGGGGAAGGCCGCCAAGCAGTACTGGAGCCCAAGCGCCGGTATTAACGTCCTGAATCACGTCATCCACAACCAGCTCGGACGTGGATGGATTCTGCCCCCCCACTCCCCCGATCGCCGGGACTACGAGTATATTTGTCTTCCAAAAAGGGGTTTCGGCCACATTGGCGGGCGCACCCATGTTCGCGCCGGAACCGGGCAACAGCCAGACGTAACCGGTGATGCGAAAACCTCCGGCGGGCCCCACAGCGTCAACCCCGAAGTCCCAGGTATTGGTGCAATCGAAAGCCGAATCGCCCGGGCAATAGAACACGTTCTGGCTGACCCCGTTATTCATCATCGTGCTGATGAAATTGGTGGACATGTCCCACGGCCAGTTTCCGGCCACGACGCCGGCTGTTTGGGTAAAGGGAAGAAACCTTAAATCGGGGAGCTTGTCGCTGTTGTCCCCGCAATAGATTTGGATGGCGACTCCGATTTGATGCAAATTGCTGGCACAGGAAATCCGAATCGCCCTTTGCTTGGCGGCGGTCAGCACCGGCAAAAGCAGGGCGGCCAGAATGCCGATGATCGCAATGACCACCAGCAATTCAATTAATGTGAATCCTTTGGCAGTTCTCCTCCGGCAAAGAGAGCTTCGCTGCAAATCGTACAACGTGTTCGGCATATTCAGGCTTATGTTCAGTAATGCGCCGATTGCAGTTCAAACCCGACAAAAAATGAAGTTTCTGCGGGAAATTCATGCGAAACGGGGCTCCGCTGGTTTCAGAAGTGTCCGCGGGCGCAAAATGGACGTTGATGATAAACGACTTGCGGGTTGCCCTGCTTCCTTGAAGCCGGCTCTAATGAAGTTGAACGGCTTTTGGGGTTCCTTCGATCAATGCCGTTGCCTCGGTCAAAAGGATCCGGGCAAAAATCCAGTCGAACCAGAACCCTTGCACGGGCGTGCCCTGGTCCAACTGGTTTTTGAATTTGTTTTCAACGATTTCACGGGCTTCTTCCAACTGCGACCGGGCTTCGGCGGTTTTTCCCAGCTCTTGATCGGACATGGCGAGGATGACGCGGGCGGTGGCGGTCCGCGGCGCGATGTGTTCGGGATAATTCAGACTTTGCTGGCACCAATCCGCCGCCTTTTGGAACTCGCCGCTGCGATATTCCATCAGCGCCACCGAAACCGAACGCCACGCTGCCAGGAAAATGTCGCCATTAGGATCCACGTTGGTGGTGATTGATTGTTCGGCGATGTCCATCTGCGGCTCCAGGGCCTTCAAGAGATTTTCGCTGACCGGCAGCAGAAGGCTGATTTTGACGATACGGTCGGCAAATGGATATTTGGCGCCGCTAAAATGGGCGATGGCGGCCTGGCGAAATTGTTCGTACCCGGCCGTGTTGCCCTCCTCAATCAATACAGGGCCGTATCGAAGATAATCCAGGCTGCAGACGTCCCAGCCATCCAGTTGGTCGATTTGCAGCAAGACCTCGAACCGGGCGGCGGCTTCCTTCCATTGATTTCGCAGGGCATGGTATTCGCCGAGCGTGCGGAACACGGCCGCGCCTTCGACGTTCGGCTGGGTGAAGGAAACCCCATCCATCAACTGGTCGGCTTCCTCATAATTCTCCTGGCTGATCAGGACGGTGGCCTGGGTGATTTTTTCCCGTGTCTCGGCCCGCCGGCGCAGTTCCGCTTCGTTGGCGCGCTCCAGCTCGGCCTGTTGCTCGGCGATGACGGCGCGCTTCCGGGCCGCCTTCTCCAGGAAATAGAGCCGGGTCGACACGTTCATCCCGATGAACAGGGCCGCGGCGACGGCGCTGCCGGCCGCGAAGACAACCTTATTGCGTCGAACCAGTTTCTGAAACCGGTAGAGCCGCGTGGGCGGCCGGGCAAGGACGGGCTCGCTGTTCAAATAGCGCTTGATGTCCATGGCGAGTCCGTTGGCCGTTTCGTAACGCCGCCGCCGGTCTTTTTCCAGCGCCTTCATGACAATCCAGTCCAAATCGCCACGGAGCAGCGAGATCAATTTGGGCGGCTCGGCGTGGCGGTGTTCCGCCGTCGCCGTCAATTCCGTCCGCTGGAGCGTGGTGACCATGGTGGAGGGCCGCTGGGGTTCCTGTTCGCGCAAGGTCCGGCGCATGCCGTCCAAACCATGTTGCAGCAGTTTCTTCGGGTCAAACGGCGTCCGGCTGGTGAGCAGTTCGTAGAGAAGCACGCCGAGGCTGTAGATGTCGCTGCGCGTGTCCACGTCCAGGCCGCTCATCTCGGCCTGTTCCGGGCTCATGTAGGCGGGCGTGCCGATGATTTGCTCGTAGGCGGTGAACAGGGTTTTGTCGGTCAACCGGAACTCGGTCGCCTTCGCAATGCCGAAATCGATCACCTTGGGCACGGGCACGCCGTCATGCAGCGTGACCAGGACATTGGACGGCTTGATGTCGCGGTGGATGATGCCCTTTTGATGCGCGTGTTGAATGGCCTGGCAGATTTGGATGAACAAATCCAGCCGCTGGCGGGTGTCCAAATTGTTCTGATCGCAATACTCCGTGATTTTAACGCCGCGCACCAATTCCATGACGAAATAGGGCCGCCCCTTTTCCGTCGCGCCGGCATCGTACACGCGGGCGATGTTCGGATGATCCATCATCGCCAGCGCCTGGCGTTCCGCTTCAAAGCGGGCGATGACGCTCTTGGTATCCATGCCCAGCTTGATGATTTTGAGGGCGACCCGCCGCCGCACCGGCAGTTCTTGTTCGGCCATGTAGACCACGCCGCCGCCACCCTCCCCGATTTGCTGCAGCAATTTGTAATGGCTGATGCGGGCGCCAAGATCTTCGTTGGGAGAAAACTCGGCGCGGCTCTGGTCGCCCGGTTCCACCAGGTCGCCGGGGGCGGGAAGATCGAACCGCGCGGCGTCCTTGAAGAACCCTTCCGCTCCGGTGACGGCCTCGAGCAGCGCTTCGATCCGCGCCCGGAGTTCCGGTTTGCCGGCGCAGGCCTCGTCCAGGAAGGCCCGCCGGGAGGACGCGCTGGCCAGATTCCGGGCCGCCTCAAACAATGTTTCTTCGCCTGGTTTCACATGATGACGTCAAGGGCCGGGGCTCTAAACCGGCCGGATTCATGATTGCGCCCGGATGCTCTGGAAGAGCCACGCCTTGGCATAAGCCCAGTGACGCTCCACCGTGCGTTCGGTCACGCCCAGATTCTCCGCGACCTCCTGGTTGGTCAATCCGCCGAAGAATTTCATGACCACGATCCGGGCCTTCTCGGAGTCCTCCTTCCGCAATCTTTCCAAAGCCTCATTTATCAAAAGCACCTTTTCATTGGGCGTGGCCGCAGCCAGGTCCAAATCGTCAATGTCCACTTTTATTTGCCCGCCGCCGCGCTTCAATCTGGACTTGCGCCGGGCGTTTTCAACCAGGATCCGCCGCATGGCCTCGGCGGCGGCGCCAAAAAAATGGGCGCGATTCTGCCAGCCGCGGTCGCCGTCGCCCACCATGCGAAGCCAGGCTTCATGCACCAAGGCGGTGGCCTGCAACGTTTGTCCGGCCGCCTCCTGCGCCATGCGCGCCGCCGCCAGATGGCGCAGCTCATTGTAAACCAGCGGCAACAATTCTTCCGACGAATGACCATCGCCGCGCCGGATGGCCTGCAACATCAGGGTGATCTCACCGGCGGGCGCACGCGGCCGGCGAAAATATTCCCAAAGCTCCTCGCGGTCGTCGAAAATTGAAACCGGCAATTTGTCGAGATCGGAAATTTGCTTTTCAGTGAGCGCAGGAAGGCCGGCGGCGTTGACGAATTCACGCAATTTCCCGTCACGCAACAGCAGCACGGCACACAGACGACGATTGCCCTCGACCACCACGTATTTTTGCTTTTCAACCTCGTTTTCGGGTTTCCCGCCAGGAATGACCAGGAGCGGGTCCTGCTGGGAGAAACCGTCCGTGGCCACGGACAATGCCACTTCTTCCACGGCCATTTCGTCCCACATGAATTTAACCAGCTCCTTTGGGTCATGTGCTACATCCGTCGCGGCAAAGCGGGGATTCTCGGGATCGAGAATCAAATGTGCCACTTCCATCGGGATGACGGTCCGCACACCATCGTCATTCACGTGTTTGCGTGTTGAGCCACTCATGCAGATTGCCAAACGGCATTATACCGAAATCCATTGGTGATGGAAAGTTTCATTTTGCGCGCCTGGAAACCGGCGGCTTCAAATTGGAAGCGGCCGGAGGTCAAGTCTGCGCAAGAACCGCGCCGCGATGAGGCTGGCTGGCAGCTTCCCGGCAATTCGCGCAAAAAAGCGTTGCTTGGATTGGGGTTTCGACGACCCTTAAAAACTCCGGGTAAATGACGAGAAGAGCCGGTAAAACGACACAGCACCTGATGGCTCGCTGTGCCTCTTTAGCTAGAATTCTCCGCGCCTACCAATCGGTCAGCGCAACTCGTCCCTGCCGCCGACCACACGCCAAAAAAATCTTTGGGGACAATTAGGGACAGTCAAAGGGTGCTTTCATGTGTTTTCATGCGTCTTGACATCGAGAGAGCATCACGCAAAATCTCGCGTGTTGGTGCGGATTTCATACCATTTCGCGCACGACCGCGAATCGCTATTTCCGGGTTCAACTCCCGCCACGCGCCCCATTTTCTCTCGTGATCGCAATTAAACTGCAAATCGCCCGCGCGTGCGCGTTCCTGGGGTTGCTGGCTTTGGGCGGCGGCTGCGCATCACCGGACGCCCGAAATTCAACGTCAGTTCCGGTCACGGGACGGCCGTGGAACCTTCCCTTGTCCGATAACGCCTTCTGCGAGATGGCCTGGATTCCTCCCGGCACCTTTACCATGGGCAGCCCCGCGTCGGAGCCCTTGCGCAAAGCCGATGAAGGGCCGCCGACGCAAGTGACGCTCTCGAAGGGCTTCTGGCTGGGAAAAACCATGGTCACCATCGGCCAATGGAAAAGCGTGACGGGCCTGGACGTGCGCGGCCAGTTGGAAAAGATGCTGCGCGACGACACGCTTTACGACCTCGGGGGCAAGATGCGGACGGTGCGCGATTACATGCGCTTTTCGCGCGATGCCGACCCCGGGAAATACCTCGCCAACGAAGACGCCGACCTGCCCATGTATTTCGTCAGTTGGAACGATGCGACGCAGTTTTGCAATTTGTTGAATGCGCGCGAACGCGCCGCCGGGCGTCTGCCGAAAGGTTACGAGTACAATCTTCCCACCGAGGCGCAATGGGAATACGCCTGTCGCGCCGGCACCACGAATGCCACTTACGCCGGGCCGCTGGTGGTGGCGGGCGGCCGCTCACCAAGCTTGGATGCCATCGCCTGGTATTCGGGAAACAGCCCCGACGGTTATGTCGGCAAAGGCTTCAAAGTTGCCGGCCGCAACGGTGGCCCGCATCCTGTCGCCCAAAATCAGCCCAACGCCTGGGGTCTTTACGACATGTCCGGCGACCTTTGGGAATGGTGCCGCGACTGGTATGGCGCTTATCCCGGCGGCAGTGTGACTGATCCCGGCGGTCCACCCACGGGCATCGACCGCGTGAATCGTGGCGGCAGTTTTGGCAGCGGCCCGGGCGACGAACGATCGGCGCAGCGCGCGAAAAATCCGCCGGCCGAAGCCAGCGCGTACCGCGGATTTCGCCTCGCGCTTTGTCCTGTGCCTTAAAGCGCCTTTTCAAAATTGTCCCAACGGCCGGCGATCCGTACTCTTACTTACGCGCGCCTGATTTTATTTCCGGCTCCGTACTTCTGCGGTGCAGACAGAACCATACGTTTGTGAGGCTGTTCAAAAGTTGAGGTTCAGGCATTATGTAGGAAATCCGGTATCGCAACTCAGAAGTTCAGAAGCATTCCAACCTATGAAAACCATCGTGCCTCTCATTTCAGCCCTGGCCACCTTGACGGTGTCGTCGGCGCTGGCCCAAACCACGTATACGGATCCGCTCGGGGATAATTATGGCGGACCCGAAGTGGACATCAGCAGCGTGACCGTCTTCAACGACGCCAGCAACATCACCTTCAAGGTAAACATGAATCCCGCCGCCGACCTCGGGGTGAATCATTACGCCAATTATGAAATTGGAATCCAGGTGGGCAACGGGGCCGGCGGACAGACCGCCATCAACGGTACTTATGGCACCGGCAATCCGGCCGCCGGCAATCCTTACGGCAACGCGGTGGGCATCAGCACCGGCGAGAATTTCTTCATCGGGAGCTTCCTGGACAGCCCGGGCAACTACTCGGGCGGCGCGCAGCTTTACTCCTATTCCGCCGTCGCGGGCTGGACACAAATCGGAGGAACGGCGCCCATCACGGAAATCTACACCGGGACGCCTTCCACGGCATTTACGTTTTCACTCGCCAGTCTTGGGCTGACCGTCGGCAGCAGTTTCAATTTTGACGTCTACACGACCTTCGGAAGTCCGCAGGGCGCGTATGACGCGCTGGACAACAACGGCCTGGGGTCCGGCACCGCGCCTTATTCGGGCGGCACCTATGATTCCGCCACGGCCCCTGGTTCCACCTTCGCCACCACCATCTATACGATCCAGGCCGCCCCCGAACCGGGCACCTGCGCCCTGTTGGGATTGGGTGCGCTGGGGATGATGGGTAGCCTCCGGCGCCGTCACGCCAAATAAATTATTCCGCCTACGGTTCGTTTCCTCACCGGAACGAATGTGTCACCGGCCTGCAGCCAGGCCGGTGATTTTTTTTGCCGTTGGCTTCGCCGGGAGCGAGGCGGTCCGCGGGGTTATTCCGTTTTGCCGGAAAGGAATTTCAGGGCGGCTTCGGTGCGGGAACGGACGTGCAGCTTGTGATAGACGTGCCGCAGATGCCAGCGCACGGTCCCGTCGGTCAGCCCGACGCGTGAGGCGATTTCCTTGTTGGGAAAGCCCGCGGCCAGCAGTTCGAGGATTTCGCGTTCGCGCGGGGAAAGCCCCTCCACTTCCGCCGCCGACGCCACCGGCTCCTGGAAGGACGCAATCACCTTGCGGGCGATTTCCCGCGACATCGGCGCACCGCCCTGCCGCACCTCGCGGATGGCGGAGAGCAGTTCGTCCGTCTTGCACCGCTTGAGCAGGTAACCGCACGCCCCGGCCCGGAGCGCCTTGAAAATGCGTTCGGTGTCCTCGTAAACCGTGACCATGATGATGTGGACGGACGGCAGGATCTGCTTGAGCTGGATGGTGCATTCGATGCCCGAAATGTCCGGCAGTTGAATGTCCATCAGGACAATCTCCGGCTTGTGCTTCGGGATGAGTTTCAAGGCTTCCTCCGCCGTGCCGCACGAGCACACGCATTCGAATTCCGAATCCGCCTGGACGAATTCCGCGAGGCTCTCGCGGATCACCCGGTTGTCTTCGACGATGGCAATCTTGGTCATGGTTCCTTAGTTGGCGGGCACCTCGAAGCGCACCGTGGTGCCGCCGCCGGCCCGGCTGTCCATTTCGAACCGCCCGCCCAGTTTTTCCAGGCGCGCGCGCATGTTGTTGATGCCGTCCATGGCCGTCGTGCGGCCGCCTTCCGCGAGGCCGCGTCCGTTGTCCGCAATGGTCAACTGGATGTGACCGTTGCTCGCCCGGATGCTGAAGCGCACTTCCGTCGCCCCGGAATGATGCACCACGTTGGCCAGCGCCTCCTTGAACGCCAGGAACAATTGATGGCGATGCCGGGAGTCCACGGCCTGGTCGTCCTTCGAAAACGGACCTTCGAGCCGCCAGGCAATGTTCGCCAATCCCAGGAACCGGTCCGCATACAGCGAAAAATAACTGACCATCGAGGCGACCGAGTCGTGGGAGGGATTCATCGCCCAGACGATTTCGTCCAGGGCCGAAACCAGTTGCCCCGACTTCTCGCCGATCTGCTCCAAATAACCGCCGCGCTTTTGATCCAGGGTGAAGGCCGGGCGCGCCCTGGCTCCCAGCATGCTGATTTCGGTGAGGCCCGATCCGAGTTCATCGTGGAGGTCCTGGGCGATGCGCGCACGTTCCTGCTCCAGCGCGCGCTGTTGTTCGACGCGCTGTCGCTCGCGAATTTGAATCTCCAGTTCCGACGTGCGCTGTTCGACTTTGCGCCGGAGCTGGGTGATCCAGAGCACCGTGACCGCCAGGCCGCACGCGAGCGCGCCGAGGATGATCAAGAGCCGTTCCAGCGTCCACCAGGGCGGCCGGGCCAGCAACCGGATGTCCGCAGGAGAATTGATGAGCAGTTCAAAAAATGCCGCGTCCCGGCTCATGGCGCGGTTGCCACCCTGGCTGGCGTAGGTACCGGTCAGTTCCAACAAGCTGCCGGCCGGCACGTCCGGCATCTGGCTGTTCCCCGGCGGCAGCAACGCGAGGAAGGTCCGGAGCCCCGCGCGCATTTCCAGTGACGTTTCACCGGGAGTGCCCCGCTGGCTCAGCAGCACGGCCTTGACCCGGACCAGGGTCGAATCGTTGTCCGCGCTGACCAGATCGTTCTGGTCGAGAGCTTTTGGTTGGGGAAGCATCGCGTGGCCGGTTTTTCTGGCCACCGCTTCGCGCAGAACCGGCGTCGCGCTGCTCAGCTCGGGGAAGCCCACCACCTCGACCAGATCGCCCGCGCCCAGCTCGACCGGCTCCCGCGCAATGAAGCGCACGCCGTTGGTGCCATCCATCATGAAGCATTCGGTTCCGCGGGTGCAGATGATTTCCCCGGAGACCTTGATGCGTTGCAGGTCGCTCGCCTGGGGATCGAACAGGAGCAGTTCCGCCGCGGTTTTCGATGGCGTCGAGAACAGGTCCTCGGGGGCCGGCTGGTCCACCGTGACGTCGGCGCCCAGGATGCGGATTTCCCCGACCTTGACCTTGTGGGTCACGCCGTCCCAGGTTGCAAACAGGCAGCCCCGGATTCTTATCAGCGCGTCCTCGTAACGTTTCAAGTCCTCCAGGTTCATCCCGTTCACGCGCAGATCGGATTTGATCAGCCCGTCCCGGGTGAGCAGCACGACACCGTTCGACTGGACATCGGTGAGGATGCCTTGAATCTCCACGTATTGGGCGTCGAGGCTGCCGTTGATCAACTGGTCCCAGGTCGGATGTACCGGGTCCGGCAGGTTGCCCGCGCCCAGGCTGCTGACGCGGCTGGCATAGACCACCGGCGCAAACAAGCTGGGATCCGTTTTCCCCTCAGTTTCCACCAGTTCGCCAATCCGCGGTGAATCGGAACGGCTTTCAGAAAAGTCGATGACGTACAACCCGCGCGAGGCGTCCTGGATCGTAAAAGCCTGGTGCTCCGGCAGGACACTGGTGATGACGCCCCGGATCTTGACCGGATAACCGCGCTGCGCCTCCTCGCGCTTCAGCCGATGGACCTCGGCCGCGCTCAAGAGGAGGGGGAGCGCGCCGGAATTCGTTTCGGGATTCTCGACCGCCGGCGAACTTGGTTCCAGCACGGTTATCTGGTTGGCGCCCGGCACCAGCAGCGTCACCAGAACTTTCTGGCCGTCGATGGTGGAGGCGGCTTGGGAAAAACCCGTCGCCCGGATATACTTGTTCAACAAATTCGCCGGCGACAGGCCGGGACCGCCCGCGGCCACCTCAACCCACATCCGGCCCGTTCCCGAACTGAGTTCCAGCTTCGCGCCTTCGTGCTGCTCGCTGAAAAAAATCACCTTGCCTTCGACCGCCGCCCATTCTCCACCCTCTTCCTCCCGCAACATCTCCCCGGCTAGCAACCGGCGCGGCTGCGGGAAGGCCGCGCTGCCGGTCACTTCCGCTCCAAGCGAAGGTTTGCCGACGAACAACTGGCTGCCGTCGTCCGACGTGGTGTGGAAGGTGTAAAGGCCGCTCCGGGGTATTTCCAGGAATCCGGTGAACGACAGTCCCACGTGGTCCGAGTGATCCAGCACCCGCAAGTCGAAGTTGGTGACCCAACCGCTCTTGATCGCCGCCGACCGGTCAAAATCGGGCAGGGATTCCCCTGGCGCATCGCAGCATTTAAAGTCCAGTCCGCCAACCCAGTTGCTGGCGCCCGTTTTTTCGTCGACCGCCATCCGGAACAGGGCGGAATCGGGAATCTTCTGGCGGGGCAGGGACGGTCCCTCGTAATCCACCTGCAACCCGTAGTTTTCGGTGCCGTTGAACCAATCAACCCGAATCGGCGTTCGTCCCGCCTCCAAGTATACGGCTCCCGCCTTTTCCACCATGCCGTGGACACCGTCGTTGTTTACCACGGGCCTGATCGAACCGACCCGGAAGCCGCCGGCAGTTCTGGTGATGGTCCCGTTTCCTTCCAAACGCACCCTCTGCCCCGGTTCCACGAACTGGCCCGGCAAATCCACCTGCAATTCCTCGGCGCCAGAATCGTCCTTCAAAACCATCAATCCCTGCGCGGCGTCGGCCCACCACACGTCTCCCTCCAGGTGAATCGCATAACTGGTATCCGGGGTCTGGGAAGCGAGCAGACGGATCTGATGCACATTCGTCACCTCGGCCGGGGCGGGGCCGGTCGCGGACGGATCAGCCGCCGCAGCCTGCAATCCCCATCCCGCGCCGAACACCAGGCAGAAACATCGCGCGATATTTGAAAAACGCGCAGAAAATGCCGGGATCATTGTTTCTAACATACCGCTTCGGGTCGGTCTTTGCATCACGAAACTGTTCTCGGCCGCGGGTTTTGTTCCTTGAGGAGACTCATGGCACCGCCGCCAAATGGAGGTTGAATCATGGCAGCGCGGCCTCATCCGCGACCGGAGCCTGCGCGGTCAGCTCAACGGTCCCCGGGCTCAGCCCGTTGGCGCTCACGCTTATCCGAATGGGGCCGGTGGCCCGTGTGGATTGAATGATGCCCAGACATTGCCCGTGATAGGCGAGCCGTTCCGACGACTTGTAGCTTTCGTGGCTGGTTGGATTTCCATTGTCGACGCCGATGAGCGAGGCCGGGCCTTGAAGGTCAAAGGTAACGAGATTGGTGGCGCCCGGCACGATGTTTCCCGCCGCGTCCACGATCTTCACCGCGAGATGCGCGACGTCGCGCGCGTCGGCGTTCAGGCTCGTGCGGTCCGGGGTGACGACGACCGCCGCCGGCTCGCCGGCCGTGTGGATTTCCTCCTCGCAAACCTGCCGGCCGTATTTATAGCCCACGGCCCTGAGCGTCCCCGGTTCATACGGAACATCCCAGGACAGGTGCAGGTCGGCCGTGGACCCGGTGGGTTGTTGCGGCCGCGCATAGGTGTTCCAGCCGCCCGCCGCGCCCTGCCGGGGAAATTCCAGCGACTTCACGCCGAAGCTGCGGCCGTTCAGAAACAGTTCCACCGTGTCGCAGCTCGTATAACAAACCACGGGGATGACCTGGCCTTCCCGGCCTTTCCACGTCCAATGCGGAAACAAGTGGAGCATGAGGTTGGTCGTCCACTGGCTTTGGTAAAAATAATAATTGTCCTTCGGAAATCCGCAGGTGTCGAGCATCCCGCTGGCGGCCAGTTTGCCCGGCCAGCGCGATTCGCCAAGGTAATCAATTCCCGTCCAGCCGAAATCGCCTATGACATAATCATGGACCCGGATGAACTTCCAAAGTTGCTCGGTGCGGATCATGGACAGCGTATACGCCGGTGGCCGTTTGTTCGTGGTGCTGTTTGAAAAATATTCACCCCGCGCGCCCACCACCGAACTCTCCGTGCCGATCATCTTGCGCTGGGGAAAGGCGTGGCGGTCGTCGTCATACATCGTTTCGCGCCGCGTGCCCCAGCGATCCACATAGTTGTAGCCCACGATGTCCAGCAGGTTGAGAAACTCCGGCGTCGCGCTGGCCTTGTCCGTGTAAACATTGTCACAGGCGGAAGTGACCGGCCGCGTGGGGTCTTCGCGATGACAGGTCTCGACCAGCGGGCGCAGGATGTCGGCGCCGTTGGTGTGGGTCTGCTCCGGGATTTCATTGCCCACGCTCCAGATGACGATGCCCGGGTGGTTGCGGTCGCGATGCAGCATGTCGGTCAGATCGCGCTGGGACCATTCGTCGAAGTAACCCGCATACCCCTGCCGCACCTTGGGACTTTTCCACTCGTCGAACGACTCGTCCATGACGAGAAATCCCATCCGGTCAAGCAGGTCCAGCAATTCCGGCGCCGGCGGGTTGTGGCTCAGCCGGATCGCGTTGCAGCCCATTTCCTTCAACTCCCGCAGGCGCCTTTCCCAAACCCCCAGCGGAACGGCCGCGCCCACGGAGCCGCCGTCGTGATGCACGCAGATGCCCTGCATCTTCACCGGCTCGCCGTTCAGCAGGAATCCCTGGTCCACGTCATAGCGAATCTCACGAATGCCAAACGGCGTTTTATAATCATCCGTCACTTTGTCCCCGGCCCTCAACTCTGTGCGGAGCGAGCAGACATTTGGCGTCTCGAGCGACCAAAGGTCGGGATGGGGGACGTCCACCGTTTGCTCCACCGTTCCAGTCGCGCCGGCGCCGACGGTGATTTTCGATTCCGCCGAGGCGACGACACCGTTGCTGGAATTCGATATCTCGCTGACGACGGTGACTTCGCGCCCGTCGGAAGAATCATTTTGGATTTGCGTCTGCAACCGAACGGTGGCTGATTCGGCCGAGACCCTGGGTGTGGTGACATAAGTTCCCCATTGCGCGACGTGCACAGGTTCGGTGATGGTGACCCAGACGTGCCGGTAAATGCCGGAGCCGGAATACCATCGGCTGTTCGGCTGGTGAGAGTTGTCCACGCGCACGGAGAGAACATTGGTTTCGCCAAGCTTCAAATACGGCGTGAGGTTGTATTCGAAACTGATGTAACCGAAGGGCCGGTGGCCGAGCAAATGGCCGTTGAGCCAGACGTCGCTGTTCATGTAAACGCCGTCGAAGTCCACGAACACTTCCCGGCCGCGCCACGCTTCCGGCGCGGTGAAAGTCCGGCGATACCAGCCGATTCCGGTCGGGAGGTAACCGCCGCCGCCGCCGGTCGGGTCAGACTGCGTGTAAGGACCTTCGATGCTCCAGTCATGCGGCAGATTGAGCGTGCGCCAGGAACTGTCATCGTAAGCGGGCTGTTCAGCGCCCGGTTGATCGCCCTTGGCGAACCTCCAGCCAAAGTCCGCCGTGAGGCGTTCGCGGGGCGCATCCGCCGCCGGCAACGCTTTGGTCATGGCAAAAAGCGCTGCCATGATCATGGCGCCAGTGCTGAAAATGCTTCGCGCGGATTTCATCGCAAGTAACCGCTGGTTGATTTGATCTATGACACCCTGGGTGCGCTTCCTCAACGCTCGACTTCCAGCTCGTACCAGGGCGTGACGATCTGGCCGACGCCAATTTCCCATCCCGCGTCCGTCTTGTTCGCGATGGTGGGGTCGCCGATGGGCCGGCCCGAGCCGTCCAACGCGATGGCCGAAACGCCCTTTGCGCCGGCGAGATTGCGCACGGTGATGCTGCCGGTCACGGGTTCGATCACCGTGGGCGGGCCGCCCCAATACGCCGGAAGCGAGCGCGCCGGGTTCCAGGTCATTTCGTCGTTGCCAGCCCGCGACCCGGTCACCAGCAGCATCCGGCCGGTCGTCGAGATGGGCCGGGAATCGAGCGAACAAAGGATGATCGCGCAGAAGGTGTTTGAGACGTCGGCAGAAAGATGGGTCACGCCCTTGCCGTTCGCCTTGACGAACCCCACCAGCGCCTGCGAGCACGGACTGTCAATCGTCACCAGTCCCTGGTCCGCCGAGTTCGTGTACCACACGAGCTGGCCGGTGTCGCTGCGGAAGGGACTTTGCGGATCGGCCGCATTCGCGCCGGTCAGCTGGCCGTCCAGCGATTGAATGCGCGAGCCGTGCATGAGCGGCACCGACATGGGAAAGCCCGGCGTGAAGTAGGGCCGGTTCGCGCCGGCAAGGAGCCGGCTGTCCCACACCTGCTCCCGAGTATAAGAGCGCCCGACGGTTTCCTTCGCCCGCGCCAAATCGCCGCGGATGAACATCAACGCCCCGGCCGCCATCTCCGGCATCTTGACCGGGTCGTGCGACATGTCGAAGGCTTCGGTCAAAACCGGCTGCCAATCGGCGCTGCGTTTGGGCTCAAACGTGTACCATACGATGGCGTCCCATCCTTGAAACCCGCCGTACGCCGCCAGGATTGGAATTCCCTCGCAGGCGAACTGGTTGGGAAACGGATTGTTTACCTCGCTGACGGTGTAAGGTTTCCCGGCGATGGCCGTTCGTGAAAGTTCCACCGCCGTCGAGTTGAACGGTTCGTTCACCATCGGATTGTGACGATAAGGCGGAACGCTGGGGTGACGCCAGTAGTCATGGCCGTCCATGATGTCCAACTGCTGCGCGTCCGCCTCCAAAGGATAGCCGCTTCCCGAATGACTGTGGTCCGCCGTCGCGATGAGCGGGCATTTCACTCCGAGCGTGTCCCGCAAATAGGAACTCATCTCCTTGAAAAAACCGGATTCCAGGTCGGAAAAAAACCGGCATTCGGTGTAATAACGGTCCTTGGTCGCATTGCGTATCGCCGCGCCTTTCAACCGCGGCACGGGCTGGTCGGGTCCGACGCCGGCCAGGCTCCGGAACTCGGCCACCTTTTCCGGCGCGACGTTCTTCTGCAGCCAAGCGTTGAAGAGGTCGGTCAATTCCTGGTCGTAGGCGTTGTTCCCGCTCCAGCCGAGGCCGATGCCGTCCTCGTTCACGATTTCCACGATCGCCACGCCCGGCTCGTCCACGTAAGCCCGGTGGGTGTACGGGTTCACATGCGTCAGCAATTGTTTGGCGTAATCTTTTTCCAGCTCGATCAAACGCTTGTCGAAGAGCAGGGGACCCTTGCCTTCCCGGAGCGCCGGAACATTGTCCCCGGTCTTGAACTGCCGGCCCACGTTCAGGTTGAAATCAACGTAAATCCCGCGCTTCATGATCTCCGCCAGAAAATAATCCTCGTGGTCGAGTTGCGCCGCGTCGAAGTGCTGGCTGTCGTCGCGCGTGCCGTCAATCAGCCCGCGCGGGGCCGCGAGATCCAGGAACTGTAGGCGCACGAGGTTGGCGCCGTATCGCGCGAGGGCGGAGGCCCAGACGGGCGCGTCTTCCTTGGTTGGAATTTCCGTCGAACCGCGGCTCCATTCAGTGATGTTGAATCCCCAAAAGCGAATCGGCCGGCCGTCGCCCTGGACCAATTGATCGCCCTGCGCCCGGAGAAAACCGTCCTTCCCCGCGGGCGCATCGAGCAGGAACGACAGATCGATGACGGAATTCGAGGCGTGACGGTGGTCAATGACATATGGCTTGAGGTCAATTCCCGGCGTCTCAAACGCCGTGGTCGGGCCGAAGGAGCGCTGGCCGCCGCCGCGCCCGCCGCGTCGAGGAGCGGTGACGGTGTTCGTTCCGGTCGGGTTATTTGTTGCCGCGCCAACTGCCGGGGCGGCGCCAACGGTGGGCGTTGCTTCCTGCGCCGGGAGCGATGACGCGGCTAAAAGCGCCAAAAGCAGAGTCCATTTCGAACGGGTGCGGCCTGCGTTCTGCACCGCGCCGCGAGTCACAAATGGTGCGGAGGTTGAGCCGGAAGTCATGGGACTGCTTTCTTATTGGTTGTTGGACGCCGAGGCGGGAATCGCGGCGGGCATCACTGCCGCATTTGTCGAAGAAGCACCTGATTGCGGTGCGGCAGCCGGCGGCTCCGCAGCAGGCGGCGGGGTTGGCATGGGTTGAAGACCCAGAACGTACATGGCAGGTAGAGGATAACCCCGGTTGTCGAAGAGCGATCTCGGACCGGGGCCGCGTCCGCGCCTTCCTGCAAGCGCATTCGTGGAGTACGTTCCCTCCGGCGCCCAGTAATTTACGCCGATGCCGCGTCCTTCCGGGGCGTCCTTGACGGTCCGGATGAGGTCGGCCAGAAACTGCTTCTGCCCTTCAGGTGTCAGCGTCCACACCTGGTTTCTCGCCGCCGCGGGCGACCTCGGCCGGCCGCGCGTATCGTATGCGGTTTCAACCACCATCACGTCCTTGTGGTAACGGTTGATGGTTTCCCGCAGGTTGTCGCGCAGATTGTCGAGCGTGCCATGATAATCAGGATAGTAGCTCTGGCCGATGATGTCGAAGTCAACCTGGTTCTCCGTGAGATGGTCGAAATACCATTTCGTGACCGGCCAATCGCCGCCGCAGTCGATGTGAACGATGATGCGGACATGATCTTCCGGGGCGGTGGCGGAACGCACGCCGGCGCTGTCGGCCTTGAGCACGCGGATGAGATGGTCCCATTGTTTGACGTCGTCGTACGGCTCCGGCGGTTTGATTACCTGCACGTCGCCGTCGAACACCTTGACGGTGGAAACCGGCACCTTGACCTGCGCGTCCGGCCACAACAGGCCGCCGGTGATCTCGTTGCCAATCTGCACAAAATCCGGCGTGGCGCCGGCGTCCTTGAGGGTCTTAATGACGTTGGAGGTGTAATCCTGCGTTTGCTTTACGAGCGAATCGAAATCCAGCTTCGCCCACGCGGCGGGTTTGTTTTGTTTCTGCGGATCGGCCCACCAGTCCGAGTAATGAAAATCAAGCATGAACGTCCCGCCCGAATCCTTGATGCGCTTCGCCAGCTTCGTCGTGTATGCAAGGCCGTTGATGCCATTGCGGGGGTCGACCCAGATGCGCAGACGAAAACACGTCCAGCCGTTCCGCATGAAGATCGCCAGCGGATCGCCCGGCTTGTCGCCGTCCATGTAAATTCCCCCGCCGGCCTCGACTTGCGTCAGCCCGGAAATGTCGGCGCCCAGATAAAACGGCTGAGGCGTGACGGCGGCGGTGTTTGCCGGACTCGCCGCGATTGAAGGATGGCTCGCGCAGCCGGGGACCAGGACGAATATCGCCGCGGCCAGAATACCGGAGGCAAGGCGGGGGAACTTGGACAGCCGGGCGGGCCGGGCGGATTTGACAACCGGGCTGTTCGCCTCGATGTTGCTACAATCCAATGAATTGTATAGATGCATTTTTTTCGCGCAGCGGGCTTCTCGGTTCGCGGAAGATCGCCTCGTCGGAAGGATCAATGAAACCGCGGTGTTTTGCGATTCCGGCCGGCATTTTCCGCCGTTCCAAAGGGACGGTTTTGGCATCGTTTTTTGGGTTCAAATTCATCATGTCACGCCGCCCTCAGCCTGCCTAGCCTCACAAATGTAAGGGTTTCTCCCAAGGCCAGTTAAGAGGCGGCCCGCCGGGGTTTCTTCCGGTCGAAAACACCGTCACAGACTCTCCGCAGAACCATACGTTTGTGAGGCTAGCAAAACTCGGGAACAGAGCCATAATGCTGACAGAACCACTGAATCCAGCGACGTCCGAACGGCACCGTTTCCAGCCGTGCGCAAACGTTAGAGAACTTGACTGAATGATCTTAAAAAAATCTCACAAGCTCATGTCGATGAAAAAAACAGACCCCCGCAGCCGCCGTTCTGGTTTCACGCTCATTGAATTGTTGGTCGTCATCGCCATCATCGGAATTCTGGCGTCCCTGCTCCTGCCGGTGCTTTCCGCGGCGAAAATCCGCGCGCGGCGCGTGCAATGCATGTCCAACCTGCACCAGTGGGTCGTCGCTTTTACTTTGTACGCGGGCGACAACGGCGACAGCATGCCGATGGGCTGGACCTATCCGGATGGGACGGAGATTTACCACGGGGGTTGGATGGCGTCATTGTCAAATTACAACGCCAATCTGCAGGTGAATTTCTGTCCCATGGCAACGATCACGCGGGACACGCTGCCATCGCCCTGGTTCCAAGCCCCGACTCAACCCACCTGGGCTTGGGGAATATGGGGCAATGGTGTCGAAACTCCGGTCCCGAATTGGACCGCCGCGGGGACGGCGGGCAGTTACGGCATCAACGGCTGGATGTACAACCAGCCAGCCGTCGACCCGGCCAACCCAACTGCCCCCCCAAACCCGAATGCGAACGAGTACTGGCGCAAACTGGGCGCAACGGCCCAATACGGAGCGGGAAACGTGCCGGTGTTTGCAGATTGCATCTGGGACGGGGGCGATCCACTTAAAACTGATGTGCCAGCCGCGCAAGGCCCGGGATATTCGTCGACCGGAGACATGTGGAATTTTCTCATCGTCCGGCATCCGAACAGCAAATTTCCCCTCAACATGGCGTTTGCCGACAACTCGGTCAGGATTTCAGGCCTGAAACAGCTATGGACTTACAAGTGGAACCCTGATTTCGACCCCACGGCGCCGCTTGCCAGATTCTGGGCCGGCTCGCCGTGGATCAACGGCTACAAATAGAACACGAGGCACCCGCTGCAAATCCAATCATTTTTCCACAACCGCCGCCGTCGCAGTTTCAAACCAACACCAACCTAAAAAACCAACCACGACCTGCTATGAAAAAAATTCAAATACTTTCTGCCGCGCTGCTTCTGGGCGCGGTGCATCTCGCATCGGCGGGATCCACGAACATATATGTTGAAAACTGGGGCACCGGCAACTCGGGGGTTGCCGGCAACCCCGGCGTTGCGACCGTCGGCTGGACCGGCCTCGCCACTACGTTCAGCGCCGGCCCCTACCTCGGGATATACGCCAACGGGGATAATCCGGTGGACTCCGCCACGGGCGCGCCGCTGCCGGTAAACACCGTCTATTTCACCGACTTGACCGGCAACCAGAGTCTGCCGGGCATGTTTTACACCACGTCCTCGTCCGGCAGCGGTGTCGGCGGCAATTCCACGTTCACCAATCTTGACCCGACCCACCTGACAAACCTGACTTTCAATTGCGAAGTCGCCGGCACGACCTCCGCGACGAATTATATCGCCATCCAAGAGGGAGGTTCCTGGTACGTGTCAACCACCCCGATGGTGGGCACCGGCTCGGGCAGTGATGCCACCTTCACAAATAATTCCCTCCCATACACCAACCTGGCCTCGGCCTGGAACAATCTGACGCTTGGCACCACCAACGTGACCATCGGCGGGACGCCCGGGGGCAATTTGTCCGGCCTGATCACCGGCATTGGCGTGGTGGAGCTTCCGACGAGCGGCGGCTGGGATTACAATCAATTGACTGTTTCCGTCTTTGCCCCGAATCCGCCGCCGCCGACTCCGGCCACGATTACCACCACGCCGATAAGCCAGACCGTTTACGCGGGCGGCGGGGCGCAGTTCTTCGTGGGGGCGGCCGGCACCCAGCCGTTGCTCTACAGCTGGCAGACTAATTCGGTCACCTTGGCCAACGGCAGCAAATATGCCGGCGCCACCACCAACCTTCTGACCATCTCGAACTGCAACGCCGGCGACGCGGCGGCCACGTATTCAGTGAGCGTGACCAACGTGGCCGGAGGCGCCAGCACGAACGGCTTCACCGTGACGGTAAACCCGGTGCCCGCCGGTTATCTGTACGCCGAAACGTACCCCTACATCGGGCCGAGCGGCAACCTGGCCCTCACCACCGTCGGCTGGGCCAATGCCGTGGGCACCGGTACGGTCGTGGGCATCTTCCAGTCGGGCACCGGCTTGGGCGCGGTGTTCGATTATGCGCCAGGCATTGTTACCAACTTGAGTTACACGACGGACACCAATGACACCGGGTTCTCCGGCCTGCCGTTTGTCGACATCAATCCGGCCAGTTATCCCGCCGTCACGCTGCAGGCCCAGTTCTCCCCGGGCAACGGCGCGGGAACGGTTTCCGGCGCAATCACCGCCTATTGGGCGGTGCAAATGACCGGCGGCCTCTGGTATTCCTCGGCGAAAAGCATTCCCATCAGCACCGTGTCGCAGAATAATTATCTCCTCGACCAGCTGGCCTTCAAAACGGCCGCCTCAAATTGGAACAATCTGACGGTGAGCGGCGGAACGGCCACCATCGGCAGCGCGGCCACCAGTCCTTTGTCCGGCAACATCACGGGCGCGGGCATCATCATCGTCCACAACACGACATCTGGCGCGAGCATGAACTGGGAGAACTTCGCCATCACCACCAATGCCGTCACGCAACTCGCGCCGACGATCAGCACCACCGCCGGTTTGTACAGCCAGAGCGTGGCCACCGGGGGCGGCGCCAGCTTCTCGGTGACCACCAGCGCCGGCTCGCTGCCCCTGAGCTACTCCTGGTCGCTCAACGGCGTCATGTTGACCAATGGCGGCCGGATCTCCGGCGCGAACACACCCACGCTGACCATTGCCAATTGCACCACGAATGACAGCGATCCTCTCTGGGGCCAGCCCACTGATCTCGGCAACGTCGTCGCCTACGTGACCAACACCATCGGCAAAGACGCGAGCTCGAACTATGCCGGCCTCGGTGTCATCGTCTCGTTGCAGGTCACGAACCCGCCGGTCGGCCAGTTGTACACGGAAACGTACCCGTATGTGGGGCCGAGCGGCAATCAGGCGATCAGCCTGGATGGCTGGACGGAGGCGGTGCCCAGCACTCCCAATGTCGTCTTCTTCACCGGTGCGAACGCCTTGAATGAGGGCCTTGGGGCGGCCTTTGCCTATCTTGGGTCCGCCGGCACGACGGTTTATTACACCACCACCACGAACGACACCAACCAGGCCGGCGTGGCCTTCCCGGCCATCAACACGGCGTTCTATCCGAATCTGAGCATCTCGGTGGACATTGCGCCGTCGTCCTCGCCCGCGAATGTGTCCGCGTATCTCGCGGTGCAGTTCGGGGCGAATTGGTACGTGGCCGCAACTCCGCTGCCCGTGCCCGGAGTGGCCAGCGGCACCTATTCCACCTACACCACGGCCTTTAATCCGGCCGCGGCGAACTGGAAAAACATCACCGTGACCGGCACGGGCGGAATCATCGGCTCGGCGGCGGCAAGCAACCTGACGGGCACGATGACCGGGGCCGGCCTGGTGTTTGTGACCACGGGAAGTGGCGGAGACTTCAACTTCCAAAACTTCGTCATTACGGGCGGCGGGCTCGGCGGCATCAATGTGGGCGCGCTCTCGGGCAGCAGCCTGAATCTCTCGTGGCTCGGCAACCCGGCCGTCAATCTGCAGAGCACGACCAATTTGAATCCTTCAAGCTGGTCGGATGTGCCCAACACCCTGGGGGTTTCCTCGATTCCCGTGTCGGTGAGCGGGCCCCACAAGTTCTTCCGGCTTGTTCAGCATTGAACTGGGCAACCCGGAGTTCTCATGGGCTGCAGACGGTGTGTGGCCGTCTGCAGCCCTTTAATTT
>Ga0181537_10000513_pt1 | contig 36369 bp, 37 predicted proteins | sample PEATcosm2014_Bin_39_FD_119765 | JGI IMG/M metagenome (GOLD analysis project Ga0181537, IMG submission 119765) | Peatland microbial communities from MTU Mesocosm Facility, Houghton, MI, USA - PEATcosm2014_Bin23_10_metaG | ecosystem: Environmental > Terrestrial > Soil > Wetlands > Peat | place... | reverse complement strand
TATTGGTACTTGGCAATTCGCCGTTTCTACGAACTCAAGACGCTTCCCTCCGCGGTCGCAGCTATTTTCATTACAGCGGCGAACGCGGTTATGGCTTTTTGCCTGAGCACCATCGTCTATGCGGTTCTGATCACTACCGCATAAGTCGGATCTTGTGACGGTTCTATCAGTGCCCGTGGGCGTGTCGACCGTGACATTCGCACTGCCAGATTGCTGCCGCTCGTGTCTGGCAGGTAGGGGTCGAACCCGGTCATACGGACAAGACTGCGTGTGAAACCACAGCCAATGCCAGCGAACGTCCGCCAACTTATTGCTCGGCACTGCAAGCGGCAAATCATTGGCTCGCATTGGCCTGCATTGGCCAGCATTGGCCTGCATTGGCCTGCATTGGCTGGAAATGGAGCGGGCGATGGGAATCGAACCCACGGCTCAAGCTTGGGAAGCTTGGGTATTACCATTATACGACGCCCGCTGTTCGCCTGATTCTAGTCGCGTTCCCGGGGGTCGGCAAATCGACGACGGAACCCGCCGGCTACAGTTCTGGGCAGGGTCAATAGTCGGGGCAGGGGGCATCGCCCATGCGGCAGCGTCCGCCCGTGTTATTAAAAATTCATGCGGCTGCCACATCTTTACGGAGTCGCTGGACTAAGTTAAAGCTCCGTTGAAATGTGGAGCGGTCGCGGGGCACACCGCCGGGCAAGGGAGCAGTTCGATGTGGGGGTTCAGTGGGAGGTTGATGAAGGCGACCGCGTGCTCGAGGCGCCTGTTGGCAACGGCCGCCTTGGCCACGGCCCTGCCCGTGGCTGCACAAGCTTCGGTCATCGCGACCTTTGACTGGGTCAGCGGCGGCCCCACGCCGGAAAATCCGACCTCAGCGCAGACGACCACGCCGAGTGGCACCCTGGAGTTGTTGCTGTCGTCATTCTCACTGACCAACACGGGTAGCGGCAATTACGGTCCGAACTACTACACAAGTGGCAGCGCATCGACCGCAACTATCTACGCTTTCTCGTACACCGCTGGAAACGGTTTGACCGTCAATAAATCAAATCTGAGCACGACCACCCTGGGCTCAACGATTTGGGCCACCAGCGCTTCTGACATTCCGTACAACAGTGGTATCACGGCCGGATACTATTTGATCAGCGCCTTCAGCGTTTCGGGGACGACGCCGCAGAGTTCGCCATTCCAGATCGCGAACGCCCCCGGTACCGCTAATGCGAACTATGCCAATGGCGTTGGCAATGCAGACAACTCCTTCAACGCAGCTGGTTCCATACCCGGCATCACTGACGGGGGCTACTGGGAACTTCAATCGGTGACGGCGGTGCCGCTGCCCTTGGCGCTGCCCCTGCTCCTCTCCGGCATCGGTGGACTTGGAGTGTTTGCACACCGCCGCAAGGTCGTGCCGATCTGAACGGCGATCAGACCGTCAACGGCGCCACATCGCGCGTCCAGCCGAACGGATCCGGTGCGCGCCGCTCTTGAATGGCGAGCAAGGCCTCGCGCAGTTGCGCGGCGACGGAATCGACCCGAACCGGCACATACTCTCGCCCATCGCGATCGCTCAACAGGCCGATCGGACTCACGATGGCGGCCGTGCCGCAGGCAAAAATCTCGCTGCATTCGCCGCTGGCGATTTGCGCCAGAAGTTCCTCGAGCTCCAAGCCTCGTTCGTGCACGGTATAACCCAGATGCCGCGACAGCGTGATCAATGAGTCGCGCGTGATGCCGGGGAGGATCGCGCCGTCGAGTGCCGGCGTATGCAATTCGCCGCTGATCACGGCGAATAGATTCATGCCGGAAAGTTCCTGAATATAGCGCTGCTCGCGGGCATCGAGCCAAAGAGTCATGGTGAGCCCGCGTGCAACCGCCGCGGTGGACGCCCTCAGCGACGCCGCATAGTTGGCCGACGCCTTGGCGGCACCGACGCCGCCGACCGCCGCGCGCACATCGTCGCGCTCGATCGCCACACGCATGGGTCCCGAGGAATAGATCTCCACCGGATTGGCGATGACCATGAAGCGGAAAGTGGCGGAATTGCGCAGCATATAGCCCGCCTCGGTGCCGAAGAGAAACGGCCGCAGATACAGGGAGCGGCCCGACACGCGCGGAATCAGTCCGTGGCAGCTGCCGACGACCGCATCGAGAGCCTCAAAGAACAGGTCCTCCGGAACGGGCGGCATCGAGAGCCGTTGCGCCGAGCGGGTCAGTCGCTGCCAATTCTCGCGTGGGCGAAACAAGTTGGGCACGGACTGACCGTCGCCCACCCGGTAGGCTTTAAGTCCCTCGAACACCAGTTCGGCGTACTGCAGCACCCTGGCGCCGGGCAGGATCTCGATCGGGCCGTACGGAACGAGTTCACCGCGGCTCCAACCCGTTTGGGACCATTCGGCCGAGAACATGACCGGCGCCGATACCAGCCCGAATCCCAGCGTTTCGGGAACTCTGAAATCGCGCAGCGCCGCCGCCACCCCGGGCGCAATGGCGTAACCCGCTGGACTAGCCGCCTCTCTCACAGGCTGCTAGCGGCGCAAGTAAGCATCGGTGCCCGCCAGCCAATCCTGTCGAGGCGGATTGAAAACATCGACATCCAGAGTATCTTCGAGCGCCAAAGCGCTATGCGGGAGGTACGAGGGAATCACCAGCACCTCGCCGGCGCGGACTATCAATTCTCGCTCCCCATCCGCTCCCAGCCAGAACTGCAGCGCACCTTCGAGGACATAGGTGATTTGCTCGTTCTCGTGCGAGTGCCTCGGTACATCATCGCCCTTCTTGAAATACACATGGGCGATCATCATGCGATCACCCGTGATCAGCCGCCGGGTGAGGCCGCCTTTCAATTGTTCGGCGGGCATATCCTCCCACCGGTAATGCGTGGCGCCGGCTGCCCCCGCCGCTGCGGCTGTGGTATTCATCGTTGCTGCGGTATTCATTCGGTATCCTCGAATTAGCGGAATTTGTCGTCGATCTGCAAATCGAGCGCAACCGCGTGACGATTCGTCTCATTGGCGAGCCCGATGATGGCCACGAGTTCGGCGTGCTGTTCCGGCGTCATCCCCTTGGCGCGCGCCGCGGCACCGTGCGAGGCGATGCAGTAGCGGCAGGCGTTGGTCACGCTGACTGCCATATAGATCATTTCCTTGGTGAGCGCATCGATGGTGCCCGGACCCATGACTTCCTTGGCGTTCGCCCACATCCGCCTCAAGGTCGGCGGATGGTGCGCGAGCACTTTCCAATAATTGTTGACCCAGTCCGAGCGGCGGGTCGCCATGATGTCATCGTACACGGCGCGCACTTCCGGGGAAGCATCTTCGTACTCGATCGGCGCCTGAGTCGCGGAAGCACTCACGGCACGACCGCGATCACGCGCGCCGGGAAGCCGGAGCCGTTCTCCACCTTCGGAAAGGTGATCCATACGATCGCCCCCGATTCGGGAAGGAGATCGAGATTTGCCAGCAATTCAATCTGATAGTGATTGGTGCCGAGAATGTAGGACTCGAGCGAGTAATCGTCATGGGTCGTCGCAGCCCCCGGATCCGTGTCGGTGGTTTCGTGCCCTGAGGCGGTGATGCCGCGGTCTTCATACAGCATCTTCAGGACCGGCATGCTCCAGCCCGGATAATGGAACACGCCGGCGGCATCTTTGTTGGCGAGCGCCGCATCGTCCGGCCAGCGCTTGGACCAATCGGTGCGCATCGCCACGAAGGCGCCGCGCGGTATGCGTCCGTGGCGCTGTTCCCAGGAATGAATGTCATCCACCGACAGGACATAGTCCGGGTTCTTGGCGACCTTCTCGTGTACGTCGATCACCACCAGCGGCATGAGCATTTCTTTTGGATCGATCTGATCGACCGTGTGCAGACCCGTATGAAAATGCGCGGGCGGGTCGACATGCGTTCCCCACTGGCCGATGTGACAATATTCGTTGATGCGAAACCCGTCCTTGTCGACCGTATACAAGGTTTTCACTGTCTCGTTCGGAGCGCCCTTCCAGTGCGGAATGCCCGGTGCAAACGTGTGCGTCAAATCGACGAAGTGATGCGATTGAATGACCGCCAACGCGTCGGTCAGAGAACCGGGCGCGGCTTTTTCCGCCGCCATCGCCCACGGCGACAATGCCAACGCCGCGGCGGCGGCAACCCACTTTCGAGCCGCTTGCATACGAAACCCCTTCATGATTTTAACCGCCCCTCAAGCTTAATGTGCTTGACGGGCGTTTCGCCACTAGGAGCATGTCCGACTCGGACAGGCTCCTAGTCCCCGCCTGACTCGCCGGTGGCCTCAATCTCCACCAGCAAGGCCTCGCGGCAAACGTCCGCCTGCAGGTAAACGATGGGAGTCGCCGGCCGCAGGGCACTCGTCAGCGCGGCCTCCACCGTTCGAAGATCGGAGGGCCGCCGCACATAGACTTTGAATTTCAGTGCATCCAAAGAGTAGCGGGCTTCGCCGACGACTCGATTCGCTTCGCCCAACAGCGCATCGATATTGGCCACAGTCTCCCGGGTTTGTGCCGCGACGTCGCCAGGATGGATGGTTTGGTGGCCGACGATGCTCGCGGTACCCGACACGAACAAGTTGGTGCCGGAGGATTCGCTCAAAACACAGGCGCGCGAGAAGATCGGGCTGTGTACGCCGTATTGCGGCGGGTAATGGTAGGCGCTCGTCTGACGCGGATTCTCGATCATTTTGGGCCGCCGACGGCCGGCGAGAAAATAGATGGAAATGGGGCTGCCGGCCGGTGATCCCAAGGCACAGGCCGCGGGTACGGTGTCGGCCGTCCCGCGGCCCGCATTGCGAAACGCCATGAGGCGCGCCGAATTGAAGTGACGGTAGCGCTCGTCACCATCGGCTTCGCGATTGATCTCGGGAAGATAATTCCAAACCCGAATCAGGTGACGGTGGGCGGTTTCCTCGAGAACGCCGAAGATTTCCCGATAGGCGATATCCGTTGCCCGCAATAGCGCCGTAGAATCGCCGCCCTCGAAAGCCTGCGTCGACTGCCGCTCATCGATGGTGATTGACCCGAACAGCAAGTCCTCGCAGAACCGATAGCGCACGCCGCCGAGTCTCGGCGCCCCGTTCGATAGTGGAGCCGCAGGGCTCGCGATGCGCCACACCTCGCAAAGATTATCGTTCGCGCCCAAAGGGGGCGTCATGCTGGCCGTCACCGGAACCCGGGCGCCCTCGATCGCCGGCAATTTCTCGAATCCCACGATCCCGAGCACGTTTTGCCACCAGGATGGGGGCTCTGCGGCGATTTGGTCAAAAGAGAAGTAGTCGACCCGGAGAGCCGCGGCGCCAGGCGCCCCCGCTGTCACTGGGGAAGTCCGCGTGGTAGTCATTGCAAGGCAGTCTATCCTGCCTTTTCACCAGTGTCCTGAGTCAAAAATGAGCGGGCAGGGCGCCTCAGAAGGCGACGTACGGTCCGGTTCCGGCGGAAGTCGTGTCGTTTTCCAAGGCGGTGGCCACGCGCCGCCCGAAATAGAAGGGCAAGCCGAAGTCAAAACTCTGCGCGACCGGATTGGTGCCCGCGAGCGTCGGGAATACGGTGAACGTCGGATTGTCGGTCCCGAGCGTCTCCGCATTGTCGACGGTGAAGTCCACGGTGCTCGAAACGCTGTTGAGTCCTGTCAGGGTGACCGTCAAGGCAAGGCTGGTCGCCGGACAATAAAATCCCGAATAGTTCGTGTCGGTGCACTCCGGAATATCGGAATCGGTGAAATAGATGCCGTTCGAGCCGCTGTCGATGAAACTTTGGCTCAACGCAGCCGCCTCGCCATTGAAGGACGCCGTGAGGTAGCCGGAATTGGGATCGACGGTCAGAACGGTTTCGGTACCCGACGCGTTATTCGACTGCGTATCGATCCCGAAGATCAGCGACCCCGTGAGGGTGGCGGCCCCTTCCTCCGCCACGGTCGGCAGGTCGATGATCGTGCCGTTGTTATCCGTGGCGAACAAGGTCACCGGATTTTGAACCTGATCCGCCAGCGGTACCATCGTACCCACACACTGCGTCGACGAACAGCCGTAGTAAGCGGCCGGTTCCACGGTGTTCGAGCAATCCGAGCCGCAGTCCTGCTTGAATACGCCGATACCGAGGATGCCGTTGGCGCCGAACGCGGAGACGGTGTCCTGCTCCGTACCGGGCGATGCAGAACAATCCGCGGGAATGGTGGGGAAGCGCGAATCCCCGATCAATTGAACGGGCAAATTGCTCGCGGATTCCCCCGCGATCTGCATGTCAACCAACGCGACGGGGCCCCAACTGTAGCCGTCCGCGAATACCGTGCACTCCACCAACGAGTTGCCGACGGCCGCCGGCTGTACCGGCAGGGTGAGAGTCAGGGCAGACGCGAGGATACGCAACCCGACCGAACCCGTATCCACCTGGATGTTATCGATGGTCTGGCAATTCGTGGTGCTGCCGGGCACGCACACCGTGACCGACGTATACAATGTGTTGACCGTATTATTGACGGGCCCGGAGTCGGCGACGACGCTCGCCACATTCGACGCCGACGTGGTGGTTGTTCCGCTGCCGGAACCACTGCTCGCGGAGCTGCTGCTCGACAGGGTTCCGCCTCCACCACCTCCGCAGGACAGCAGCGAAACACAAACCGCGGCGCACACTCCAAGACGCTGTGCCCAAACCCATCGGCCGGCGCTCAGGGCCGCATGCGCGCCGGCCGCACCCATCAGCGTATATCTCCGAGGCTGACGCCGCCGGGAATGGCTTGCGTCAAGTACGCTCTCCCGGAAAGCGCTCGCATGTGCCCGCTTGATTGCACTACGAGGTCGCTGGTGCGAATTTGCAGATGACTGCGGTCCGAGCGCGTTGTCTTCGCCGCCGCCGCGGCTGCCGCTGCCGCCGCGTACCCGTCGAAATACCGGCCCATGGACTGGCGCAAATCCGGGGGCCGCGGACCGCTCCATGCGACCGCAAACACCTTGCCGTCCGCGCCGACGAATTCTTTCAGCAGAGTTCCCGAGGGCAGCTGAATTTCGTGCAGCCGATAGCTCGGGTGTTCGGTGACTTTGATCGACGCATTGAATTTCGCGCCGTCGGTCTGCACCGAGGCCTCAGGCTCGCCTAACGTCGCGGATGCCACGCACGGACAGAGAGCGGCAGCGAACGCGAGCGCAAACGCCGGTACGGGGAACGACCTGGTCTTGAAATCGCCGAAATCGAAAGCTGCGCGATGTCGCCGCATCCGGGATCCCTCCTACTCTGCAGATCTTGGAGCGACGGCAGCATATTTGGTTCCGCTAATCCAGAGTCATGTTCACGACCGGCATGTCGGGTTTCTGCGACGGGAGCCTGCCTCCTACAGCCCGGCTCATTCCTTGAACGGCGGTTTGGCGCGGTACTGTCCCTGTAACGCCAACATCCACCCGGGATACTCCGGCGGCAGTTGGCTGACCTCGTCGAGCTGCTTGATTTCCTCTTGAGTGAGCTGAACGCGGGTCGACGCAACGTTGTCGCGCAACTGATCCATGGTCTTCGCCCCGATGATCACGCTGCTGACGAAGGGCTTGCTGAGCACCCATGCGAGCGCGATCTGCGCCACCGATACCTTGTGCCGTTCGGCCGGCGCACGCATGGCGTCCACGCACTTGAAGGCACGTGCCTTGTCGACGACGGGAAAATCGAATGTCGTCCGCCGCGCGCCGGCGGGGCCCTTGTCGTCGCGATCCTTGTACTTCCCGCTCAGCAGGCCCCCGGCGAGCGGGCTCCATACCATCAGACCCAGTTTTTGATCCTGCAGCAGCGGCACGATTTCCCGTTCCAGATCGCGTCCGGCGATGGTGTAGTACGCTTGGACGCTGACGAACTTGGCCAGACCCAGGCGATCGGAGACGCCCAGGGATTTCATGATTTGCCAGGCGGCCAGATTACACAGGCCGATGTACCGCACTTTGCCGGAGCGCACCAGATCGTTCAGCGCAGACAGCGATTCCTCGAAGGGCGTCAACGGATCGAAGCCATGAATCTGATAGAGGTCGATATAGTCGAGTTGCAGGCGCTTCAGGCTCGCATCGAGCGCATTGAATATGTGATGCCGCGACTGCCCGCGGCCGTTCGGCGTTTCGTCCATGGTGCCCGTGGACTTGGTGGCGACGATGAGTTCCGCTCGCGGCAGCCCCAGCGTTTTCAGCGCCTGGCCCAGCAGCGTTTCAGACTTTCCCTGCGAATACACGTTGGCGGTATCGATGAAGTTGATGCCCGCCTCCACGGCAAACTTGACTTGTTCATTGACGGCGTCCTGTTGCAGGCTGCCGATGTTTTCCCAGATACCCTTCCCGCCGCCGTAGGTCATGGTGCCGAGGCACAACTCTGAGACGTACAAGCCGGTCGGTCCGAGCAAGTGATAGCGCATGAGGCTCTCCTGGGGTTCGCATTGGTGATCGGTAACAGCCAAGCTTACAATGAATCGGCCACATGGGATGCCAGCACGGTTTGTTTCACGGTTTGACCCATTCACAGTTCTTTACACGGAATTTCTCGAGCGCACCGGAATGAATTCAGGCGACCGGTGTCCCACTCGGGGCACGGATTGAACTCTTGGGAGCTGTAAGTGAAGAGACTCGTATGGACCCTCGTTACCGTCGCCGGATTGTCGATCATGGGCTGCAATCTCGGCACCAAGTATTCAGTGGGAGGAACCCTGACCGGTCTATCCGGCACGGGACTCGTGCTGCAGGATAATTTGGGCGACAACCTGACCCTCGAGTCGAATGGCGCATTCGTCTTCAGCCAAGGCGTCAAGAACAACGAGGCCTACTCGGTCACGGTCGCGACCCAGCCGTCCAATCCGACGCAGAACTGCACGGTCCGCAACGGTACCGGCACCATCGACAAGGCGGCCATCACCCACGTGATCGTCTCATGCACGCAACCCGGTCGATTCGCCTTTGCGGCGAACCAGCTCTCGAACGATGTGTCGGCGTATGCGATAGACTCGGCCACGGGTGAACTCATCGGCGTGGGCGGCTCGCCGTTTGCCGCGGGCACGACTCCGGTGGCGCTCGCCGTGGACCCGAATGGCCTCTATCTGTACGTCGCCAACAGCGGCTCGAACGACGTATCGGTGTTTTCCATCGACTCGACCACCGGTGCGCTGACGCAGGCGGCTTTGCCGGCCGCGACCGGCAGCGGCCCCGATGCGGTCGTCGTCGATCCCACGGACAGCTATCTCTATGTGGCGAACCTCGCCTCCAACAGCGTGTCGGCCTACTCCATCGCCAGCGGACTGTTGACTGCACTCCCCGATTCCTACACGACGGGGTCGGAACCCGCGTCATTGCAGATCGATCCGAACGGCAATTTTTTATACGTGACCAATTTTGGCGACGGCACGGTCACGGTATTCGCGATCGATACCACGACCGGGGCCTTGAGCGAAATATCCGGATCTCCGTTCACGGCCGGCACGGGTGCCGTCTCGATCGCCATCGATCCCGCGGGCACGTTTGCGTACGTGGCCGACGAATCGGCCAAAGGAATTTCCGAGTATTCTCTCAATGCCACGACCGGGGCGCTCACGCCGGTGTCCGGATCACCCTTGGGCGCAGGATCGGAGCCCGAGTGTCTGGCGGTGGATCCCACGGGCCGTTTTGTCTACGCGGCCAACGTGACCGCGGTGAATCAAATCGCCGCGTATTCCATCACCCCGACCACCGGCGCCCTGACTTTGTCGGGTTCGCCGACGGCCGCCGGCACGCTTCCGGTCAGCATCGCGATCGACCCCTCGGGATCGTTCGCCTATGTCGCCAACGACAACTCCAACGATATCTCCGTCTACGCCGTCGACGTCACGACCGGGGTGCTGACGCCGGTCGCGCTGTCACCCTTCGCCGCTGGCAGCGAACCGCGCGCGATCGCCATCGACTGAAAAAGGCGCGTCGCCCCAAACGGGCCGTGCACGACGGGTTATAGTAGGGCGTCGTCAAATGACCCCACGCCGAAATAGTCCCGTGCTGAATATCTCGAGGATCGACGCCTGATGAGCATCAGTGATGTAACCGCCGGCAAGAAAACCCCGCAGGAATTCAATGTAATCATCGAGATCCCGATGACGGCTGATCCCGTCAAGTACGAGATAGACAAGCAATCCGGCGCGCTGTTCGTGGATCGCTTCATGATGACCGCGATGCACTACCCCGCCAACTACGGCTACGTGCCGCACACCATCGGCGAAGATAACGATCCGGTCGATGTGTTGGTGCATACGCCGTTTCCCCTGCTGCCGGGCGTGGTCGTTCGATGCCGGGCGGTGGGCGTACTGCAGATGGACGATGAAGCCGGCAGGGACGCCAAGCTACTGGCGGTGCCTGCGGACGATATTTGTCCGTTGTTCGAGCATTGGAAATCGATTGCGGACGTGCCGGAGATGCGGCTGCGGCAGATCCAGCATTTCTTCGAGCACTACAAGGACCTCGAAGCGGGCAAGTGGGTCAAAGTGGTCGGCTGGGCCGGCGTCGACGTCGCACACGCGGAGATTCTCAACGGCATGAAGCGCTACAAGGCCGACAAAGCGGATTCCAAAAGTCCCTGATTCGGGCTCGAGCAAAACCTCCCGCCAACCGGGGCCCGACCGGCCCGCAGGTAAGGCGGCATTCCGTAGTGCATCGCACTATGTCGCTCGATCCTGCGGCCGGCCGCCGATGGCACCGATCACCCCTGCTTGGCGTGAGCCGCATAGAGCGCCGCGAGCCGTGAATTGTGGATTTGCTGCACGGCTCTTGCGATCGCCTGCTGCCGGCACGCCTCGATCACCGTGTGGACCGAGAGATTGGCGCTTGTCTCCTCGGGGCACACCTGCGTCGCTGCACGGGCAATTCGGCGGTACAACGTCTTCACCCCGTCGTCGGTCGCGAGGGACAGATCTTGGTATCGCACCACCACGGACGGCACGCTATCGTCGGCCGGCTCGGCGCCGGCCACACCGGCTCCCAAAGCGCCCAACAAGCCGCCCGCGAGCACCAACAGCGCAAATTTGAACTGTGGCCGAGCGGCCTGAGTCGTGAGGACAGTATTCATGAGATCTCTCCTGAAAAAGTGAATGATTGACGACGCATATGAGACGCGCCGGGGGCCATCGGCGTCTGCGGCTGCCCGTCGAGGTCGTCCCGCGCAATCACGGTTTCGTCCCGCACAGCCTCTCCCGGCGCCGCAATCGCCGGTCACTTGCGCTAGTCTTGTGCTCATGATCGGTAGCGGAACGGAAGAAACCTCTGCCCGGCGTTTTGCGGGGGGCCTGAGCCGGGGACAGTTCCTGGGCATCAGCGGCCTCTTTTGGCTGTATGTCGCCCTGTCAAACATCCTGTATGCCTACAGCATGCGCACCGGCTTGGCGCACATGACCAATTTCTCGCTGTTCGCCGCCTGGGACGCCCGCCTGTTCCAGCACCTGCTGCTGCTGCCCATTTTGCTGGTGTCATTTTGGGCATCGCTGCGCATTCAGTGGCGGCCGTTGGCGATCGCGCTGCCCTTGCAGGTCATCCTGGGGGTCGTATTTTCGGCCATGGCGTATCCGGCGATGCTGGTGGCGGAGATGACGTTGAGCGACAAGCCGTGGCATCAAGAGATGGCGGCGCATGCGGCCTCGACGCCGTGGACCGACCCCTTCATGCTGTCATTGTGGCTCGCGAGCTTCGTGAGCTTCCTGCCGAGCTATGGATTTGGGCTTGCGCTGGTGACCGGCCTCGCGCTCTATACGCGATTTCGAAATTCCGAGTTGCGGCTCGCGGCACTCGAGCGCGAGTGGAGCGCGGCGCGCCTGGCGGCGCTGCGCATGCAATTATCGCCGCACACGCTCTTTAATTTGCTGCACACGATTCGCGGGCACATCGAATGGGATCCGAAGACCGCCCAGTCGATGGTCGTGCAGCTTGCGGATTTGCTGCGCCGGCTGCTCAATGCCGGGGAGCGCGATTTCTCGCGGCTGGCCGATGAATTACAGTTCGTCAGATCCTATCTGGAACTGCAGAAGCGGCGCTTCGCGGACCGCCTCAGCGTCGTGCTTCCGCGGCCGGACCAGATCCCCGCCGTGTGGGTACCGAGTCTGATACTGCAACCGCTGGTCGAGAACGCCGTGGTGCATGGGTTGGCAGGCCACCAAGGGGCGGTGACCGTGCGCATCGTCGCAGAATTGGCGCAGGAGGTGCTCACTTTGCGGGTGCAGAACACCCTCAGGCCGGGAAAACCGGCCGGCGGCGCGGGCATCGGCCTCAAGAATGTCCGTGAGCGGCTGGCGGTTCAATTCGAGGGGCGCGCCACCCTCACCGCCGCAAGCGCCGGCGGCGAATGGATCAGCGAGATCACGATGCCCGCCACTTACGAGTCTCTCGCAAGATCCGCATGATTCTCGCAGGTTCTGCATGATGGATGTCATCATCGTGGACGACGAACCGGCCGGCCGGCGCACCTTGCGCGAGTACTGCGGCGCCGAGGCGGATTTGCGGGTCGTGGGCGAATACGGCGACGGAGTGGCTGCTCTCGAGGCCATTCGCGAGCGGCGGCCGCAATTGTTGTTCCTCGATATTCAGATGGACCCCCTGAACGGCATTGAACTTGCGCGCACCTTGGAGCCGGAGCGTTTGCCGTCGCTGGTGTTCGTCACGGCCTACGACACCTACGCGGTCGAGGCCTTCGAGGTCAGCGCGGTGGACTACCTGCTCAAGCCCTTCGATCAGGAGCGATTTCGCAAGACTCTGGAGCGCGTACGGCCGCGGCATCTGACGTCGAGTGCGGATGACCGGCAGGCGCTGTTGGCGGGTTTGCTCGCGCAGCTCGAGCGCGGTGCGCGGGCCCCTGTGGAGGAGCGGCCCAGGCTGCTCGCGGAATTCGGCGGCCACCTGCACGTGCTCGACGCCGCCCGCGTGGAGATGATCGAGGCGGATCGCAACTATGTCGTCATACGGGTGGGGAAAGACAGCTTCCACGCGCGCAGCACGCTGCAGCAGGCGGAACTTGCGCTGCGTTCACAACCGATGCTGCGCATCAGCCGCTCCTGCCTCGTCAACATGAACTTCGTCAGAGAAGTGAATCGCACGCTGCGCGGCGATTTCATCCTGGTATTGGCCGGCGGCGCCACCGTCACGAGCAGCGAGGGGTACCGCGCCAAGGTCAAGGAGTACTTGAGTACGCTGCGGCTCTAGAGACGTTCACGGCAATTTCTCGCCGCTCACAGCAATTCCTCACAGCAATTCCTCCGGCGCGAACGGGGCGAGCGCTTGCAGCGCAAAGCGCTGCCAGCGCGTGGTTTCCGGGTCGGTGAACCAGTGTTGTTCCGCATCCGGTTCGCCGCTCGACCATTCGATGCGCTTCCCGTGGTTCACCAACGACAGCCGGTAGCTTCCGTCCGTGCTGATGTCATCGAGCAGATTGGTGACCTGGCGCGCGATGTCGGTGCTGCGCATCACGAGTCCGAGTTCGCTGTTGGTGCGCGCCGAGCGCGCATCCATGTTCAACGATCCGATGAATACGGTCTTCTGATCGATGACCAGCGCCTTGGCATGCAGGCTGGCATTGGAGCTGCGAAACGGATGAAAGCGCGCACGCTTTTGTCCGAGCTTCGGCCGGACTTCGGACAGCTCGATCCCGAGCTTGAGCAGCGGCACGCGGTAGCGCGAATAGCCGGTGTGCACCAGCGGAGCATCGGTCGAGGCCAGCGAGTTGGTGAGTATGCGGACGTGCACGCCGTGCCCGACGAGTTCGCGCAGCAAAGCGACGCCGTCCCTGCCCGGGATGAAGTAGGGTGAAATCACGATCAGTTCCTGTTTCGCCGAGCGCATCAATGTGGCGATATCGTTGGCGATCGTGACCTCGTCGTCGGGGGAGCTTTCGCTCGCGATCTTGGCGGGACGGTCCGCGAGCACGGTGGCGGGGACCCAGGTGAACTGCAGATCCTTGGCTGCGAGATCGCGCGCGAGCCAATTGGCGCCGGACGTGGACTCACTGTCGCCGCCCGGCACCGCCGAGACCGCGTCGGCGTGGGTGTCGGCCGGCGGCGGAGCGGGCGGCGAGTCGCTCATCGAGGAGGCCACCGAGGCGATCGGATACGCGTACTTGCTGTTCCAAAACGCATCGAACGAGGCCGACAGCTGCGGCACGATCGCGCCGGCGGCGACCACGTCCAGGTCGATGAAATTATTGTGCTGATCGAGAGTGAAGTATTGATCGCCGATGTTGCGCCCGCCCGTGATGGCAAGCGTATTGTCGGCGACGAACAGCTTGTTGTGCATGCGGTGATTGATGCGCGGAATGTCCGATGCCGAGGCGAGAAAGCGCGTCCAGGTGGCGAATCGTCCGCCCGGAAACGGATTGAAAACCCTGACCTCGACGTTTGCGTGCGCGCCCAGATGCATGAAGCGCCTGTCCTCACCGGCGGTATTGAGGTCATCGACCAGCACCCGCACGCGGACGCCGCGATCCGCGGCGAGGCGCACATGCTGCAGCAGGGTTTGCGAGGATCCGTCTTGATGGATGATGTAGTACTGAATGTCGAGCGTGCGCTCGGCATGATCGGCCAGCGCGATCAGGCTGGCGAGCGCCTCGTCGCCGGTGGTCAGCAGGCGGATCCCGGACAGATTCTTGTTCGGCTCTTCTTGCGCAACCATGCGCCCCAGCGAGGTCACCGCCGGATCCGGCAGCGCTTCGGACCGGATCTTCTGGACGTGCGCGGGCAGACTGACGCAGGCGGACAGCGTCAGCGCGAAAACGCCCGTCAGAGCGCGGAGCCAGGTATTGCGCATCGAGGGATCATATCAGGCACACTTTGCATCCATGCGGACGACGCGCCACATTCGCAGCTTCGTGTTACGCGCGGGCCGCACCACGCCCGCGCAGGAGCGTGCACTGCTCGAATTGTGGCCCGCCTACGGCGTGGAGTTTCACGGTGAGGCCCTGGACTTGGACGCCATTTTCGGACGCAAATCGCGGCGCTGTCTCGAGATCGGCTTCGGGGTGGGTGAAGTGATCGGCAGCCTGGCGGAGAATAATCCCGATATCGATTATCTGGGGATCGAGGTGCATCGCGCGGGCATCGGCCGCCTGCTCCTGCGCGCCGATCAAGCGGCGCTCGGCAACCTGCGGATCATCTGCCACGACGCGGTCGAGGTGCTGCGCGCCGGGATTCCGGATGCGTCCCTCGATGAAGTGCTGGTGTTTTTTCCGGACCCGTGGCACAAGAAGCGCCACCACAAACGGCGCTTGATCGATGCCGGATTCATTGCCGCCGTGGCGGCCAGACTGCGCTCCGGCGGTGTGCTGCGCCTGGCCACGGACTGGCAGGCATACGCCGAGCAGATGCTCGCGGTGTGCAATGCGAGCCCGGCGCTCAAATCCTTGAGCCGCGATGGGACCTACGTCGAGCGGCCCCGGTTCCGGCCGCTCACCCGCTTCGAGAGGCGCGGCGCGCGCCTGGGCCACGGCGTGCGCGACCTGGCGTACCGACGACAGTCAGCCGGCGAGGAAGCTGCCGCGAATGCCGTCCACGATGAATTGCACGGCGAGGGCGGCGAGAATCACACCGGATAGCCGGCTCACGACATTGGCGCCGGTGACGCCGAGCACTTTCATCAGCCGCGGTGTCGCGAGCATCAAGATCCAGCAGACAGACACCACCAGGGCGACGACGCCCAGGAATCCGGCAAATATCAGCGGCTTGGCGCCCACTTCGCCGGCGGTCAGCAGTATCGTGGCGAGCGCGCCCGGCCCGGCGATGAACGGAAATGCAAGCGGAAATACAGAAATGTCCTCGCGCTGCTTGGTTTCTTTGCGTTCGGACGTCGTCGAGCGCGTGCCGGAGGGCCGGGCGAACACCATGTCGAGAGCGATCAGGAACAGCAGGGTTCCGCCCGCGATGCGAAACGAGCTCAAGGATATCCCCATTGTGTCGAGAAACTTGGCGCCCACGAGCGCGAACAGCACGCAGATCGCCAGGGCGATCGCGGAAGCTTTGCCGGCCATTTTTTTCTTGAAGCGGGCGCTCGCGCCTTGCGTCAAACCGGCAAACAGCGGAATCAGGGAGATGGGGTCGACCACGACGAAGAACACGACGAAGAACTTGACGAGCTGCTCGAGCATGGATGCTGCTGCGCGCAATAATTACACATTGCGCGAATGACTCTTTCGGAGTTGAATGGAGTCGAGCATATCAGACGGAGACGGCGATGAACGTAGTCAAGCCGATCGTAGGTCAGTGGTATCGGGGCGGTACTAACGAGCTCTTCGAAGTGGTCGCGATCGACGACCAGGATCAAACCATTGAAATTCAATATTTCGACGGCACCGTCGCCGAAATGGAATTCGATTCCTGGAACGAACATCTGCTCGATGAACTGATCGATCCCGCCGATGCGCCGGAGGACTGGTCGGGCGCGGTCGATGTGGAAGTCGAAGATCTCGATCGCGAGTTCGAAGACAACGCGCGCGGCGCCTGGTCCGTGCCGCACGATCGGTCGCTGCGCCGCTAGTGTCCTGAGTCAGCAATTCGCTGAGCACCGAGACCGACTAGCGTTTCGCCGCCTCGCGGGCCGCGAGTTCGTTGATTCGCTTTCGAAAAATCACCAGCAGAATCAGGCCCGGCGTCGCGGTCAGGCAGGTCACGATGAAGAAATTCGACCAGCCGATGGCGGACACGACCTGCCCGGCGATCGCACCCATCGTCACTCTCGGCACGACGGCCAGCGCCGACAGCAGTGCGTACTGGGTGGCGCTGAAATTTGGGCTGCACTGAGAGACCAGAAACGCAACGAACGCGGCTTGACCCATGCCGCCGATCCCGGTGTCCAAGCTGGTCGCGAGCACCAAGAGCCATAGTTTCTTGCCGACCAGCGCGAGCCACATGTACAGCAGATTGGTGAGCGCCTGGCCGATGCCGAAAATCAACAGCGAGCGAAACATCCCCCAGCGCATGTAGATCCAGCCGCCGAACGCCACGCCGATCATGGTCGACACGGTCATGTTCACTTTCCCGGCGACACTCAACTCCGACAGCGAAAATCCGACGCCCTTGATCATGAATGCGCTGTACAGGCTGAGCGCGAAGGCGTCGCCGACCTTGTAGAGCAGCACCAGCAACAAGAACCCCAGCGCGCCCTTCTGGCTCAGCAGATCGCGCAGCGGATGCCAGACCGCATCTGCCAGCGTTGGCGGCGGCCGGCCGGGCACCAATGGTTCGGGCGCCCAGACTGTCGCCAGAATCGTGGCCAGCATGAGGCAGGCGACCAGCAAGAACGCGATGCGCCACCCGAGGCTGGCGCCGACGAGGGGTTCGAGATTGGCCGCGATCAGCACCAGCACCGCGCCCGCCAGCATCGACGCCGTGCGGTAACCGAATGCGGCGGCGGCGGCGGCGAGCGCACGTTCGGTCGGGGGAATCACGTCGACGCGGTACGCGTCGATCACGATATCCTGCGAAGCGGATAGAAATGCCACCAACAGCGCGACAGCGCCCAGGACGTACGGCGCCTTGGCCGGTGAACAGAACCCCATCACGGCGATGCTTATTCCCAAGCACACCTGATACACCAGAATCCAGCCGCGACGGCGCCCCAACAGCGGCGGCAGATATCGATCCAGCAATGGCGCCCACAAGAATTTGACGATGTAGGGAAAGCCGACCAGTCCAAAGATGCCGATGGTCTTGATGTCGACCCCTGCGGACGCAAGCCACGCCTGCAAGGTGAATCCTGTCAGGTTGAACGGCAATCCGGACGCGAAGCTCAGAAACAGCACCGCGGTCATCCGCCGATCGCCGAGCGCCTGCAGCAGGGTGGGCTTGGCCGCGTCGTTCAAACGCGATGGCTCGACATCGCCGCCAATGAGTACAACACTATGCGCATCGCGCGCGATAGTATCAGCCCTCATGAGCCTGGCATACCAAACGGACTTCATCGAATTGTGCATGCGCTCGAGCGTGCTGCGATTCGGCAGCTTCACGCTGAAATCCGGCCGCGAGAGCCCGTATTTTTTCAATGCGGGCCAGTTCAACACCGGACTCGCCATCGGCGCCGTCGGACGTGCTTATGCGGCTGCGCTCAGCACCGCGGGACTCGAATTCGATATGTTGTTCGGTCCGGCCTACAAGGGCATCCCGTTGGTCACCGTCACGGCCGCGGCGCTCGCGGAGCAAACGGGGCGCGATGTGCCATTCGCGTTCAATCGCAAGGAGGCCAAGGATCACGGGGAAGGCGGCCATCTCGTCGGCGCTCCGCTGCACGGGCGAGTCTTGGTGGTCGATGACGTCATCACGGCGGGGACGGCGATCGGCGAATCCATCGATATCATCCGGGCGGCGGGCGCACAGCCCGCCGCGGTACTCATCGCGTTGGATCGCCAGGAACGAGCCCCGCAAGGCAGACTGTCGGCGGTCCAGGAGGTTCGCGACCGTCTCGGAATCCCCGTGATCGCGGTCATCACGCTGGCCGATCTGATGGAGCATATCGAACGGCTGGGGCGCCACGATGACTTGGCGCGCTTGCAAGCCTATCGGGAGCGATATGGGATGGCAGATTGAGGCCCAGGCCCTGGAAAACACCCGGCGCTCCGCTCACAATGGCGGCCCTTTGTGGTGAAGGATATGCGCTTGAATCCTGTGGCCCCGATCCTCTGCGCCGTGACCCTGCTCGCCTCACTGGGCGTTGCGGACGCGGGCCCCGCGGGTCGCACCATGTACAAATGGGTGGATGCACAAGGCGTCACCCACTATGGCGATCACATCCCGCCGGAGTACGCCTCCCAAGAGCAGCATGTGATCAACTCCCAGGGCGTCGAAGTGCAGACCCTGGAGGCGCAAAAGACCCCGGAGCAACTGGCGGCCGAAGATCAAAAGAGACTCGACGCCGAACAGCGCCTCAATCGGGACAAGAATTTGCTCAACACGTATGTGTCGGTGCAGGAAATCGAACGGCTGCGCGATCAACGCGTGACGCTGTTGTCGGATCAAATCAAGGTCACCTCGTCGTTTCTCGAATTGTTGAACACGAAAATGAAGAAGTTGCGCATCAACAGCATGCGCTTCAAGCCGTACAGCGCCGATCCGAACGCGGCGGCCATGCCGGACCAGCTGGCGGACGATCTCGTGCGAGTGGGCAATGACATCCGCACCCAGGAGCAGAACCTGCGCGAAAAGCGCAGCGAGGAATCGGCGATGAAGAAGCAGTTCGAAAGCGACATCGATCGCTTCAAGGAATTGAAGGGCATCCATTGACGCCGAAAACGCGAATCCTGCTGGGCGTCACGGGCGGCATTGCCGCATATAAGAGTCCGGATCTGGTGCGCCGCTTGATCGAACGCGGCGCCGACGTGCAGGTGGTGATGACGGCCGCCGCACAGAAATTCGTCTCCCCGATGAGTTTCCAGGCGGTATCGGGCCGGCCGACGCGCAGCGACCTGTGGGACGGCGCGGCGGAAGCGGCCATGGGACATATCGAGCTTGCGCGCTGGGCTCAGATCGTGCTGATCGCGCCGGCGAGTGCCGACTTCATCGCCCGGCTGGCCGGCGGGCGCGCGGATGATCTCCTCGCCACCCTGTGCATCGCGACCGAGGCGCCGATCGTCCTGGCGCCGGCGATGAATCGGGTCATGTGGCTCAACAAGGCCACCCAGTCCAACGTGGACACGCTGATTTCTCGCGGCATCCGCATTCTGGGGCCCGCTTCCGGCAATCAGGCGTGCGGAGAAATTGGCGCCGGCCGCATGTGGGAGCCGGTGCAGCTCGCCGAGAGTCTGCTCGAGGCGCCGGCCAATGCCGGCCTGCTGGCGGGACTCAATGTCTTGATCACCGCCGGGCCGACCCGCGAGCGGCTCGATCCGGTGCGCTATCTGACCAACCGCAGCTCCGGAAAAATGGGATTCGCCGTCGCGGCCGCGGCGCGCGAAGCCGGTGCGCACGTCACACTCGTGAGCGGACCCGTGCAGCTGGCGACGCCGGCCGGCATCACGCGCATCAATGTGGAAAGTGCGCGCGACATGTATGCCGCGGTTCACCGTCAAGTGGCGGACGCCGACGTCTTCATTGCCGCCGCCGCGGTGGCCGATTTTCAGCCGGTGACCGTTGCCAAGCAAAAGATCAAGAAGCAGGGTGTGTCGGTCAAGCTCGAACTCGAGGCCGCGCCGGACATCGTGCGCTCGGTGGCGGACATGGCCAAACGCCCCTTCGTGGTCGGTTTCGCCGCCGAGACCAATGACGTCGAGGACAATGCGCGCGGCAAGCTCAAGCGCAAGAAGCTCGACATGATTGCCGCGAACCAGGTGGGCGATGGGATTGCGTTCGATTGCGACGAGAACGCCCTCACCGTGCTTTGGCCGGGGGGCAAGGTCGAGGTGGCGCGCGGACCGAAAATCGAGATCGCGCGCCAGCTGATCGCCTTGATCGCCCAGCGTCTACCACCGCCCGACGGCTCGCCCCGACGCGGCTCGCGCAAGCGCCGCAGCACGGCCCTGCCGCGGGATCGCTCGCGCACCCGGCGCGTGCGCCGCTAGGAGCCTGCCTGCGCGTGCGGCGTACCGTCAAAGTGCGGATCTTGGATGCGCGCATCGGCCGCGAATTCCCCCTGCCGCAGCATGCGACGGCGGGCTCGGCAGGGATGGATCTGCGTGCCTGCGTCGACGCCCCGCTCTCGCTTGCGCCGGGTGGCACGGAACTCATTCCGACCGGCATTGCGATCCACATCGATGAGCCCGGTCTCGCCGCCGTGCTGCTGCCGCGTTCGGGGCTCGGCCACAAGAACGGCATCGTGCTCGGCAATCTGGTCGGCCTGATCGATTCGGATTATCAGGGGCCGCTGATGGTGTCGTTGTGGAATCGCGGCGCCTCGCCATTCATCGTCAACCCGGGCGATCGCATCGCGCAGATGGTATTCGTACCCGTCGTGCAGGTGGGATTCGAAGTCGTCGAAGAGTTCGCCGCCAGCGCGCGAGGCGCGGGCGGGTTTGGAAGTTCGGGGCACGGATAGCGCCCAGCTATAGATCCGAAAGGTCGGATAGGTCCGATTGGTCCGTGCTGCGACGGCCGCGCTGCGTGCGCCGTTCCTGTGAGATGCGGTTGCTGCGCCTGAGTCCCGTGAGTTCCTCCTGCCGCCGGGTCTGGCCGCGCCGGTCCGCATGATGTTTGTACGCGCAGGGGCACACACCGGGGCAACTGCACTGCGCGAGCGGCAGACGAGGCGCCTCGGAGGACAAAAAGCGTGCCGCTCGCAGCGCGCGGGCGGCGGGACAACTCGACTCGGAACTCAAAATGGAAACCGCATGCCATTGGCTGACCCGGCGCGCCGCCGGATCGGGGCCTTTCCAGGCATCGGGTCGGCGCAAATCCTTGGCCATCAACGAGCACCGAGACACGGGTTGAAGCCAGGATTCCTCAAGAGCGCTCCGCAGGCCAAAGAGAAGGACAAGGAAAGAAGGGCGACGGAAAGTGTACGCGCTGCCCTTCGAAAAATGTGACTCACGTCACACTATGTGGATCGTAGGATAAATCCTAAGGGCTGTCATCCGTAACTCCCCGCATGCCCAAGATATGCAGCTGGCGGGTCAGCCGAACGCAAGCCAAGCTCGCGCATGGCAATCAGGGACTGGCCGCTCGACGAGAGACCCCGCGAAAAGCTGCTGGAGAAAGGCGCGGCGGCGCTGTCGGACGCGGAACTGCTGGCAATCATGCTGCGAAGCGGTACCCGAGGCCACTCGGCGCTCGATCTGGCGCGTGATGTGCTCGTGAGTTTTCATTCGCTGCGCAAATTGATCGCCGCCGACCGGCAAAGATTTTGCGCCGAACGCGGCCTCGGTCTCGCGCGTTTCGCGGAGCTGCAGGCGGCGCTCGAGATCGGCCGCCGGCAGCTGTCCGAGACCCTGCGCGCCGGACCATCGCTCGCGAGCCCGCGCGCCACGCGGGATTTTCTCTCGGCGCAATTGCGCGACCTCGAACACGAAGTGTTTTGCTGCCTGTACCTCGACAAACGCCATCGCCTGATCGAATTCGAAAAGCTGTTTCGCGGCACGATCGACGGCGCCAGCGTACATCCGCGCGAAATCGTCAAGCTTGCGCTGAAGCGCAATTCCGCCGCGGTGATCATTGCGCACAATCACCCGTCGGGGATCGCCGAGCCGAGCCAGGCCGATGAAATGATCACTCAGCGGGTCAAGGAGGCGCTCGCGCTGGTCGACATCCGGCTGCTCGATCACATCATCATCGGCGACGGCGCGAGCGTCTCGCTCGCCGAACGCGGCCTTGTCTAAACGGGGTGACCCTGGTATAAAGCGCGGCTGTCCCAGTGTTCGATTTCAAGCGTCGTAAGTTCAGGGGTTTAGGCCATGTCGCGAGTCTGCCAGGTCACGGGCAAGCGCCCCAAAACGGGTAATACGGTTTCCCACGCGAACAACCGCAAGCGGCGCCGCTTTTTGCCGAATTTGCATACCCACCGTTTCTGGTCCGAAACCGAAAAGCGCTTCTTGAGCCTGCGGGTCTCGACCCGGGGCCTGCGCACCATCGAGAAGCGCGGTGTGGACGTGGTGGTGGCGGATCTGCGCGCCCAGGGTGTGAAGGTTTAGGCGGTCAAGGTCAGGAGCGACTCATGCGCGATAAAATCAAATTGGTTTCCTCCGCGGGCACCGGGCACTACTACACGACGACCAAGAACAAGCGGCTGCATCCGGACAAGCTGGAAACGAAGAAATTCGATCCGGTCGTGCGCAAACACGTCCCCTACAAAGAATCGAAGATCAAGTAACTCAAGGGCCCTGGACCAAAGGTCCTTAAGGCCACGTCCGAGCCGTCTCACGCCCGAACTCCCTGAAGTCGAAACGACCCGGCGCGGCATCGCGCGAGGTCTCCTCGAGCGGCGCGTCGTCGACGTCATCGTGCGCGAGCGCCGGCTGCGCTGGCCCATTCCGGGCCGCCTCGAGGCGGTGCTGCGCGGCCAGACGGTGCGCGCCGTCGACCGGCGCGCGAAATATATTTTGATCCGTTTTGACGCCGGCACGGCGATCCTGCACCTCGGCATGTCCGGAAGCCTGCGGCTGGTCAAGGTCGAGACGCCGCCGAAGGTCCATGATCACTGGGATATCCGTTTGGACAGCGGCTGGGTGCTGCGCTACCACGATCCGCGGCGGTTCGGCAGCCTGCATTGGACCGACACCGATCCGGCGCTGCATCCGCTGCTCGAGCGATTGGCCCCCGAACCCTTGAGCGATGCCTTCGACGGCGAGTACCTGTTCCGGGCGACGCGCCGGCGCAGCGTCGCCATCAAGCAATTCATCATGAATTCGCGCACCGTCGTCGGTGTCGGCAACATCTACGCGAGCGAGGCCTTGTTTCGCGCGCGCGTGTCACCGCGCCGCGCATCGCGCCGGATCACCCGCAAAGAAGCAACGGTGCTCGCCCAGGCCATCAAAGATGTACTCGGTGAAGCGATCAAAATCGGCGGCACGACGCTCCGCGATTACGTCAATGCCGACGGCGCGCCGGGCTACTTTCGCCAGCAGCTATTCGTCTACGAACGCAAGGGGGAGCGGTGCCGGGTGTGCAGGTCCGCCGTCAAGCAATTCGTGCAGGGCCAGCGTTCCACGTATTGGTGTTCGACCTGCCAGCATTGAGAGTGCCCGCACACAGCTCGCGACACCTCAATACACCAGCCCGACTCCCTCGCCGCGCGGATCGGACGCCGCCTCGACTTTGCCCGTGGCGAAATCCCAGGTGATGACCTGCATGTTGCCCCACGGCCGGCCCGATACCTGGAGCGTGTGCCCCATGCCTTGCAGTGCGTTGATTTCCCCGTCGGTCAATGCGCCTCGTTCATAGTCCACCACGTCGGGCAGATACTGATGATGATAGTGCGGGTACTTCACGATCTCCGCCGCGCTCATCCCCTCGAGATAATTGAGCGTCCCGAGCAGCACCATGCTGATGATGTAACTCCCGCCGGGCGAGCCCACGATCATCAATCCCTTGGGCGTTTCGACGAAGGTCGGTGTCATGCTGGACAGACTGCGCTTATGGGGAGCAATCGCGTTCGCGGCGGCGCCGACCAGCCCGAATTCGTTGGGCGTGCCGGGCTTGATGGAGAAGTCGTCCATGGTGTTGTTGAGCAGCACACCGGTCTTCGGCGGCATAAAGCCCGTGCCGAAGAACAAATTGATCGAGATCGTCGCCGCCACGCGATTGCCGTTCGCGTCCAGAATCGAAAAATGCGTGGTCTGCGTGCCGCCCGGCTCCGTTTCGATGCCCGGCAACATCGCGGACGGCATGGCCTTGTCGGTGCGAATGCTGCTGCGCTGCCCCGCCGCGTAGTCCATGCTCGCGAGTTGCGCGAGCGGCATCTTGACGAAGTCCGGGTCGCCCAGGTAGATCGCCCGGTCGCGATAGGCACGGCGCATCGCCTCGATGATCAGGTGCTTGCGTGTCGCGGAATCGTACCGAGGCAGATCGAAGCCCGACAATATATTGAGCGCATCGAGCACGGCGATGCCGCCGGACGAGGGCGGCGATGCCGACACGATGCGCGCGCCATGATATTCACCGAACAGCGGTTTGCGCTCGATGACCCGGTACGCCGCGAGATCCTGCAAGGTCCAAATTCCCCCGTCCGCACGCACCCCGGCCACCAGGTCGGCCGCGATCGGGCCTGCGTAGAATCCTTTGGCGCCCCGATCGGCGATGGCCTCCAGAGTATGGGCCAGATCCGGCTGCTTGATGATGGCGCCCAATTCGGGGACGGCGCCGTCAGGCGTCAGAAACACCTTCGCCGTATCCGGCGAGCGCAGCATGCGTTCGCGCTTGAAACGCAACCCGCCCTGCAGGCGCGCATACAGGGGAAACCCGTCGCGCGCGAGCCGGATGGCGGGCTGCAGACTTTGCCGCAACGGCAGCTTTCCGTACTTGCGCGCCAGATACTCGAACGCCGCGGGCTCGCCCGGAATCGCCGCCGCCAAGGCGCCGTCGATCGAGGCGTTCTCGATCACGTTGCCGCCCTTGTCCAAGTACATGTCCCGCGACGCGGCGCCGGGCGCTTTCTCGCGCGCATCGATCATGATGTCGAGGCCATCGGCTTGTCGGTGCAGCAGATAGAATCCGCCGCCGCCGAGACCGGAGCTGCTTGGCTCGACCACCGCCAGGGCGGCCGATACGGCCACCGCCGCGTCGAAGGCGTTGCCGCCGGCCGCGAGAATGTCCTGTCCCGCCTGGCTCGCCAAAGGATACGCGCTCGCAATCGCCGCCTGGTGGGCAGGCGCCGCGCGCGTCGCGGGCAGCGGCGGTTGGGCGCGCGATGCGGCCGGTGTGTCGTCGGCGGGCGCGACCGGCACGGGGCCGGCCATCGATACGGTGAGGCCGAGCGCCATCGAGAAAACGTTCGCGGCGATCGTTACGAGCACACGCGAGATGTGCTGCGCGCGGCGCGGGGCAGAGGCGGGTTCGGTCAAAGCTTGCGGTGCCGTTTCAACTCGGTCTCGACGATGGGATGGACGAATTCCGACACGTTGCCGCCCAGCACCGCGATTTCGCGCACCAACGTCGAGGAAATGAATGTGTACTGCTCTTGCGGAGTCATGAACACCGACTCGATTTCCGGGGTGAGGTGCCGGCTCATGTTCGCCAGCTGGAATTCGAATTCGAAATCCGACACGGCGCGCAGGCCTCGTACGATCACGGACAGGCCGTTCTGCCGGGCGAAATCCACGGTCAGCCCGACATAGCCGATCACTTCCACATTGTCGACTTCGGCCAGCACGCGCCGGGCCATGTCGACCCGCTGTTCGAGCGTGAACATCGGTGCCTTGTTGGGATTTGCCGCAATGGCGACCACGAGGCGATCGAAAATGCTCGCCGCGCGCCGCACCAGGTCCGTGTGACCGTTGGTGATCGGATCGAAGGTCCCCGGATAAACGGCTGTTCTTTTATGCATGGCCCTTTCTATGCATGTCCCTTTGAACTGATAGTGCGCGCGGTCACGCGCGCCAGATGATACCCCACCTCGCCCGCCGACTTCGATTTGAGCAGTTCCCAGCGAGCCGGCAGCGACGGCACCCCGGCCGCTTTTTCGTTCTCCAGGTAGACGAGGCCTCCCGCCTCGACACAGTGGCTCGCGTCCAGCAAGGGGACATAATCCGCCAACGCATCGCGTCCAAACGGCGGGTCCATGAACACGATGTCGAACGGCCCGCCGTCGGTCCCGAGGTAGCGCGTGGCGCCCATCTCGATGACCTGCGCCCGGCGTTCTCCGCCCAAACGGACCAGCTGGTCCTTGAGGCCGCGCGCGGCGGCGACCGCTTGCTCGACGAACACGACCTGGCTCGCGCCCCGCGAGAGGGCCTCGAGCCCGAGCGCGCCGCTGCCGGCGAACAAATCGAGGCAACGGGCGCCCGCGACCTCGTGCTGCAGCCAGTTGAAGAGCGTTTCGCGAACTCGATCGGGTGTGGGACGGAGGCCCGGCAGGTCGGGGAAACTGACCCGCCGGCCGCGCCAGCCACCGCCGATGATGCGCACCGAGTTGCGGCCGGCCGAGGGCGGGGATTCCGTCTTGGGAGTAGTCACTATCGGTATCATACCTGCCATGATGAACGAAGCCGACAAGCCCGGCGTCGGCGGGTTTCTCAAGCGCCTGCGCGCGAAGTTGAACCGCGGACCGGCCTGGCTCACCGCCGATCTCGGGGAACTCCTCCCGGGGCGCAAGATCGACGCTGAGATCCTGGACGAACTCGAGACGCGCCTGATCACGGCCGATGTCGGCGCCCCGGCCACTCGCCGAATCCTCGACGAGTTACGCAGGCGCGTCGCGCGCAAGGAACTCGGCGATGTCGATGCCCTGCTTCAAGCCTTGCAGGATGCCATGCTGGAGATCTTGCAGCCGGTCGAGAGGCCGCTCAGCATCGACCCCGCGATCAAGCCCTATGTGATTCTCGTGGTGGGCATCAACGGCGCGGGCAAGACCACGACCATCGGCAAGCTGGCGCACCGGCTGCTCGCCGAAGGCAGGAGCGTCATGCTGGCGGCCGGCGACACCTTTCGCGCCGCGGCGCGCGAACAGCTCGAGGCTTGGGCCGAGCGCAACGGCGTGCCCATCATCGCGCAGCAGGCGGGCGCCGAGCCCGCCGCCGTCATCTTCGACGGCCTGCAAGCCGCGCGCGCCCGGCACATCGACGTCCTGATCGCCGACACCGCCGGGCGCCTGCACACCCAGACCCACCTGATGGAGGAGCTCAAGAAGATCAAGCGCGTGCTGGCCCGGCTCGATGCGGGCGCCCCGCATGAGGTGCTGCTGGTGCTCGACGGCACCATCGGTCAGAACGCGGTCGCTCAGGCGGAAGAATTCAACAAGGGGGTGGGAGTCACGGGTCTCGTCGTCACCAAGCTCGACGGCACGGCGAAGGGCGGCATCGTGCTGGCGATCGCGCAAAAGCTCAAAATTCCGATTCGATTCGTCGGAGTCGGCGAGCAACCCGAGGATTTCGGCGTATTCAACGCGGCGGATTTCGTCTCGGCGCTGCTCAAGCCGAGAGCCGACGGCGCCCTTTAGTCAGACAGGCTCCACGGCATGATTCGATTCGACCAGGTCCACAAGCGCTACGCCAACGGCCGCGAAGCCCTCGCCGGCGTGACGTTCCACATCGACGCCGGCGAACTCGTGTTTTTGACCGGCCACTCCGGCGCGGGCAAGAGCAGTGTCCTGAAATTGATCGCCCTCATCGAGCGCCCCACGCGCGGTCAAGTGTTCATCAACCAGCAGAATACCGCCGGGATCAAGCCGCGCGGCATTCCGCAATTTCGCCGGCAGATCGGCGTGGTCTTTCAGGACCACAAATTGCTGCATGACCGGCCGGTGGCGGACAACGTGGCTCTGCCGCTCATCATCGCCGGCGTGCCGAAGCGCGAAATCGACAAGCGCGTGCGCGCGGCGCTCGACCAGGTCGGCTTGCTCGGCAAGGAGCGCAATCGCCCCCTGGAACTCTCGACCGGCGAGCAGCAGCGGGTGGGCATCGCGCGCGCCGTCGTCGCCAAGCCGACGCTGCTCATTGCCGATGAACCCACCGGCAATCTCGATCCGGAGCTCGCGCTCGAGATCATGAGACTGTTCAAGCGTTTCAATGAAGTGGGTGTCACCGTCGTGATCGCCACCCACGATGTGCATCTCATCGACCAGGTCGGCGCGCGACGCATCGTCCTCGGCGACGGGCGCGTGGCGGATCCGGGCCGCCCGCCGAATGCCGGCGCGCCGATGGATGCACGCCCGCCATGAACGTTCAAGCCTATTTCGCCCGCCACGCGCAGACCCTGCTCGGCTCGCTCGGTCGCATCGTGCATCAGCCGTTCGCGACGCTTCTGACCATGGGGGTCGTCGCCGTCGCCCTCGCGCTGCCGCTGTTCCTGGATGTGGCTCTGCAGAACGTACGCAGCGCCACCGGCAATTGGAACGAGGCCTTCGATTTATCGGTCTATATGGACAAGAAGGCGGGCGCCGCCCGGGTTGCCGCCCTCGCGAAGCAATTGCGCCTGCGCGAGGATGTGGCCGCGGTGCGCGTGATCACGGCGGAGCAGGCCCTCGCGGAGTTTCGCGAGAATTCTGGATTCGGCAGGGCGCTCGACGCCCTCACCGACAATCCGCTGCCCGATACGCTCATCGTCACGCCTACTTTGAGCGCCAGCACCCCCGGGGGCACGGATGCCCTCAAGCTCGCGATCACCGCGCTCGCCGATGTGCAGACCGTGCAACTCGACACCGAATGGGTGAAGCGTTTTCGGACCATGCTGGATATTTTGCGCCGGGTGGTGCTGTTGACCGCGGGCCTCTTGGGCGTGGGTGTCGTGCTGATCGTGGGCAATACCATACGGCTCGACATATTGAGCCGGCGGGCCGAAATCGAGGTCATGAAATTGGTGGGCGCCTCCGACGGCTTCGCCCGTCGGCCGTTCCTCTACAGCGGCATTTGGTATGGCTTGGGCGGAGGCCTGATCGCGCTTACCCTGGTCGCGATCGCCGCCGCGGTGCTCGCCCGGCCGGTCGAACAGTTGGCCGGTTTGTATGGCAGCGAATTCCATCTTCAGGGGATTGGCCTCGGCGCAGGCGCCGGTGTGCTGCTCGCCGCGGTCGGCCTTGCCTGGTTCGGCTCCTGGCTTGCTGCGACGCGGCACATCCGGGCCATTGAGCCCACGTAAAAGTCATATTTTTCAATTAGTTAACAAGGATGTGAACTATCGGTAACATTAGCACTCCAACCTCTCAAGTGCTATGCTTGCACTCATTGATGGATCGGGAGGTTTGAGCTGATGACTACTGCTTTAGTCGCTAAACAAACGAACGCTTTGGTGTTTGCCGGCCCCGTCGGGAGCCTGGACTCCTATATAGACCGTGTGTCCCAGATTCCGGTTCTATCGAAGGAAGACGAGGTGGCCCTGGCCGTCCGTTTTCGATCGGAGGCGGATCTCGACGCCGCTCGGCAATTGGTGCTCTCGCACCTGCGTTTCGTCGTGCACATTGCCCGTGGATATTTGGGCTATGGCCTGCCCATGGGCGATCTGGTCCAAGAGGGCAATGTCGGGCTCATGAAGGCGGTCAAGCGCTTTGACCCGGCCGTGGGCGTGCGCCTGGTGTCCTTCGCGGTGCACTGGATTCGCGCCGAGATTCACGAGTACGTGCTGCGCAACTGGCGATTGGTGAAAGTCGCCACCACCAAGTCGCAGCGCAAACTGTTCTTCAATTTGCGCAAGATGAAGAAGAACCTCGCCTGGCTCTCCGAAGCCGAGACCGCGGCCGTGGCCCGCGACTTGGGGGTGGATGTGGCGGATGTGCGCGAAATGGAACAGCGCCTGTCCGCGCGCGACATGTCGTTCGATCCGACCCCCGAGAGCGACGAGGAAGAGGCCTATTCGCCGGCCATGTATCTGCCGGCGAGCAACGCCGACCCCGCCATCGAGGTCGAGAACGAGGAGTGGGAAGAGGACTCGACCGATCGCCTGAGCGTCGCGCTCGAGAAACTCGATGAGCGCAGCCGCAGCATCTTGAAGCGGCGCTGGATGACCGACGACAAGGCCACCCTGCACGAACTCGCGGACGAATACGGCATTTCCGCGGAGCGCGTCCGCCAGGTCGAGTCGAATGCCATCAATAAGTTGAAGGGGCTGATGGCGAGCGCGGCGTAACGCCTCGCTCATACGCCAGCGCCTCGCGAAACGCGTGCGCATGCAGCTCCGCGGTTCGCGCCCGCGTCGGGGCATAGCCGCCCGCCAGGACGATGCACAGTGGCGCGCCCCGCCCCCGCACCGCTTCGATGACGGCCTTGTCGCGCAAGCGAATCCCCTCCTCCGTGAGGTCGAGCTTGCCGAAGCGGTCGCCGGATGCCACGTCGACGCCCGCGAGATAGAACACGAGATCCGGCTCGGCCGCCTCGAGGACCCTCGGCAAATGCCGCTGCAGCAAGTCCAAGTACTCCGCATCCCCGGTTCCATCATTCAAGGGAACATCCAGATTGGAGCGCATCTTCGCCAGCGGATAATTGCGCTCGCCATGCATGGAAAAGGTGAACACCTCGTCCAGGGATTCGAAAATCGCCGCGGTGCCGTTGCCCTGATGCACATCGAGGTCGATGATCGCCGCGCGTCGAATGGCCCCCTCCTCACGCAGCTTGAGGGTGGCGATGGCCACATCATTGATCACGCAAAAACCCTCGCCATGATCGGCGAAGGCGTGATGCGTGCCGCCCGCCAGATTGCCCGACAGTCCCTCGCCGAGCGCCGCCCGCGCCGCCATCAAGGTCCCGGCCGAGGCGAGACGGGAGCGCCGCCAGAGCGCCTCCGACCATGGCACACCGAGGCGTCGCTGTTCCGCGGCCGACAGGCCGGAGGACTCGAGCTTCTCCAAATAGCCGCGCGTGTGGACCAGTTCCGCCGTGGCGAGGTCGAGCGGTTCCGGCTGCAGAATGTCGCCGCCGTCGAGGAGCCCTTCAGCGCAGAGCTGATCCTTGAGCAAGGAGAATTTGCTCATGGGAAAGGGATGCCCGGGCGGCAGTGCGATCTGGTATGAGGGGTGGTAACTGCATTTCATCGGATGCGGCGCAGTATAGCCGCGATCCACAGGCCGCCTAACGCCATGAGCCACGCGGGATCGAGTGCTCCCCCGCCGGATTTAGACGCCGCGGTCGCCGTCACCGTCACCGAGTCGGCCGCCGAGCCGCCGGGACCGGTGCATGTCAGGGTCAAGGTCTCCGTGGCGCTCACCACGATGCCGAGAGAACCGCTGGTCGCCTGGCTCCCCGTCCATCCGGTACCGCCGCCGGCCGTGCAACTGGTCGCGCTTTGGCTGCTCCAGGTCAGCGTCACCGCGCCGCCCGCGGCCACGGATGCCGCGCTCGAGCTCAATTTGACCGTGGGCGGCGCCGACGCCACGTGCAGCGAATACAAACCGTAGTTCCCGAGGCTCGGCGGCGCGGTGGTCGTCGAGTTGGGGATGGCGGCCAAGGTCACCACGTACTTGCCGGGCGTGGCGTTGTACTGAAAAGTTCCCGAGCCTCCTTCGGCATAGGCCTTGCCGAGCACCTGGCTGTTTTGCGACAGCACGAACGCCAGGGTACCGAACGCTTGCGGAAACTTGAGATCGGCAAGGGTCGCAGCGAAATTGCCGGAGATGCCCACCGTGAGAGTTTGGATGTTGAATATGCCGCCGACGGCCTGCGTCTGATCGAGCACGACGCTCGGCGTCGTACCGGTGGTTTGCACCGTGACTCCAAAAATACCGAGGCTGCCGGTCGGCGGCGTCGCGTCGACCAGAACCACGACCGGGCCTTGCAGAGCCGTGAAATCGCCGCTGGTCAGCGGCAGGACCGTGCCGTTCTGGGCCACCGTGGGACTGCCGATCGACTGCAGGGAGCCGGGGAACTGAAAGTCGTTGACCACCAGATTGTAGGTTCCCGCGGTAGGCAGGTTGGCGACAAACGCAAAGCTCGTCGAGGATGTGCTGGGGGTGGGGTTCACGACCTGGGTGGTCGACAATAAATTGTTGACCGGATTCGACTGGTACACCGACAAATTCAGGCTGTAAGTACCCGGTTGCGCGCCGGCGACGGCGAATTGCCAGACTTCCACGTTGCCCGCCGTCGCCATGAAATTGGTCGCGCTGCCGGGCTCCGTGAGCTCCGTCAGCACCGTCGACCCCTCCGTGACGGCCACGCCCACGCTGGCGAGCGCAGCGGGATACGCATAATCGGTCAGAGTCACGCTCAAACTTTGTGCCGTCGTGCTGTCGGCTATGGTGGAGCCCGGCAGGGTGCCGACCGGCAAGGTGCGATCGAAGACCGGCGCGCCGCTCGGATCCGTAATGCGAATGCCGTAAAGACCGGCTTCGGTCGCGACTCCTGCCTGCGCGGCGATCAGCAATTGGTACGAGGTATTGGCAGCCAGGGTGATCGGCGTGGAAGTTCCGGAGGGAATATTCACCATGATCGCCGTGGCGCCATTGAACACTCCCGCCGAGAGCGACTGCAGCCCCGCCGGAAACGCATCGTCCGTCAGGGTGACGGTGTAGGTGCCGGCGGTGGTCGATGTGAAATTGGTGTTCAACGTCGAAGTGCCGGTCGACGAGGTCGTCGCCGGGGTGGTGATGCTGCCTGAATTTTGAAAAACGCTGCAGCTTGCCGCGCTGGCGGTCGGCGCCACGCAGATGCCGAAATTGCCGATGCCCTGGGTCGAGTCAGGAACACCGATCACATGCAGCTGGTAATTGCCCGCGGCGGCGGGAATGGCGAAGGTGCCCGAATGCGTGGTCGCGCTCACCGTCGCGATTCCGACCAGCGCGTCGTTCAAAGTCACGGCAACTTCGAGGGAGCCAAAGGCGGCGGGCGTGACGAAATCCGTCAGTGTCAGCGTCAATGCCTGTGCCGTGGATTCCGTGAAGGAATATTCCACGGGCGCGGCCACACCCGGCAAACCGACCAGGGACGTTTGATCCAGCAGCACGTCGGCGCGGACGGCTCCCATGAGGCACCCGCAGAGCATTATCGAGTGCAGCAAGAACTTCGCCGACGAACCACACATACGAAGGTGTCTCTGTGGCTTACGACTTGGCAGGCTGCGCGGTTGACGTGGCGCCCTTGGCGAGTTTGTCGAGCGTAGCCTTGGCCTCCTCCATCCCGGCGAAGTTCTTGCCGGACTGCAGCGAGCGTGCGAGGTTGTCGCGGGCGGCGTCCGGCTGGCCGGCGAGAGCCTCGGCCATCCCCAAGTGATACAGCGAGACGGGCGATTCCGACGTCTTGGTCAATACTGTCTGGAGCACCGACACGGCCGCGGCCGCGTCGCCTCGCTTATAGAGCACCCAGCCATAGGTGTCGAGAAAACTGGGATTGTTCGACGAGGCAAAACGCGCCGACAATTCCTTTGCACGCTCGAGGCTGGCCGGATCCTTGCGGTAGGTCACCAGCAGCATTGCCAGGTTATTGCTGGCGATATCGGATGTCGGATTGCGCCGCAGCGCCGCCTCATAGACTTGCATCGCATCGTCGGGCTTTCCCAGCCGTTCATCGAGCGCCGCGAGTTCCGTCTGCAGTGCTTCCGCGCCGTCAGACTTGTCGATGCCCGACTGCAGTGTCGCGATGGCCCCGCTGGAATCATGGTCGGCCAGCTGGGCGATGGCAAGGTTGCGATAGGGGACCACCCATTTCGGCGCGCGCTCGATGGCAATCTTGAAGGCCGACGCAGCGTCCGCCGCGCGCTGCGTCGACAGCAAGACCTCGCCTTTGATATTGGGCGCCACCGGATTCTGCGGATAGCGCGCGATGGCATCATCGAGGCGTTTGAGTGCCTCGGGCGTCCGCTTCAAGCCCACCAGCACCTGCGTCGCCGCCTGCAGCGGTTCCTGCGTATCGGGCTGTAAATCCGCCGCGGTCGAATACAGACGCAACGCATCGAGCGGGCGATTCTGCGCCTGCGCCACCGCACCTTGATAGTAATAGCCGACACCCGACTTCGGCTGCGTCGCCACAATGGCGTCGGCCGCAGATTCGGCCGTCACCAGATCCTTGGTCGCGAGCGCAATCTTGAATTGCGCGTCGAGCGCCTGCGGGTTGTTGGGCTGCTGCTTGACCAGTTCCTCGATGACCGGTTTCGCCTGGTCCGGTTTGCCGAGTTGGGTCAACAATTGGGCCAGGTCCAATCGCGCGCCGGGATCTTTGGGATTCGTCTCCACGGCGCGCCGGATGGTTTCCTCCGCCAGCGCCGGTTCTCCATTGGCGAGATGGGCGCGGGCCAGCGCCCGCATGACCCCCATGGCGTTCGGCTGATCTCGCAGCACCGCACGCAGGTCGGCAATCGCGGCCCGCGGCTCATTTTTGGCCAGAGCCAGATTGCCGCGCAAAATGAGCGCATCGTTATCCCGCGGGCTCTTTGCCAGGACCTCGGCGATGAGCTTTTCGGCGCCCGGGATATCGTCCGATTGGATTCGCAGCGCCGCCAGGCGATTGCGCGCGGTCAGTCCCGCATCGTCGAGGTCCGCCGTGGCGATGACGTGCTTGTACACGGCCTCCGCCTTTGCGAATTCCTTGCCCTGCTCGTAGAACTGCCCCTGCACGAACCGCAGCGCATAGTCCTTCGGATTGGCGGCAATCAAGGTATCGAGTTCCTTTTCGGCCGCATCGCGGCTGCGCCGCGCGGCGAGGAAATCGACGAGCGCGGTTTTCAGTTCGCGTTCATCGGGCAGCGCCCTCACGCCCTCGCGCAGCACGTGCTCCGCCTCATCGATGTGATTGCTGCGGGCGTAAAATTGCGCGAGGCGCAATCGATGGGACTTCTCGTTCGGCTGGATTCGCACCAGATCCACGAGCAAAGCCTCAACCTCGGATTCCTTCCCCATGCTCGAATAAACCTGCGCGAGCGTCAGACGCAGATCCACGGTGCCCGGAATCCGCTTGATCGAGTCCATGAGCAGTGCCTGTGCTTTCGCCGTCTGATCCTCCCGCTTGTAGATTCCGGCGAGCACGGAAATGGCATCTTCATTGTCGGGCGCGAGTTGAACCGCTCGCTCGGCATCATTCAATGCTCCGTCCAGATTCTTGAGCTGAACATCCGCCGCGGCCCGAACCGTGAGCAAACTCGCATCGTCCGGGTGTTTGTCGATCGACGGCTTGATCGTTTCCAGTGATTTCTCGGGCTCGCCGCCGAACAGATACAGGCGGCCCAAGGCCGCCCGCGCGGCTATGTTGTCGGCGTCGGTATCGATGGCGGCCTGGTAGAATTGCGCCGCCTCACGCGGATTGCCCAATTTTTCGTCGACCACACCATTCTCGAAGCGTGCTTCGCTGTCGGTCGGCGCAATTTGCAGAGCATTGCGAAATTCCACCCGCGCTTTGTCGAGATTGCCGGCGGCCAGAAACGCCCGGCCCTTTTCGAGATGCTTCGCTTTGCGCGACTCCGCGCCGCTGCAGCCGGCGACCAGTAGGACCGCCACACACGCCAACGCAAACCCTGTGCGGGTCTTGATTGAAATCACGGACATTGAAAGATCCCAGAATCACCAAGCGGAGGGCGAGTATAAGAACGGTTAATGACGTCCGCGTGACATGGCTGGGCAATGCGCGGGGGGACAAACTCAGAGGGTCGCGAATGGCCGCACGACCAGTCCCGCCAGTACGGCGGCGGCCGCGATCCGCACCCAGACGGCGCGCAGGTCCGAGCGGCTGACCAACATCTCGATCGCGTAAAACAGGATCACCAGCTTTGCAATGGCGAGACCGGCGCCGCTGGGCAAATGCAACGTACCCGGAAGACTGGGAACGACCAATGCCATGAACAGCACGATGAGATCGAGCGGCGTGAGTTGAAAGCGCAGGTCGTTGTAAAGCCGCAGCCTGACCGCCGTGCCCACGGCGGCGATCGCCACGGCGATCCAGCCGACCACCGATAGCGGCCGGTTCGACGGCAAAACAACCGCGTCGAGGTAGACCAGTACGGTGGCCGTGACATACAGCGCCGCCTTCTCCACCAGGTTCAAGGGTCTCCCGCGCAATACGGCGGAAAACCCCACCATCACCAGAAGCAGGGCGATGACCAGGATCCTGAAGTCACTGCTCAGCGCGACGGTTTCAGTCACGATGAGCGCCGCGTAGGTTCCGACGGCTCCGCCGAGCACGAGGTAGGAGAGGCGTGGGATGACGCCGGGATGCTGGATGACGTTCAACAAGCGCGGCAGCGGTGAGGCACTCGGGTCTTTACTCTCGTTCCGCAGGCGCCACCCGGTGCGCGTGGCGAATTGAAACGCGGCAATCGCCGCCGCGAAAAAAGCGGCAACGAACGCCAGAATGACGACATCGGATTCGTAGCGCAGAAGATAGGCGCTGACGAACAGTGCGCCCTGGACCACGTAAATCACCATGACCGCCTCGTGGTGGTC